>Ga0164241_10002355_pt1 | contig 20705 bp, 19 predicted proteins | sample OricomyardsoilBY_FD_108780 | JGI IMG/M metagenome (GOLD analysis project Ga0164241, IMG submission 108780) | Backyard soil microbial communities from Emeryville, California, USA - Original compost - Back yard soil (BY) | ecosystem: Environmental > Terrestrial > Soil > Unclassified | place: USA... | reverse complement strand
ATTTTTTGGTCGATATTTGCGGCTGCTCTCAGGATTGGACCTCAGACTCGTTCATAGAAACAACTATTGCCGGTTTACGTGAGAAATTAGGAAATGACAAAGTTGTACTTGGTCTTTCAGGAGGCGTCGACTCTTCGGTAGCGGCAGTACTGCTGCATCAGGCCATCGGCAAAAACCTGCATTGTATTTTTGTAGATAATGGCTTACTTCGTAAAGATGAGTACCAGTCGGTACTTGACTCTTACCAGCACATGGGCCTTAACATAAAAGGCATTGACGCTAAACAGCGTTTTTATGATGCGTTACAGGGTATAAGCGACCCGGAGAAGAAACGTAAAGCCATAGGCCGGGTGTTTATTGAAGTATTTGATGATGCCGCTCACGAGGTACAGGATGTTAAATGGCTGGGACAGGGAACCATCTATCCGGATGTGATCGAGTCATTATCAGTAAAAGGACCATCAGCCACCATCAAGTCGCATCATAACGTTGGCGGTTTGCCCGACTTTATGAAGTTAAAGGTTGTTGAACCTTTAAATACCTTGTTTAAAGACGAAGTACGCCGCGTAGGTAAGGCTTTAAATATTGATGCTAACATTTTAGGCCGTCACCCTTTCCCCGGCCCCGGCCTGGCTATCAGGATATTAGGCGAGGTTACCCCGGAAAAAGTTGCGATTTTACAGGAAGCAGATGCGATTTATATAAACAATTTGCGTGCTTCTGGTCTTTATGATAAAGTTTGGCAGGCAGGCACAATCTATTTGCCTGTGCAATCTGTTGGTGTTATGGGTGATGAGCGTACGTACGAGAACGTAGTTTGTCTTCGCGCGGTTGAATCATTAGACGGTATGACGGCCGATTGGTGCCATTTACCGTATGATGTATTGGCCAAGATCTCCAACGAGATAATTAATAACGTAAAGGGAATTAACCGGGTAGTGTATGATATCAGTTCAAAACCACCTGCTACAATTGAGTGGGAATAAATGGTTATGGTTGTTTTTAATGATGCTGGGGCTGGGTGCATGTTCTCCAAAAGTGCAGCCCCCTGCCCCCGTAGTAAAAACAGAAACTGAAAAAAAGCCTGAGATAGTTAAAGAACAACCGAAACCGGTGGTTCCACCGCCCGCTAAAACAAGTGTCGTTTCGTTGATATTACCATTTGCCTTAAACAATTTAAGCTCCGGTTATACAAACGAAGGACTTAAACAGGCCAATCTGTCTGTTGATTTTTACCAGGGATTTAAAATGGCGCTTGACTCGCTTACGTCATTTGGTTATAATTTTGATCTGCACGTTTATGATTCGCAGGGACAAGTAAGCCAGTCGCATGCATTAGCCTATAATTCGCAGGTGCGCGTTAGTGATCTGATAGTAGGCCCCGTTTTCCCGGAAGATATTAAAGCGTTTACAAGTGTATTATCAAGTGCCCGCAATCCCATTGTCTCGCCCTTGTCTCCTGCCGCGCCATCGTCTATCAGCAATCAAAATCTTATAACTGTTGCTCCGCCCTTGCAATATCATGCTTTAGCGGCAGCCCGCTATGCCACCGGGAAAATTAAGGCCAAAAGGATATTTATTTTAAATTCGGGCTTCACAGCAGACAAGGAATATATCGGTTATTTCAAGAAGGTCGTTGATAGCTTGACGAAAAAAACGGTTCAACTTACCGAACTCTATGTTTCAAAGGGTGATTTGAGTACTCTTATCCCGCGACTTTCAGCAACAACTGAGAATGTATTTGTAGTACCGTCAACCAATCAGCAGTTTTTAATGGTCACGTTACAGTCACTTGATGAGTTGAGCACCAAATACCCTGTAACTTTATTTGGACACCCTAACTGGGAAAAATACACCTTTTTAAAAGTCGAACAGTTGCAGCACCTTAAAACGCACATTACCAATTCAGACAGGATAAACTACAAGGCTACATCAACTTTAAACTTTTTACGTAACTACCGCAGGATATACAAAAGCGAACCATCAGAATATTCAATAAAAGGATTTGACGAAGGCATGTATTTCGGCAAGTTGCTTGCCAACAGATCTTCAGAGAACATAAGATCTGAGCTGGACAAAACCCGTTTCACAGGTATTCATAACAATTTCAATTTTATACGACTACCGGGTGCAGGATGGGTAAATACCTCTGTAGATGTGCTCACTTATGCCAACTTTGAATTAAAAAAAGTAGAATGAAGGCAATAAATCAGCTTAAAACGTTTCAGCGTATTGTGGATGAATATCCGGCGGAAACTCCTTTAAGCAAATTTCTACCCGGCTTTTACCGTCAAAACAAGCAAATGGGCTCAACCGACCGGCGTGTGGCGGGCAGACTGGTTTATAACTACTTCAGATTAGGCAGGGCGTTAAGCGATCTACCTGCCGACGAGCGTGTTGTGGTGGCTGAGTTTTTATGTAACACCCAAACCAACTCCTTCCTGCAGCATTTCAAACCCGATTGGGCGGCCTGCGTTAATTTTGATATCGACGAAAAAATCGACCTTGTAAAAAAAACACACCCTGCATTTAATGTGGAGGATGTTTTCCCATGGGTGAATGATCTTTCTGAGGGCATTGACCGCCAGGCATTTCTACGGTCATTTTTTATACAGCCAGACCTTTTTATCCGCGTAAATCCCGGCTTTGAAACCTTAGTAAAGACAGAACTTACTAACGCATCAATACCATTTAAAGATGAAGGCAGTAGCTGTTTTTCCTTACCCAATGGCACCAGGCTCGAGTCGGTTATTTCTAACCCGCGTTGGTATGAGGTGCAGGATAAATCATCCCAGCAAACTGCCAACTACTTTAAACCACAAAAATGGGATGCCTGGTGGGACGCCTGCGCGGCATCAGGTGGAAAATCATTGTTATTGCATGGGTTGGAACCTAACATTAAACTGGTAGTTTCAGATATCCGGGAGTCTATTTTAGCTAATCTGGATGAACGATTCCGCTCGGCAGGTTTATTGAAATATCAAAAGAAGCAATTGGATCTGATGCAAAATGTAGATCAGGAATTGTATAATTACGCCTTTGATGGCATTATACTGGACGCACCCTGCAGCGGATCTGGTACCTGGGGCCGAACCCCCGAAATGATAGCCCAATTTGATACCCACAAAATTGAGTTCTTTCAGCGCCTGCAAAAAAATATAGCTGCCAATGTTATCAAATATCTTAAACCGGGCAAACCGCTTATCTATATTACATGCTCGGCTTTTAAAGCAGAAAACGAGGACGTGGTAAATTACCTTGTAGAGGAAAAAGGCCTAAAACTGGAAAAAATGGAAGTTTTAAAAGGATATAAGGATAAGGCGGATACGATGTTTGTGGCGAGGCTTTCTTTTTAGAACCAAGAGACAAGAAGCAAGAGTCAAGACTATAACATTTGCTTTTTTGTAACCACTGCTACAACAATTCCTGATACAATTAAGCCTATCGGCAAAATTATCTGCCCCGGAATTACAATTGTTGAAATAATAGCCAGCAGTACCCCTATTGCAATTTTAACCAAAGCAGAATAGTAAAATGGCAGTGCGGCTTTATCATTATCTACCACTTGTTGCATAGATAAATTAAAAACAACCTGCTTGATCAAGTCCTCGGGAATTCCCATTTTTTCTAACCTGGCAGCAATTACCTCATTATCATGTCCCGCATTCTTTAGTCTTGACCCTTCTAAGTATGCTTTATTTTTTAACCCTTCATCCATAATTGGTTCCAATATCTGACCACAAGATAAACAAAAGTTAAAAAATGTTAATCTTTTTACTTCCTGCAAGTTAGGGTTTACTTTAGCTGATGAATAAGCCCATACCCGATGCTGCAAAATTACTTATTAATCGCCTGGAGAAATATCTGGAAACATAAACTTTTCTCGCTCATTAACATTTTTGGGCTTTCTATGGGCATTAGCTTTATGCTGGTTATAACGGTGTATGTATGGCAGGAATCAACTGTTAACGGCCAGCTAAGAAACGCCGATAACCAATACATAATAAAAAGCAAGTGGAAACAACAAGGACTGGGTTATGATTTTGCGACACCTGCGGGCTTACCGCAAGCCCTAAAGAAAAACTATCCGCACCTGGTAGCCAATTATTACCACTGGGATGGCGTTACCTCTAATATTTCAAAAGGTAATAAGGCCTTCCGCGAAAGTCTGCAAGTTGGTGACAGCTCATTTATAAACATGTATGGCTTTAAGCTTTTGCATGGCGATGCGGCCACTGCTTTAAACGACCCATTTTCGGTTGTTTTAACAGCTGAAAAGGCAATAAAATATTTCGGCACAACAGATTGCATTGGTCAAACGCTTACTATAGAAAGTTTTAAAGGAGACAAGCACGACTTTATGGTTACCGGCGTATTGGCTAAATACAGCAAAAACTCGGTAACCAATGTGATTGAACAAAGCAACAGCACTTTCTTTTTACCGGCATTAGCTGTAAAGTTTTTGGGCCGCGACCTTGATAACTGGGGCAATACAGGGATTGTCGGCTTGATAGAGTTAAAAGAAGGCGTTAAACCTCAGGATCTTGAAGGCCCGATGAAAACGCTTATTAAAGCGAATGCGCCTCCGCAAATTGCAGCAAATCTTGATCCTTATCTGGTTAATCTTCAAACCTTTTATCAGGAGAATCCCACCGTAAGAAAAACGCTTTTTACGCTTACCTGCATTGCTTTATTTATTCTGCTGATGGCGGTTATCAACTTTATAAATATTTGCATCAGCCGCTCGGCAGAGCGGATGAAAGAGATGGGTATCCGGAAGGTTTTAGGCGGCTTACGCAATCAGCTTATAGGTCAGTTTTTAACCGAGTCGGTACTGATGGTAATAATTGCAACGCTTATAGCGCCTGGCATATATGTGCTTGCAGAACCATTTTTTGCAGATCTGCTTGCTACCGAGATGACAGGCATATTATCTTTCCCTTATTATTTTTACTTGGGCCTTATATTATTTGCACTGGTGATAGGCCTGGTAGCCGGTTTATACCCTGCAATGGTTTTATCATCGCTAAAATCCGTCGACTCGTTAAAAGGTAAACGCGACCGCGTGAAAGACAACGTTTTTTTCAGGAAAGCATTGATCGCATTTCAGTTTACCACGGCGGCTGTAGCGTTAATAGCTGCTATAGTTATTTCAAAGCAGATAGACCTATTCTTCGGCAGAAACCTGGGGTTTGATAAAGATTACGTGGTATATGCTCAATTACCGCGCAATTGGTCAAAGGCCGGTGTACAAAAAATGCAAAATATTAGGTATCAGTTATCACAACTAAATCAGGTAAAATCGGTAACGCTATCGTGGGAGATACCTGATGGTGCCAACAGCGGCTATTTACAGGCATATAGATCGGGTGCCACCGTAGAACAGGCTTTTGCCTCACAATTGATGATAAGCGACAACCAGTACGCCAAAACCTATAATATCCCACTTAAAGCAGGCGAATTTTTCAAACCGGAATATGCACAATCCGACTCCGCGTTAGTGGTGATCAACGAGGCGCAATCAAAGGCACTCGGCTTTAAATCGCCGCAGGAGGCAATTGGCCAGAAATTCAACGCGCAATACAATCCAACCTTTACCATTTGCGGTGTGGTAGCCGATTTTCAATTCGGCCCTATGACCGGGGCAGTTATGCCCATGACGTTTATGAACGTTAATCAAAACAACCTGTACCGTTACTTTTCAATAAAGCTTAAACCAGGCAACACACAAGCCAACCTTACAGCCTTGCAAACGAAATGGACAGCGCTAATGCCCGGCGCTCCTTTTGAGTATAACTTTATGGATGACGCATTGGCCAAGATCTATAAAACAGAATTACAACTAAAGAAGGCATCGTATCTGGCAACAGGTCTTGCTATTGTAATTGTGCTCTTGGGCGTGCTGGGTTTGATATCACTCAGCATTCAAAAACGCGTCCGCGAAATTGGCATACGCAAGGTGCTGGGCTCTTCAATCAGCAATATAATCCTTTTGTTTTTAAAGGATTTCTTGAGCGTTGTGGCCTTGGCCGGACTTATTTCGTGCCCGCTGGCTTATTGGATGATGAGCAGCTGGCTTAATGGCTATGCCTATAAAATACCATTGAATGTACTACCGTTTGGCATATCAGTATTGTCATTGTTAATCATAACAACTGTAGTAATAGCTCTGCAAACCATGAAAGCGGCTCTGGCTAACCCGGTGAAGAGCTTGAGAACGGAGTAAGATTGCAGAATCAAGATACAAGAATCAAGAGCTAAGACATTCTATATCTTGATTCTTGACTCTTGGCTCTTGATTCTTGGCTCTTCTTACAAACCCGTATTATTCCTAAACAATTTAATAGCTATAGCTAAAAGGATAACGCCAAAGGCTTTACGCAAAATTTCAATACCGCCAACACCCAGCAGTCTTTCAATCCACTTAACATTCTTTAGCACGAGGTAAACAAATAGCGTATTGATAACTATGGCGGCTATTATATTCTGAGTTTCGTATTGCGATTTAAGTGACAGCAAAGTAGTCATTGTACCGGCACCCGCTATCAGCGGAAAGGCCAACGGAACAATAGACAATGTGGATGGCATGTTATCATTTGCTTTAAAAAGATGGATACCCAGTATCATTTCCATAGCGATGATAAATATTACCAGCGAACCTGCGATGGCAAAGGATGCTACATCAAGGCCAATGATATCAAGCATCTTCTCGCCTACCAGTAAAAACGCTATCATGAGCACCAATACCGCTATGCTTGCCTTTTCTGATTCAACATGCCCCGCCCGTTGCCGCATTTCAATAATTACCGGTACCGAGCCAATAATATCAATTATAGCAAACAGGATCATGGTAACCGAAAGTATCTCTCTGAAATTTAAAGTGAAAGATTCCATACTTCTTTAATTCGGTGCAAATATACGTAGGTAAATTGCAATTGGCTTTATACAAAAAGGCTCCCGGCAAACCGGGAGCCTTTGTAAAATATTATTCTACAAACTTCGGATTAGGCGGATCGTTTGCGGCATCAACCTTTCCGTGACGAACGTGTGAGCGTTTAACGCTGTATGTGAAATAAATTATCATTCCTACTCCCATCCATATAAATAAACGCAGCCAGTTATCTAAACCTTCGCTGCCCATCATACACAAACATATAATGGCGCCTAAAGGGCAAACGATATAATAAAGTGGCGTTTGAAAAGGACGAACAATTTTAGGATCGGTTCTACGCAGAATAAAAATACCAATACATACCAATACGAAAGCAAATAATGTACCTATGCTTACCATATCGCCAACAATACTATCTGGTATAAAGCCGCCAAATATAGAAACCATCACAAAAAACAACCATTGAGATTTATAAGGTGTCCTAAACTTGGGGTGTAATTTCGAAAATACAGGTGGAATTAAACCGTCGATACTCATGGTATAGAACACGCGCGTTTGTCCAAGTAACATCACCAGGATTACAGACGAGAAGCCTGCTAAAATAGCTACAGTTACCAGTTTACCCAGCCAGCCATAACCATGCATTGCAGCCTGTATAGCGTATGTAACAGAAGCCTCTTTGCCTTGAACCAAAAAGTCTTTGTAAGATACCAATCCGGTTAACACATGCGAGAACAGGATGTACAGTAACGTACAAAACGCTAATGAGATCAAAATACCTTTCGGCATGTCCTTTTGAGGGTTTTTTGCTTCCTGGGCCGCTGTAGATACCGCATCAAACCCAATAAAAGCAAAAAACACAACGCTTGCACCGCGTAATATCCCGAGCCAGCCATGGTTAAATGTATCAGCGTAATTTACCGTGCCGGTATTTGTTTTAACAGTACCTGCATCAGCTGGTATCATATATGGTGTATGGTTGGCCGGATTGATAAATTGCCATCCCAAACCAATGATCATCAGTACGATGGCTACCTTAACAATTACAATAACATTATTTACCGCTGCCGATTCCGCAGTACCTTTTATTAACAGTAAAGTAAGCATTAGCAAAATGAAAATGGCCGGCAAATTCACAATTCCGTGCGCGCCCAGTTCATTAGCATACATACCTGTGGTAGTGGTTGACACTTCAAAAGGCGAGTGCGAGAGCGCGAATGGTATGTGGACGTTAAAGAAAGTCTCCAGAAAGGTATTAAAATACTGCGACCAGCCTATAGCAACAGTAGCTGCACCCAAAGCATACTCTAATACAAGGTCCCACCCTATTATCCAGGCTATAAACTCGCCCATAGTAGCATATGAGTAAGTGTAAGCCGAACCGGCGATAGGAATCATACTGGCAAATTCAGCGTAGCAAAGTCCGGCAAGCGCACAACCTGCTGCTGCAATTAAAAATGAGATGGTAACCGCGGGGCCTGCGTGCTGGCCTGCCGCTGCTGCCGTTCGAACGAAAATACCGGCACCAATAATAGCACCAATACCCAAAGCGATAAGCGAGCCAACACCGAGTGTGCGCTTTAATGTTTTTTCCCCCTCCTTGGAAGCGGCCATTAATTGCGCAATTGGTTTTTTAATAAATAGCTTCATGTTTTAAATAAAAGTTCAGTTAATGTTATCTCAAACATAGTTATTTTTTCGCAAAAAAATGCTCGAGGATAAAGTGCTGTACAATTTTAGTGCGGCTGTTTAAAATTAGTGTATTATTAAAAATAAAGCGAACTTTGAGAGAGAAGAGTAAGCAAGCCGGTAATTTAATTATATGGATGTAAAAGAACAGATCGACGACTATATCACCAGCCAACCTGAGCCAAAATGTAGTGAAATGCAAGGTTTGCACCAACGCATACTTAAAGTATTACCAGGGTGTAAATTATGGTTTGAAGACGGTAAAAACGCCGAAAATAAAACTGTTTCCAACCCCAATATAGGATATGGCTCATACACCATAAAATATGCTGACGGAAAGACCAGAGAGTTTTTTCAAGTTGGGTTGAGTGCAAATACAACCGGGATATCTGTCTATATCCTTGGTATTAAAGACAAGGCATACCTGGCCCAAACTTTTGGAAAAGAAATAGGCAAAGCCAGCGTAACCGGGTATTGCATTAAGTTTAAAACGCTAAAAGATATAAATATTGATGTACTTGAAGCGGCAATACGATACGGGGCTGAAGTTACAGGTGAAAAATAGACTTCAGGACTGATACCACTAATAATTGCTTTTAAAACAAAAAGGGGAAGCTGAATAGCTTCCCCCTTTTGTTTTTCAAATATGATAACTATATTTTTTTATCAATTTTAATTACATGTGCGGAAACCACCGGCTTATCTAACTGATGTTTTACCATTGCTACTGTAGCTTTATTGGCATTTAAATGCGGTGCAATAACCAATGATACGATAGACATCAATTTGATCAAAATGTTCATTGACGGACCTGAAGTATCTTTGAACGGATCGCCTACGGTATCACCTGTTACTGATGCTTTGTGTGGTTCTGATTTTTTGTAGTGCATCTCGCCGTTTATTTCAACACCCTTCTCGAATGATTTTTTAGCGTTGTCCCATGCGCCACCGGCGTTGCTTTGGAAGATACCCATTAACACGCCTGATACGGTTACCCCTGCTAAAAGCCCGCCCAATACTTCCGGACCAAAGGCGAAGCCTATGATGATTGGCGTGATCAAAGCTATAAGGCCCGGAGCAACCATCTCGCGGATAGAAGCTTTTGTAGAGATAGCCACGCATTTTTCGTACTCAGGTTTAGCTTTGTACTCCATAATGCCCGGTATCTCGCGGAACTGGCGGCGAACTTCTTCAACCATTGCCATTGCAGCTCTACCTACTGCCGAAATACACAATGCTGAGAAGATGAAAGGTATCATACCTCCAACAAATAAGCCTGCTAAAACATCGGCTTTGTAAATATCAATATGCTCAATACCTGCAACGCCAACAAAGGCAGCAAACAAAGCTAATGAGGTTAATGCCGCAGAAGCAATAGCGAAACCCTTACCTGTTGCAGCGGTTGTGTTACCAACAGCATCTAAATTATCTGTACGGTGACGAACTTCGGGTGGTAACTGGCTCATTTCGGCAATACCACCTGCGTTATCAGCAATAGGGCCAAAAGCGTCAATTGCTAATTGCATGGCTGTTGTTGACATCATGCCTGCCGCTGCAATAGCCACACCGTATAAACCGGCAAAATAGTAAGATCCATATATACCCGAAGCTAAAACCAAAATAGGCAACACAGTTGATTCCATACCAACCGCCAGGCCGCCGATAATATTGGTAGCATGGCCCGTTGATGATTGGCGAATAATGCTCAGCACCGGCCGCTTACCCATAGCTGTATAATATTCGGTAATTATGGACATTAATGTACCTACTACAAGGCCCACAACTATAGCCATCATAACACCATTTTTTGTAAAGGATAAGGCTTCAGGTTTTAGATCAGTTGTGCCGGCTATAAAATCGCGTTTAAGATGTAGTACTTCATTGGGTAACATCCACTGCACAACAAAATAAGTAGCTATAGCTGTTAAAACTATTGATGCCCAGTTGCCAATATTTAAAGCGTTTTGTACGCTATCCGTCTCATTCTTAATTCTAACGAATGTGGCGCCTACGATAGAGAAAATCAGTCCTAAACCTGCAATAACCATAGGCAGCAATATGGGGGCTATTCCGCCCATGTTGTCATGCGATACGATCTCGCGGCCCAATACCATTGTCGCCAGCATTGTAGCGACGTATGATCCGAACAAGTCGGCACCCATACCTGCAACGTCGCCCACGTTATCGCCTACGTTATCGGCAATAGTTGCAGGGTTTCGTACGTCGTCTTCCGGAATACCGGCTTCAACTTTACCCACAAGGTCGGCACCTACGTCGGCAGCTTTAGTATATATCCCACCACCTACACGCGCAAACAATGCTATGGATTCCGCACCTAAAGAAAAGCCGGCCAACACATCAAGCGCCTTCTCCATTTCTAAACCGTTAACGTTGCCGCCAACACTTGTAACGTACATGGAGTAAAATACTATAAACAATGAGCCTAAACCAATAATTGCCAAACCCGCAACGCCCAAACCCATTACAGTACCACCTGTAAACGATACCTTAAGCGCCTGCGCCAAACTGGTTTTAGCCGCCTGCGTTGTACGCACGTTTGATTTGGTTGCGATACGCATACCTAAATAACCTGCAAAGGCAGATAAGAAAGCTCCAATAACAAACGAAATAGCAATTACAGGACTCGAATTTTCGACGCTATAACCACTCCAGGCGAGTAAAATAGCCGTAAGACCTACAAAGTATCCCAATATCTTCCACTCGGCACGTAAAAATGCCATCGCACCATCGGCAATGTATCCGGCAAGCTCCGTCATATCTCCGCTACCGGCATCCTGTTTAGTAACCCAGGCAGATTTAGTTGCCATGAATAATATTCCCACTAAACCAAAAACGGGAATCAAATAAATTAAGTAAGTGTTCAAAAAATCCATATAATATTAATCAGTTTTTGTTTTTTATTTAATCTTCTTGCAGCGCAAGGTTTTCCTAATTGGGGGTGCAAAATAGATAAAATTAATTTCTTTACAATACTATGTCAATTATAAAGTTTTTTGATAGCTTAGACATTTAAACGGCTAAACTTTATGAGCAAAACAACTGATCAACCTAAATTAAAACACTCGCTTGGCCTGCTTGACGGCACCATGTTGGTTGCCGGCTCCATGATTGGATCGGGTATATTTATTGTAGCCGCCGACATTACACGCAACGTCGGCTCTGCGGGTTGGCTCATTGCCGTTTGGTTGATAACAGGTTTTATGACGCTTACTGCGGCAGTTAGCTATGGCGAGCTAAGCGCTATGTACCCTAAAGCAGGCGGACAGTATGTTTACCTAAAAGAAGCCTACAATAAGTTTGTGGCATTTTTATATGGATGGAGCCTTTTCGCTGTAATACAAACGGGTACTATAGCGGCAGTTGGGGTAGCTTTTTCAAAATTTACAGCCTACCTTATTCCGGCAGTTAGCGAGGATAACATACTTTTTTCAACCATGATAGGCTCATGGAACTTTAGCATCAGCGCGGCACAATGTGTTTCCATAGTGCTGATCTGCTTTCTTACTTACATCAATACCCGCGGCGTAAAAAGTGGCAAGGTCATACAAAACACCTTCACCGTAACCAAGCTGGCCAGTTTATTTGGCCTGATAATTTTTGGATTTATTATGCTGAAAGGTGATGTATGGACCGCTAACTGGACCAACGCCTGGGATATCCATCAGCTTAACAAAGATGGCAGCGTTATGCCTTACACAGTGGCCGCCGCTTTAGGCGCTATAGCCGCCGCGATGGTGGGCTCCATCTTCAGCAGCGATGCCTGGAACAATGTTACCTTTATAGCCGGCGAAATGCGTAATCCGCAGCGCAATGTAGGGCTAAGCTTGTTTCTTGGTACACTGATAGTTACCGTTATTTATGTAAGCATTAACCTGGTTTATACCGGCGTATTACCGTTGCTGGATATAGCTACAGCGGAAAAGGATCGGGTAGCGGTAGCGGCATCGCAGGTAATATTTGGGAATGTGGGCACGCTTATTATTGCTCTAATGATCATGGTATCTACCTTCGGTTGTAATAACGGCCTGATCATGTCGGGCGCGCGGGTGTATTACACCATGGCTAAGGATGGGGTGTTGTTTAAACGCACCGGCACCTTGAACGAGTTTGCCGTACCCAGCTTTGGTTTATGGATACAATGCCTTATAGCCTGTATACTTTGCCTTAGCGGTAAATACGGCGATCTGCTGGATATGATATCATTGGTAGCCGTTATATTTTATATGCTTACCATCATCGGCATATTTATATTAAGGGCCAAACAACCAAATGTCGAGCGTCCGTACAAAGCCTTTGGCTACCCGATTTTGCCTGCCCTTTATATAATATTGGGTTTAGCTTTTTGTGTGTTACTATTGTTGTACAAGCCGCAATACGCATGGGGTGGATTAATAATAGTTTTAATCGGCATCCCAATATACTTTGTGGCCAACCGTTACTTTAATAATGGAGAACAAGAGGCTAGCAGTACTTAGTTTATTTTTATTTTGGGGATGCACCGCTTTAGCGCAGGCATCTCTGCGGCAACAAATATCTGCGGCATTTAACAAGCTGCAAACAGATGAGCAGTGCAAATATGGTACGGCATCATTAACCGTGCTGGATGCCAAAACCGGCGAGCAGGTATTTGCCGGGAACCCCAATGTGGGTATGGCACCGGGTTCTACCATGAAAACCGTTACCACCATTACGGCTTATAATTTGCTGGGTAGTAGTTTCACCTATCAAACACCATTTGGATATACAGGAACTATTACTAACGGAACGCTGAACGGCGATATAATTATTCAAGGCAGCGGCGACCCAACCCTGGGCAGCTGGCGCTGGGCAACAACCAATCGCCCCAATATATTAAATCAGTTAGTATCGGCATTAAAAAAAGCCGGCATCACTAAACTCAACGGAAGAGTTATTGGCGATGACAGCTTATACGGCACCCAGGCTATTCCGGATGGCTGGATCTGGCAGGATATGGGCACTTATTATGGCGCAGGCGTTAACGCGTTGTGCTGGCACGAAAACCAGTTTGATATTAACCTACGCACAGGTTCTGTCGGTTCAGCAGTAAGCGTAACAGGCTCAACTCCTGCAATGCCTTATCTTACTTTTAATAGCGAACTGACTACGGGCGCGGCGGGTACCGGTGACCAGGCTTATCCTTACCTGCCTACCGCATCAACCAATTTAATGTACCTGCGTGGTACTTATGCAATTGATAAAGCTGAAAAATCAGTGGCTGCTGCCATTCCCGATCCTGCCTTTGATATGGCCTACCGCCTGTTGGATACCTTAAAACGCCTTAGCATAGCTGTTAACGCTACGGCCGAATCAAGCTTAACCTTAGCGGCGAAAAACCAGCCAACGCCTGTTATAGCCAACAATCTGCTCAATATTAGTTCGCCAACGCTTGGGCAAATTGTTTACTGGACCAACCGCAAAAGCGTTAACCTATATGCCGAGGAACTGTTGAAAGCGATGGCTTTAAAAGCCGGAAAACCGGCAACTACAAACGCCGCTGTAGAGGTTTTGCAAAACTATTGGAAAAACCGTGGCATTGACCCGCACAGCATGGATGTTGCCGACGGCAGCGGCCTCTCTCCTGCTAATCGTATTACATCCCAAACCATTGCAAGCATTATGCAAAGCACCCGCAAAGAGCCATGGTATAATGAGTTTTATGACAGCCTGCCTATTTATAATGATATGCATATGAAAAGCGGCAGCATTTACCACGTGCTGGCTTATACAGGCTTTGTTACCCATCAGGGCCGCGAGCTGTGCTTTTCTATTATGGTGAATAACTATAACGGCAGCACCGGCGGTGTTAGGGGTAAGATGTTTAGGGTGTTGGATGTGTTGAAGTAGGATTAGTTAATTAGTTGATTGGTGATTCTGGAATTTCAAATTAGGTTTGTTAGTTCGGGATTATAAATCCGACTGACAGGTTGCAGACTTTTTTTATCTTAGTAACATGCTTAGACCATTATCTATTCTTTTGTTTTCGTTAATAGTCTTAATCGCTCAATTCAGCTGCAAGTTTGGAACAGACCGTAAGGCAGAAACAGATGTTAAAGAGTTTGAAGGGGTTATTACTTATCATGAAACATTAACAAATAGCGATGGAGAGTTTAATGCCGACGATACGGTGCAAGTTTTCTATTCACATGGCAATTATGTTAGTATACATTCAAATACATCCCAAAAGTTTCATTTAGTAAAAGATTATTATTTTGAGAAAGGGCCAATGCGATTGTATCTTTTCAACAACTCAGATACCTTACACCAAATTAGGTTAAATTCCCCAATTGAAAAATTGGAAAGTTTTAAAGTGAGACCAATAAGTGAGCAAACACTTTCAAGAAAATGTGAAATTATTGAACTGAACACCAGTTAATGCCGAAAATGGCACTACTACATATACAGATTTTAGTTTCGTATTTTCAAGGGGATATTTAAATATTGACAAAACTCATTTTAAAAATTGGAGTTTGGGTTTTTGCAATAAAGTCATGGAAGAATCAGGAAGCTTTTATTTAAAATTCAAAGCCATCCATTTTGATAGTTCCCACAAAAATATTTTATCAAGTAAAGTTTTAGAAGCAATTTCTGTAAAGGAGCAGCCCATTGATCCTGCAATTTTCCAAATTGATAACTCTAAAATTGTAGCATCGCGTTGAGTTGCAGAAGCCCCCACGCCTATACAAGCATCTTATTACTGTCGCAAAACAAGCGTACGATAGGCGGTGTTTTAATGGCTTCGCGATTTCAAAGGTGTTTCATGAAAGCACACAAAAGACCATATTTTATATCAAACTCATTATCAGAAAATTAACCTCACATCACAGCTAAAAATACTGACTTAAAAGTAGTTTCATTTTGTTTCACCAATATTTATAACAGATTGAAAATAAGCGAAATACAAAAAAAAGCGTTTCATGTGTTTCACCTGTTTCATATATTTTTGTGAAACGCTATACCCTTATAGTTTTATCAAAGTCTGGTAAAGCTTCTCGGTAGGTAGCCCTACCACATTGGTATACGAACCATTGATCTTAACAATACCCGTAACCCCTACCCACTCCTGTATGCCGTATGAGCCGGCTTTATCCATGGGTTTGTATTTACTTACATAATGGCGTATCTCCTCATCGCTCATGTGGCGAAAGGTAACATCAGATATATCAAAAAAACTGTGGTATTCCTGTTTGTAGAACAGGCAAACGCCCGTAATTACCTGGTGTGTATTGCCCGACAGGATGTTGAGCATTTCAACAGCGTGTTCTTCAGTTTCGGGCTTGCCCAATATCTTATCGCCAATGCTTACGATGGTATCAGCGGTAAGCACCACCTCATCGGTAACCATTTCGTCAAAGGCTTCGGCTTTCTTTTTGGCTATGTAAACGGCTATTTCTTCGGGCGAAAGGCCCTCGGGATATGATTCATCCACATCCTTCAGCACAATACGGAAATCAAGGTCCATTAATCTTAACAGCTCCTGCCTGCGCGGAGATTTGGATGCGAGGATGATCTTTTTGTTCATAGTTGATAGTTCATGGTTCATGGTAGATTTAGCTATAATGGCTATGAACTATGATCCATGAACCATCAACTAAAACTTACCAGCTATAAGATTCTTCAGTCATCCACTTACCCTGTACCTTCAGCACTTTTTCAATCACATCGCGTACACAGCCCCTGCCACCGGTCTGCGGCGATACGTACAAGCTGGCTTCTTTAATCTCTTCGGCGGCATCGGCCGGGCAGGTTGGTAAGCCCACCAGCTTCATGGCTCCCAGATCGGGGATATCATCGCCCATATACAATACATTGGAGCCAATGACGTGCTTTTCCTCCATGTATAATTTTATCTTATCTACCTTCCTGTTGGCCCCTACATACACATCCTTAATACCCAAACTGTTTAAGCGGATAATAGCTATTTTAGATCGGCTGCCTGATATGGCGCAAACATTATAACCACATTTAACGGCTAATTGCAAGGCATATCCATCCTTAATATTAAAGGCTCGTGCCTGCTCGCCGGTATCTGTTATCAAAACAGAACCATCAGTTAATACGCCGTCCACATCAAAAACAAATGTGGTAATATCTTTAAGCTTGGATAGAAATGATTCCATTTTGTCAATTTGCAGTTTTGAGTGTGCAGTTCGCAGTAAAATATTGATTATGTTGAGACAGGCAGCCAACTGCTAACTAAAAACTGCCAACTAAATTACTGGTTATCCCGCCACTCATACACCCAGGCAGACTGGATCTGTTCAAGGTGTCCCTCGGTTGATTGCTCGCGTGTACCGGCGAAGTTAGGGAGCGAAAGCACCCATTCTAAAAGATCGGTAAACCTGATGCGGTATATTTTTGATTCGTTAAAATCATCGCCAAACTTTTCATAAAGACTTATGGCAATGTCTTCGTGATCATTCCAGTGAATAGGTAAAGAAAATTTATCGTCTTTCATGTTATGTTATACGTTTTACGTGCTACGTATTACGCTGTTAATCTAATGCAAATATATTATGCCTACTGGATACTAAGTATAACGAACAAACGTAATACGTAAAACCTATTAATGCCCCAAAAACTGCGATTGGTTGGGCAATGTAACTTCAATGTCGCCATCAATAACCACGCTTTGGCAACCTAAACGCGAATTAATGCGCGGGTTAACAGCCCTATCAATAAAGTCTTCTTCTTTATCAGATATTTCCTGGATGTTATCCATCCCTTTATTAATATAAACGTGGCAGGTACTGCAGCCACATACGCCACCGCAGTTATGTTGCAGCTCAATATCGTTATCCAGGCAAACATCAAGTACCGATTCGCCTTCGGCTATAGGTAATTCAACTGATTCGTGACCAGCTTCCTCAAAGTTTATCTTTAATTTAAAAATATTCATTTGGGCAAAAGTAACAAAATTACTTATCGCCGTGCTGAGTAAAATCCATTTTGATAATACCCTGACTTAACATTGTATATATCTGCTGTAAATGAGGCGTTTCAGCAAGCAGTTTTAAGTGGGCATCCATAGTACCGGTATCATTCCGCACCGCCGGACCGGTTTGCACCTGCGCCGGCAACCGTTCCTGTACCTTTTGGGCGGTTTCTAATATCAACGGGCGCAATAATTCAAAATCAAGTCCTTTGGCATCAAGCAGCTGCCGTGCTACTTCATACAAATAATTAGGGAAATTGCATGCAAACACCGCAGCCAGGTGCAGTATTTTACGTTGTGGACTATCAACCCGGTAAATATTATTGCTGATGCTTTGCGCCAGTTCTTCTATTTGGTGGGTTATACTGGCGTCTGCCCCTTCAATACACAATGGCACCAGCCTGAAGTTGACCTCCTTAACCTTACTAAAGGTTTGCAGCGGATATAAAACCCCCGCCTTATCAGTAAAAGCCAACAAAGCGTACAGATCAGTAGCGCCGGATGTATGGATGATCAGTTTATCATGTTTGGCAAGTTGTTCGGCAAGTATACCAATCACTTCATCCTTAACAGCGATAATAAAAACATCCGTTTCATTATTGATTTCCTGAATATCATCAGTCGGCTCGGCTTTGACATGGTAAGCCAGCAGCGCGGCATTCTGCATATCGCGGCTGTATACCTGCACAATATTATGCCCCGCGTTTTTTAACGCGGCCGCCATGTGTGTGGCAACATTGCCGGAGCCGATGATTGTTATACGCATATAGAAATATTTGTCTTTCTGAGCGCATGCGAAGAATCTTATACAAGATGCTTCACTGCGTTCAGCATGACAAGAAAAAAATTATTTAGCAGCCGGATACCACTCCTTTAACCTAACATCAATACCCTTATCGCCCGCATTAACCAATGTTTTAAAAGCGTTAACATCCTGTCCGCGATAATGGTAAGGGTAAACCGCTTTGGGTTTAAAGGCCAATACAGCTTGTGCCGCTTCGTTCACATCCATGGTATAAGGCAGGTTCATGCAAATAAAGGCGATATCGATATTTTTCAGCGCCTTCATTTCGGGTGTGCCTGCTGTATCGCCTGATATGTACACATTTTTACCGCCTACCGTTACAACATAGCCGTTGCCGCGACCTTTGGTGTGCATGTTAGCATTGCTTGCGCCGGGCAGGTTATACATAGGTACAGCGGTAATAACAATATCCCCCTGAGTTGATTTTTGGTCGTTATTAAGTATCACCACCTTTTCTTTATTAATAGTAGCAGGTAATTTCTCTGCTACCGCCTGCGGCACTACCAGTGTGGTTTTAGCCGTGTTGATGGCTTCGATGGTTTTGGTATCGAAATGATCACCGTGGATATCGGTCAATAATATTATATCCGCAGCGCCAAGGCCCTTAAAGGCATCGACACCGCCGGTTGGGTCAACGTAAATGTTTTTACCCTGGTAGCTTAATACCAAAGTAGCGTGTGTTATAGGCTGAATGGTTAATTCGCCGCCTTTTACCTTTTCGTGGTCGGCTGCGGGCATTTGTGCCTTTGCAGTTAACAGGCCGACGGCCAATAAAAACGTAAGCGCTAATTTTATTTTCATGCTGATGTGTGTTTGATGTTTGCAGGGTAAAAGTACGGGGATATGCGGTTATGCAGGTAAATATTAATGTAATTTGTTTGCATATTAGCCATACCATGCAAAAACAGGAGAAAGAACTCATTGAAACGCCAATGTCCGAAGCCGAAATTGAAAGGCTAAAGAGGGACATTTACCGGCCTGATATGGAGAAATTTAGGCTGTTTACAGAGATGCTGCGTAGGAATGCGGCTTTGAAGAGGGCTGTTATTAAGCATAAGTAAAATTAGTATTTGCTTAAATAGTCTTTTGAATAATCATCATAAAACTCTTCTGGTATTTTCGCTTTTTTATAATCCATACCATTCTTTTTTAAAAAGTTAACCAACCACATCTTCTTCTTATATTCCCCCGAGTTTAAATCAAATCGCCAGTGCCGCATTGCGTCAGTTAAATATTTATTTTCTTTTTCAGGTATAGTTGTATACAGTACTTTTTTGTAATCTGCTCCATTTTTTATCAAGTAAATAACCAGTTCCGGAAAATGTTGTATAGCGGCCTCGGCTAATGGAGTAGTACCGCGTTGATCTACTCCATTTACTTTAGCACCCGCGTCAATCAAAATCTTAACATAGTCGATATGCCCATAACGACATGCATATAAAAGTGGAGTTAGTCTAAGTTTTGCCGAAGTGTCATTGGGATTACCACCGTACCGCAATAATAATTTGAGAAAACGAGGGTCACTGCCAACATCTTCATAGCTTCCGTCGTCAGTATAACTTCCTCTGCCGCCTATGCGAACGGCTTCCATTAGCGGTGAATCTCCATAGTCTAAGTCTTGCATATTAGGATCGGCCCCAGACTCTAACAGCGCTTTTGTAGATTCGTAATTCTCACTCATTACAGCAAACTTTAATAATGGCTGGCCCCAAACAGGCTCCCGGAAACTTATTAGCTTTTTATTTTTACCTATCTCTTCTTTTATTTTGTCCACGTTTCCATCCTGAACAGCTTTTGCTACTTCCCAGGCAGGCGTTTGCTGAAACAAGCGGTAATCAACCGCAAGGAGTTTACTTTTATCTTCTACTATGGTTTCTCTGCATCCAGACAAAAGAATAACCAGAAATAAAACAACTGTACTTATGATAAGGAATTTATACTTGCGCATAACTAATTGTGTGGTCTGATTCAAATATATCTTTTTTTAGCGATTTCATTTTTTCTAACTTTTATACATAAATTACTAATATTTTTAGCAATTTTACATTCTGAAATTATTAGTGTTTATGCCCTTCCCCAATAAAGCCATCATCAGCAGGCTGCAAAAAGATATTTTGCAATGGGAAGGCTACAGGCCGCCCGAAGCGGGCAAGCATAAACCTATAGGCCTTGGGCCGGTTGAGGCTGCTTTCCCTAACGGCGTTTTCCCGCTGGGCACCGTACACGAGATGGTTTGCGCCAATACCGAGCAGGCTACCGCCGGCGGCGCCTTAATAAGCGGCTTATTAGCTAACCTGATGCAGCAAGGCGGTGTTTGTCTGTGGATAGGTTTATCAGGCAACCTT
>Ga0164241_10002354_pt1 | contig 20711 bp, 18 predicted proteins | sample OricomyardsoilBY_FD_108780 | JGI IMG/M metagenome (GOLD analysis project Ga0164241, IMG submission 108780) | Backyard soil microbial communities from Emeryville, California, USA - Original compost - Back yard soil (BY) | ecosystem: Environmental > Terrestrial > Soil > Unclassified | place: USA... | reverse complement strand
TGGCGTACTGGCGTACTGGCGTACTGGCGTACTGGCGTACTGGCGTACTGGCGTACTGGCGTACTGGCGTACTGACAGGAGGTATAATATAGGGACGATACCACTAATAAAGCGGGGCAGGGGCTCATTCTTACGAAACTTAAGTGGAGCGTACGGTCAGATAAAATAATTTATATTTTAATAAATAAATAATGAATATTACCTTGATACTTTTTTTAATCGGAATTTTGGGTTTCGTATTAAATAGAAAAAATATTATATTAATGCTTATTTCGATCGAAATAATGCTATTATCTATAACATTCTTAATATTGTTAAGTTCACTTAATATGGACGATATAATTGGCCAAACTTATGCTATTTATATAATAGTTGTAGCAGGTGCAGAATCTGCTATAGGTTTAGGTATTCTAGTAGCTTTCTATAGATTAAGAGGAAGTATAGCAATAGAATATAAATAATGTATTTAAGTTTAATAATCTTACCATTATTAGGAAGTATAGTGTCTGGCTTTTTTGGTAGAAAAGTCGGAGTGAATGGTGCACAATTAATTACATCTTCAGGTGTAATAATTACTACAATGTTATCAATATTATGTTTTATTGAAGTAGGTTTAAATAATATTCCTGTTACAATAAATTTATTTAGATGAATAGATAGTGAATGATTCAATATCATTTGAGGTTTTCAATATGATAGTTTAACAGTTAATAGTGCGGATTCATATTACATATGATGAATACTAGCTGTGTTGGTGTGAATCCAACTCTGCAAGGTAGATTTTTTATGAGCTCTGCTAGCCATAAAAACTGATTTTTTTGGTATAGAAAAACAAATGTTTAAGTTAATTAATAATAAAAGACGTACCTCTATAGCTGAGTGCTCACAATTAAGCCCTTTTATTATAAAATCCAAGACTAGTTTTTTAAATAATAGAATATTAACATCTAGAGCCTATAGTACAAAACAAGATAAATTTAATATGTTGGTAGATCCAGATCTCGACACATTAAAGGACGATAATTTTTTTAAATGATTTGTGGGATTTGCCGATGCTGAGTCCAATTTTATAATAAATGTATTATGAAAAAATGATAAAGTATCAATATCTAAATTTTCATTTATGTTCAAAATAACATTACATTGTGATGACGAATATGTATTAAGAATAATAAAAGAAAAATTAGGCGTGGGTAACCTTAGAAGATATAAAAATGAAAGTATATTTAATGTTACAGATAAAAAAGGAATAGAAAAATTCATTCAAATATTCGATAGATATAATCTTAATACAACTAAATATTTAGATTATTTAGATTTTAAGAAAGCTTTTATTATATATAATAAAGAGCAAAATCTAAAAATAGATTTGGTTAAAGATGCTATTTTAGAATTCAAAAAAAATATGAATAAGAATAGAGTTAATTTCTTAAGACCTACTGATATAGAGATTAACAAGTATTGATTATTAGGGTTTATAGAAGGAGATGGATCCTTTTTTGTAAGAAGAGATCCTTTAGTTCCTACCTTTTCAATAGAATTAAGTGATGATCAATTACCTGTAGTATTGAAAATAAAAGAATTTTTAGAAAATAATTTAGGATTTGATTCATATTCTATGTTTAAATTAAGTAATTCATCTATTATGTCAATAATTAAGAGTAACACTAGAGAAAAAAGTAAACCTAGTGTACTGTTAGTAATAAAAAATATTAAAGTATTACATAATTATTTAATACCTTTTTTTAATGAAATGGGGTTTTTAAGTAAAAAAGGACTAGATTTTGTTGATTTTAGAATTATTACTAATGCAATTTATAACGGTGCTCATAGGATAGATGAAATTAAAGAACTAATATTAAAATTATCTTATAATATGAACAATTATAGATTATCTACAAATAAAAACCCAGTAGATATATTAAGTAAAGAAGAAAGAGATAAATTGATATACATTAACCCTACTGAAAATTATTTATTTGACGGAAGACAAAGAGATGTTTTAACAAATAAAGTATTACACCAACAGGTTAGCTGTGTATATGAAATTTGTAAACCAAATAATGAAATTATACTAGCGAATACTTTACAAGAAGCAGGGTTAATTGTAAAAGTTTCTCCAGAGACTTTAAGTAGACGTTTAAATTCTACATGTACAACTTCAGAACAATATTTAGAAATAAAAGGTAGCTTGGGTCTAAAAATAAGAAGAATAGGTGTTTTTAATTAAATAAATATAAACATATAATATTTCGAAGGGTGGGTGAGGAGGCCATAATAAAAAAAAAATAAAGGAACTGGGTAAGATTACAATCGAACAGTTCTATACTTGCAGAAAAAATAGGTGAAAACGGTCAAAGACTTCCTAATATTAGACCGTCGGCAGTTGTAAATGTCGCTACAGACTGCTTCACCGGGGTTAGGCTGAAATGTCTGTCCTAATGTACAGTCGGACCTTATAACGAGTGTGATATCGTAAAGAGGTAGGATAATCCGTTAAGCTACACACAGTGGATAACTCGCCGCACGAGGTAAACTCTTGAATTATGAAGAAAATTATTCTTTATAATTTTTTATTAAATAAGATGTATATATATAAAAATATCTTTTTTAATTTAGTTAATTAAGGTTGATCAATGTTAATACCAGTATTGATAATTAGTTCTTTAGTTCACATATACTCAATAAGTTATATGAGTAGTGATCCTCGAGGAGGCCATATTACGGGAAAATGTGGTTATGGGGATAAATTGCCAAATTCCGGAGACACCCTAAAGTTTAAGATACCAAGCATTATATGAAAATATGTATGTGGCTGAAGTAATTACTCAGGTATGGTAACAATGCTTAAAATTTGTGAAAACAAAATGGGCAATCGCGGATCTAAATCAATTTTAAATAATAACCAAAAATTTAGAGTTGTAAAAGAGCAACGAGTAGACGGCAATTGATTTGTTAATTCTTCTTTAATAAATTTAAGATGTACTCTAAATGGTTTCGAGAGAAACAGTGTTAAATTTCAGAGTTATAACCCTTTAAATTTTATTGTAAAAATCCCATCTAAGCAATTCGATTATAAAACTTTTTCTACCAGTACTTTTACACATATTCATCCCAGAGCTTTATCTGGTTTAATAGATGGCGAAGGTTCATTTTGTGTTATAGTAGATAAACAAAAAACCCGGAAATTAGGTTGACGCGTAGAATTGAAATTTCATTTAGGTCTACATATTAAAGATCTTAATATATTATATACTTTACAAGAAAGCCTCGGGGGAATCGGTGCTATTTACTTAAAACAAAAAAGAGATCTGGCTGATTTTACAATCTTTTCAAACAAAGATTTAAATAAACTTATTCTTTTTTTAGAAAAATATCCTATAATTACTAAAAAAGCTGCCGATTATATATTATTCAAACAAGTCTTAGAACTTGTAAATAATAAAGACCATCTAACTGTTGAAGGTTTAAATCAAATTATTAACATTAAAGCATCAATGAATTTAGGTTTATCTGATACATTGAAATCAGAGTTTGCTGGATATGTTCCAGTTATGAGACCTATAGTTAATGACCCTGAGAATCTGGAATTAGACCCTCATTGAATTTCAGGGTTTGTTAGTGCTGAAGGAAACTTTGATGTTCGTATGCCATCTACTAATAGTAAATTGGGTCGTAGAGTTCAGTTAAGATTCAGAATCTCTCAACATAGTAGAGATATCAAATTAATGGAAAAATTAGTTAAATATTTTGGTTCCGGGAATGTTTATAAATATGGAGGTAAATTTGCTGTAAGTTTAGCAATAGTTGATTTTACTCATATAACCAAAACAATAATCCCTTTTTTTGAGAAATACCCTATAATCGGTGTAAAGCATAAGGATTATCTGGATTGATGTAAAATCCATAGTTTAATGGTTAATCGTTCACATCTTACAGTTGAAGGTATAAGTTTAATTGAAGAGATAAAATTGGGTATGAATACTGGTAGAAAGGTTTAAAGAAGTTTAATTAATTTTTAACTTTTAATAATTACTTGTAAGATAAATTTTATTTTTTTTTTGCATAATCCTAGATTTTTTAGCTATTTAAGTTTATTTACTTTTATGATGATAATACTTGTAACAGCCAATAATTATTTATTAATGTTTGTAGGGTGAGAAGGTTACCTTAATAGCCTTAAATGACTAAACTTATATAAATTAAGAAATAGATTTAACATATTTGCTAGAAATATAACGAATGTAAATAATAACGAGAGTACTTCTTTAATAATAGGATCTTTATTGGGTAATTCTTATTTAGAGAAGAATGAAAAAGGTATTAAAATTATATTAATAAAATGTAGCGGAAATATAGAATATTTAATGAAATTTTATAATTATTTTAACAGTATAGGCTTTTGTAAATCAAAAAAACCTCACTTATATAAAATAATAACTAAAAAAAATAAATTATTATATTACTGAAAAGCAGAAAGTTATTATTTAACTCAACTTAAATGGGTATATGAAATGTTATACCCAAAAGGTGTAAAGACTATACCTTCAAATTTAAAAGAGTATTTAACACCTTTATCACTAGCTACATGATATTTAGACAATACAGAAAAGTTGTATATTTCAAGCAACCAAGGTTTTGATTTAAATAGTCAAAATGTATATTATATATCTAAAATTTTGAAAGATAAATATAATATAAATACATCCTATAGATTAGAAAGTAAAGGAAAAATTGCTTTTTATGTAGATAATGAAAGTTTAAATAATTTTAATGAAATAGTAAAACCTTATATTTCTTCTTCTTTACAGCATAAATTAAATAGTTCACATAATAAATTAACTATGTGAAATAATTTTGCTACGCATAATTCCTGCGAAGCACGCACATCCTTAAGTAAAAGTTCTAATTTATTATTGCAAAATGGCATAAGAAATTATTCTACTATTGTTAAAAATATAAAATATTCAGCTCAATATAAAAAAGACTATATATTAACTGATATTCAAAAAGAAGCATTAATAGGTATAATACTAGGTGATGGATGCATAGAAAGAGCTAAACCTAGCCATAACACAAGAATTAGAATAGAACAATCTTTTCCTGAAAAAAGTGAATATTTAAAAAGTTTACACGAATTATTAGCACCTTTAACTTCTATGGAACCTACTATATTGACAAGAACAAATAAAAAAAGAGGTGTTATAACTCAATCTTTGTATTTTAGAACTTTAGCTATGCCTTGTTTAAATTATTACCATGAATTATTTTACAAAGATAATGTAAAAAGAATTCCGGAAAATTTAGAAGAATTATTAACAGCTAGGGGGTTAGCTTATTGAATTTGTGATGACGGAGGTAAGTCTGTTCATAATCAAACTATCCTTCATACTAGATCTTTTACTAAAAAAGATGTAGAATATATTCAAACAGTTTTAAATAAAAATTTTGAACTAAGAACTAGATTAGAAGAAAAAATACAAGATCAATGAGTTATCTATATACCTGTTCGTCAAAAAATAAAGTTAATAGATATTGTAGGCCCATATATGCATAAATCTATGATGTATAAATTATAAGTTTAGTTATAGTTAGGAATAAAACATAATTATTCCTAGCAACACCGTTGTTAACGATCAAACAAATAGAGTTAATTTAGAGATCGCCGATTATTTTATTAATCGCGACAGACTGGTTCAATGGTGGGTGGTGATTTAACGAGGGTAGGGCGGGTAGGCAATCGTTTAATCACTGCTTAATGCACAGTCGGGATTTTTATATTTAATACACTTTAAATATACCAAGGCTTTATGTGAATCCAGTTAGGTTATAAAGTACAGGGAGTATACTTTAACTCTTAATAATAGTATACTTTTAAAATCCGGTAGGAGTTTGCTCATATTTATTAGTAAGTTTTTGATTTACCAGAATAGCGGCTAATCAAAGCTCTATTTCAGCCTTCTTAGCTAATAGAGTAGGGGATTGTTTCTTAACTATAGGTATGTTTGCTATATTATGATGTCTAGGTAATTTAGATTACGCTACAGTATTCTCATTAGCCCCTTATATTAATAGTAACGTAGTTATTATTACAGGTATATGTTTATTAATAGGTGCAATGGCTAAAAGTTCCCAAGTTGGTCTCCACATTTGATTGCCTATGGCGATGGAAGGTTTAAAAGTAATCACTCTATTAATTTTCCGAGTTTTTTGGCTTACAGATTTAATTTATTTTACTTATTTTAATAGCTCACGTAGTAATGTACCCTTTAAAAAATTAACTATAAAAGCTTCCCGTAAGGAATGTATAAGAGGTTTACATACTAACAACCAAAGACCTTTTGTATGAGTATATGATATAACTAAATTCTCAGATAACCATAATTGTTTAGTTGAAGGTGCTCCCTTTAAAACAAACAGAGTGTGCTGAAATCTTAAAAACAACTCGTAATTCTGTTACGCTTTATTTAGATAGTAATAAAATATTTAAGAATAAATGAATATTTAGTTCTATTGAATTATCTAAAGAACAATTATCTAAATTTTTAATACCCTTAACAGTTTGAGAAGTGGTAACAGGAGAGTTATTAGGAGATGGACATATATCATACGATCCTATACGTAAGCCCTTAATAAATGCAAGATTAGAGTTCACATTTGCAGCAAAAATTTTACATTATGTTAATTATTTAAAATTTAATAGCTTAGCTCCTCTTTGTACATCATCTAAACCTACTCCTTGATCTAATTCTAAATTGGAAGATAAAGAACCTACACAATATTGGTTCTCTACAAAACGTCTTCCTATTTTAACAAGTTTACATGGCGTTTGATATAAAGAAATCGAGGGTAAATTTATAAAAGTTTTACCTTACAACATAGAAGAATTATTAACTCCCCTTGCTTTAGGTCATCTCTTTTTCTCAAAATTCCAAAAATAACCATCGACCAAAAATAATTGATGGATATTACACAAGTTTGTTTTATTCATCAGAGGTCGACTCTTGCAAAAGACTTATTTCGACAGGCAACTACCTTTCAAAGGGTGAATTGTTATATGGTTGGGCTGACACCCCACATATCAATGTTAATAGATTTAAGGTACTGTAAGAGTAGATGTCAAATCAGCTTACCTGGGAAGGTCCTAGGTCGGACCTGGCGGAGACACCAGCAATCTGAGAAGTGAGCTTGGTAAAGGAATTTATCATGACCCACGCAAGTTAACCTAAGAAACTTTATTTCGAAACTGACAAGTATTATATTTTTCACAAGAAGGTAGAGACTTTAGTGTTTCCATACGTTACTCATAAAGGTAACAGCAACGGTTAGGACCTAGGGTTGAGATTTGAAGAGTGATAAAAGGCCATTCTTTAAATCAAAGTACGAATTTCATGGTAAACAAACATGGATAGAAGGCAAGAAGTAAGGTTAGTTAAGGAGACTAGCACTAAGCTGTATCGACATTATTTTTATAAATTATTTCAAGTCACAAAAATTTTCAATAACATAGATAAACAAAAATTTGCACAGACGGCGGTAACACCTATACTTGTTTACGAAGATGCTGATCTTTTAAAATTACAAGCTGTCTAGCTCCGCGGAAGGAAAATCTGGTGTATATCGATGAACAAATAAAGTTAACGGGAAAACTTATATAGGTAGCAGTATAGATCTAGGTAAAAGATTAGGTAAATACTATAATTTAAAGTATTTAAGTTCAAATAAAATGTTAATTAGCAAAGCTCTAATTAAATACGGTTATAGTAATTTTACTTTAGAGATTCTTGAGTATTGTGATCGTTCAGATACATTATTAAGAGAGCAATATTACCTTGATCTTTGTAAACCGGAATATAATCTTTTAAAGGTGGCTGGTTCAAGTTTAGGTCATATTCACTCTGAAAGTACTTTAGAAAAAATGAGAAAAAGTAGACTTAATTGAACTGAGGAACAAAAATCCAAAAATCTAGATCATTTAAAAATACATAACGCGAGTGAGGATCAGAAAGAGAAGTCTAGACAACGTTTAATAAAGATTAATGAATCTAAAGGAGTACCTATTGAAATTTTAGATACAAAAACTAATGAAGTTTCGTTATACTCTTCTATACGACAAGCAGCTGAAGCATTAGGATGCGTACACGGTACCATTCTTTTAGCAGAAAGAAATCTTAAAAAGGAAGGAATATCTAAACTTATTAAAAAAAGATATTTATTAAAGACGGTTCGAAGATAGTATCATTCTTTTACTAGATCTTATGCACCAAATATTAGTAAGGAGTTGGTAAAGATGAATGGAGGTAGGGGGACGGCTATTTTACAGAAGGTAGTCTAAAGATTTGTACAGATAATTTCACTAAAGATGAAGTATTAAAATTAATAGAAGTTTTAGATGTAAAGTTTGGCATAAAAGCTACTATTAATAAACGTACTAATTCTGATGGTGCAATAAAATGACGTATTAGAATAAGTAAAATAAGTATGGACAAATTAATTTTATTAGTTCGCCCTTACATTATATCTGAAATGCTATATAAATTAGGAATAGATGAATAGCTACGTAAAATATCGTTTTTTTAGTGCGTACTTCGTACGTATTAATTCGATTTAATTTATGCGTAAGCTATGATCAATAAAAAAGAGAATGCCAGATTTTAACAGGGCTTTCCTTAAATTTCACTATATGCGGGAATACCCCATTTTAAGCCTCGGTCCACTTAGATTTAATTTATTCGGAAAAATCCTTGGTGAGGGGCAATTCGCAGTAAATTCCAACAGAAGTTACTCAGAGACTACACGTGAAGCGTTTGTATTAAAAAATGATTTATTTAAGCTATGATTTATAGGATTTGTGGAAGGGGCAGGGTCTTTTATCATAAATAAGGATGGGTATTTAGAATTTAAAATTACCTGACCGAGTAAAGACGCTCAAATTTTATTCAAGATAAAAAAAGAGTTAGGCTTTGGTATGGTTAGAGCACAAGGTTCTAAAAATAATACTCATTGTTATATTGTTTATGAAATAAAAAATATCTTAAAACTTATTTCTATCTTTAATGGTAATATTTTTCTCGAGAGCAAAAAAGAACAATTTAAATTATGATTAAATACTTTTAATTTAAGATATAAAGAAAATATATTGTATTTAGATAAAGAATTTAAACCTAGTTTAAAAGATGCTTGATTATCTGGTTTCTCCGATGCAGAAGGTTACTTTACTTGTTCTGTGGATGATAATAAATCAAATACTGTTAAATTAGTTAGATTGAAGTATATTTTATATACTTTAGCTAAAGAAAATTCTGAAAATATGGATCATCTAGCAAATATATTAGGCGGTAAAAAACATCTTATCAAAAACTATGGCGGGTATAATGTAACAGTTAATACTACTAAATTACTTTCTGTTGCACAATATTTTAATATATATCATTTAAAAACTAAAAAGTATATTATATATTTTAATTGGATAAAAATATATAAACTAGTAGTGAATAAAAAGCACAAGAATTCTGAAGGTTTACTATTGATATTAAGATATATGGATAATATAAATAAATCAAATTATAATAAATAAGTCGTTTTTTAATACAGATGAAGATATAGTCCGACCAGTTAAGTAATTAACTGCGTATTTTTAATCATGTATATTAAGAATCAACAAATTTGCCTATGTCTGAAGAATTAGTTATTTATCTCGCTTTAAAAAAGTGTAGATTATCTTGTAAAAAAAAAGAAATTAATTTGCTTAAACCATGTGTTAGATCATACTCTACTAAAAGTGTGGATAATTTATCTCCTAATGGTGGTTTAGATCCTAATTTTGTAACAGGTTTAGCTGATGGAGATGGATCATTTTATATTACTATGCGTAAAGATGTTTCTTATCGTTTAGGTTATTCAATTAGTCCTGAATTTAAAATTGTTGCTGGGGTTAGTCCTTTAAACTTTTTATTATTAGAATCAGTTAAAAATTTCTTTGGTGGAATTGGTACTATTACTAAATTTAAAAATACTTATTCTTACTGTGTTCGTAATAAAAGTCATTTAAAGGTTATTTATACCCATTTTTCTAATTATCCCCTTCAAACTACTAAACATGTTCATTTTATTCTTTGATCACGTGTTTTAAATATGATTGAAAATAAAGAACATATAGTAGAATCTGGTTTCGTCGAAATTTTAGCTATAAAATCCTTATTCCCTACTGGTTTAAATGTAAACTTAAAAGAAGCTTTTCCTAATGTTGTTTCTATAGAAAAACCGGAGTTTGTAGTTAATTCAACGCCTTTAAATGGGCATTGAGTAGCCGGGTTTACCCAAGCAGATGGTTCTTTTGGTTTAAGTTATTCTAAGGTTTTAAAAATGAAATTAGGTTATACTGGTCAAGCTAGTTTTCGGGTGTCTCAGCATGAAAGAGATTTAATTGTTTTAAATCGTATAAAGGATTTATTAGGCTGTGGTAGCGTTCGAAATGTAAGTAGTATTAAAAAGGAATGAGTATTCAGTGTAACTAAGAATTTAGAAACTGTATCTTCTTTTTTTAAAGAATATCCTATTTACGGAACAAAGCAATTAGATTTCGAGAGTTTTAATAAAGGGGTTTTAATTTTAAAAAATAAAGAACATTTAACGCCTGAAGGTTTAATGAAATTTAAATTACTGGTAGACAATATTAATTCATCACGTCAATTTTAATAAAATTATAGTTTTTTTTTATATAAGTAGGGAGGAAGTATCTTCGTCAGGGAGCCCAAGTATCCGTAGGGGATTAGGCATAATCAAAAAGAGTTTAATTAAATTCAAGGATAGAAGCAAGAAGGTTTGCCTACACCAGTGAGTGCATTAATACACGCAGCTACTATGGTAACCGCAGGTGTATATTTATTAATGCGTAGTTCACCCCTAATTGAGTATAGTAGTACTGTATTACTATTATGCTTATGGTTGGGAGCAATAACAACCGTTTTTAGCTCTCTCATCGGTTTATTTCAGCAAGATATTAAAAAAATAATAGCGTATTCTACTATGAGTCAACTTGGAATGATGGTTGTAGGAATCGGATTATCTTCTTATAACATAGCTCTATTCCATTTAATAAATCATGCTTTTTATAAAGCATTATTGTTTTTAGGTGCGGGTAGTGTTATTCATGCTGTAGCTGATAATCAAGACTTGCGTAAATATGGAGGATTAATAAATTATTTACCCTTAACATATTCAGTTATGCTTATAGCAAGTCTAAGTTTAGTTGCTTTCCCTTTCATGACAGGTTTTTACAGTAAAGATTTTATTCTAGAATCTGCTTATGGACAATTTAATTTTTCTGGGGCTGCTGGATATATAATAGCTACTATTGGTGCAGTATTTACAACTTTATACTCTGTTAAAGTTTTATATTTAACTTTTTTAGCTCCGGCCGCCGGACCTAAAGTATATTCTAATAATGCTCACGAGGGTGATTTCTTTTTAACTACTCCGCTAATTATATTAGCAGTGTTCTCTATTTTCTTTGGTTTCATCACTAAAGATCTGTTTATTGGAATAGGTTCAGGATTCTTCACCGACAATGCAATCTTTATCCATCCTATACATGAAATAATGATAGATACAGAATTTGCAGTACCTACCTTATTTAAATTATTACCCTTTGTATTTACTTTAATATTTAGCGGTTTAGCTATAATTCTGTCGGAGTTTTTACCTGAATGAGTAGTAGGGTTTAAATTATCTAGACTTGGTTACAATATTTTTGGTTTCTTTAATCAAAGATTCCTAGTGGAAATGTTTTACAATAAATATATCACTAACTTAATATTAAATTTAGGGAGCCAAACAACTAAAGTTCTAGATAAAGGAAGTCTAGAACTGCTAGGACCTTGAGGGCTTGAAAGGGGTATAATGAAATTAAGTAAAAATATAGCATCTTTAAGTACAGGGCTGGTGACAAGTTATGCGTTATACATTTTAATAGGATTAATATTATTTATCTTCATTATCGGTCTAGCCCCTGCTAATTTAAATTGAGTTCTATTACTTATAATTTCAATATTTTCTTTAACAAATACTGAGCATGCATCGGTTAACCCTAAATATACTCACCCAAGTTCTTTCAAGCAAGGAGATTTTACTGCGCAAGCTACGTATCAATATAAAACATCTGCGAGGAACGAAGGGGGGAACTCGAAATTATAGTACAGTAACTTCGACGTCAAATGCAATTATCTACTCTAACTTAGGCGAGGATAAAAAATCTATGTTAGAGGATAACCGAGAGAAATCTGGTATTTATATGTGAGAAAATAAAATAAATGGTAAAACTTATGTAGGTTCTTCTCAGGATTTAAGAAAGAGAATTCTGGATTATTTCGATAGCCATACTTTGAATTCAAATGGTTCAAATATATATAAAGCAATATTAAAATATGGGCATGAGAATTTTATTTTTAAAATTTTAGAATATTGCCCTATCAAGGATTTGATGGTAAGAGAGCAATATTATCTAGTTAGAACCTGAGTATAATATTTTTAAGTTTGCTAGAAGTTCACGAGGATATCTACATACTGAAGCGACTAAAGAACTTTTAAGCTCGAAGCGTAAAAGCTGGGAATTTTCCCCTCTAATTTATTACGCGAAGCTAAGCATTTAGAGAGCTTTAGTTCAAGTAGTGTTAGAAATAAATCTACCTTGCTGACTCACGTAGTTACAGGAGAGACTATTTCCTTCCTTTCTATGAAAAAAGTAGGAGAATTCTTAGGTATATCAACACCTAGTGTAAGAAGCTATTTAGATAAAAATCTTCCTTATAAAGATTATATAATTAGTCAACCTGACATTGAAGAGAGTAAGGAAAATATACTTTCATCTAAGCCGCAAACTATTATATTGACCAAGGTAAGCGATGATTCATCTACTTTAAGTGAAGAATTTCCTACTATAGGAAAAGCAGCAGAATATTTAGGTATCAGTAGATCCACGCTAAATGGACTTTTGAATAAGCCTAGCAGTGCAAGTACTGAGGATAACTTATGTATCATAAATGGATTTCTTGTCACAAAATCTGACAAGACTCTCAGCTATATTAAATCGAATAATAAAGTTCTTGAGATAACTGATTTGGTAAATAATACAACCGTTACTTACCCTTCAGTTACTTCCGCAGCGCTAGGTCTAGGTGTAGGAAAAGGTAGTATTTCGATGCATTTAAAAGGTAAGCAATCTTCACCCCCCCCCATTTTTTTTTTTTTTTTATATAAAAAAAAATGGGGGATATGTGATCAAGTTGACTAGTTAGGAACTTACATTACTTTATATTAGCTAATAAGTATTCTTATTTTTCAGATTAGTTATATATATTTCACTAAAGGGTAATAAAACGAAGGTTATTTTGTGCAGAGGTTAAGTATTCTAGGATTTAATGACTCTAGACTCTTAATCGGGAGGAGGTGGGCGCGCAATGCTTACTTCTTACGAAGTATAGTATACAAAAAACCAAATTTTAAGAAAAGAAGTAACCCTTACATCTATAGGATTGTAGCATTTAACTAGAGCTTATTATAGACTTGCTATTGATAACTTGTTTAGTAACCCTCAAAATTATAAACCAGCTCATGAAGGTGACTTTTTCTTAACTTCACCTTTAGTAATATTAGCTTTATTTTCTATATTCTTTGGTTTCATTACTAAAGATATCTTTATAGGTATAGGTTCTAACTTATTTGTAGATAATAGTTTATTTATTCATCCTATACATGAAATAATGATAGATACAGAATTTGGCGTACCTGTCCTATTTAAATTATTACCTTTCATATTTACAATATCTTTTAGTGTAATAGCTTTAACTTTATCTGAGTTATTGTCTGAATTAGTTCTTAATTTGAAATTATCTAGATTAGGTTATAATATTTTTGGTTTTTTAATCAAAGATTTTTAATTGAATTTTTTTATAATAAATATATTACAAATTTAATTCTTAATTTAGGTGGACAAATTACGAAGGTTCTGGATAAAGGTAGTATAGAATTATTTGGGCCTTTTGGCTTAGAAAAAGGTTTAGTAAGCTTAAGTAAAAATATATCATCTTTAAGTACAAGTCATGTAACATCTTATGCACTCTATATTTTAATAGGTTTTGTATTATATTTATTCTGTTCTCATGGACAATTTTATTTGCCGTTAATTTTTGTAATCATACTCCTGTTAATAGCTGGTAATAATGAAAGTAACGCAGAAACTTCACCTATAACTTCGTCTAGGAATACAAATTATTATGATAATAAACTAAAAAAAAATCCTCTAATATATATTTATAATAATAAAATGATGTTTTCTACATCTACTCCTTTTTTTAATTCTGATAATTCCTTCCGCGGGGCTAGGAGAATCCTGAACCAAATTCAAACCCCAATGGTAATAACCCCAATGGTAATAACCCCGATGATGAAGAAAAAGGATATATTTGGAAAAATTGCATGAGAGAAAACAACTAGGAGAGGATTATAAAAGACTTAATGAGGAAGATAGCCGTGCAGAAGATGAGGGGGAAGATATGGATGGGTATTACTCCGATGGTGATGAGGATTATATAACCGATGAGATGAGGAAAGCTAAGCAGACCTAATATATAAAAGCGGAGTAATTAATTGGAAGTGTATTTTAATGCAATCTGAACATTAATTGTATGAAATAATATACGGGTAAAAGGTGGGGAGCTAAACGTCTAATTCAATCATATGCTACTAATATTTGTGTAATAAAACATGCAATACCTTATCATATGGTTATAGATTTAGGATTTAGTACATTAATATTAAAATAAAACTACTTTTAAATATAATAATATATTATAAAGTTTTAGATTGGAATTCTGTAGTAGGGTTTTGTCGTTAGGTTTAATGATCTTTATTAATTTCCATCTTAAAAAAAAAAACACATATGAGAATATTAAAAAGTCATCCTTTATTAAAATTAGTTAACTCGTATCTTATTGATGCATCACAACCTAGTAACATAAGTTATTTATGAAACTTCGGTTCTCTATTATTACTTTGTTTAGTAATTCAAATTGTGACCGGAGTTACTTTAGCCATGAAAGAAGGACTTTGTGTGGCTACAAAATCTTACAAATTGCTGGAATACCCCTTATAGGGATAATCAGCAGGGAAGCATCTTTATAAGTTGAACCTTCAGAGACTAGAGGTAAGATATATGATAATAAATTTATTATCATATAATGGTATAGTCCAACCTCTCGAGAGAGTAAGGAGTTATAGGCAATTTTTAGCTTATTTGCTCATAAACCTAGTTTTTTTTACTTTAATATATTGTAACAATATATTTAAAAAACTTATTTTAAGAGACAATAGTCTATTTTATAGCAGATTATCTAAATTAGATAATATATCCAATTTTAGTTTATTTAACAGGAGATCCTATTACCATACAGCAGCTGGAACAAGTATAGCTGGAGATAAAAATAACTCAAAGATTTTAGATCCTTGATTTGTTACAGGATTTGTTGACGCGGAAGGGTCTTTTTCTATGTCCATATTTAAATCTAAGACTGCGGCTATAGGTTGAACTATTGAACCTAGTTTTATAATTACATTGCATAAAAAAGATATTGAATTGTTGAATAAAATTCAGTCATTTTTTGGAGTTGGGACTGTTTCTACTGTGGGGGATAAAATCGCTCGTTATAGAGTTAGACCAAAAAATAGTCTTTTAATTATTATATCGCATTTTAATAAATATCCTTTACAAACTACTAAAGTTAATAGTTTTATTAGTTTTTGTAATATATTAGATTTAATGATTAAGAAATCTCACGTTAATATAGAAGGATTTTTAAATATTGCTTCTTTAATTAATAAATTAAATAATCCTTTATCCCCCTCTTTATTAGAGAATTTGTCTTTACTAGGTGAATTACCTGATACAAAGGCACAAGTTTTAGAGTTAGCTTCAAAAAAATCTCTTTTAAGTGAAAATTTAGATCCTTGATGAATATCAGGGTTTACTACAGGTGAAGGTTCATTTACGTACTTTACGCGTAACCGAAAAAAGGCTAATGGTGAAATAGTAAAAGATTACACATTGGCCTTCGAAGTTTCCCAAAGAAGTGATAGCTTATACGTTTTAAACTTAATAGCTAAAAGTTTCGAATGTGGTAAAGTGTATAGTGAAACTAGAGGTGTAAGTAAATATAGATTAGTACCTAGAGATCAAATATTAAAGATATTAGTTCCTTTTTTTGAAAAATATCCTTTAGAAGGAAATAAAAATATGCAATATGAATTATGAATACAAATTGTAAAAATATTACAAACTACAGGTAGATCTGAACAAAGAGAGATAAGTGTAGAAAGATTAATAAAAAAATTATCAGAGTTAAATAAATAAAAATATGGCTAAATATGGCATTATAGTCCTAATGTATTAGAAGCTTTTAATTCTATAGAGCATATTAAGCGTGACGTATCGAATGGTTGATTAATACGTTATTTACATAGTAATACTGCATCAGCTTTCTTCTTTTTAGTTATTATTTTATATGTAGGTTTTATTTACTTCGCATTGTGTAACCCTTTCTTTAATTTAAACAAACGTTGTATACACTTTCCAACATTTACTGGTAATAGAGCTCTGTTCTCGTTGTTTACCAATGGTAAGCATAGCAGAGCATTATCGTCTACATTAAGTATACACAGTATAGGGCTAAAGTCTCAAAGTAAAAGATTTCTAAGTACAACAAGTGAAACATCAGCCGATACTCCTAACCCTAAAAGCTTAGATTCCCTTTCGGATCAAGACTTTACCGAGTGATTCAGAGGTTTTGTTGATGCTGAAGGTAATTTTTTTATACAAAACCTGGATAACCGTATCAAACTAATTTTCACTCTTTGTCTCCACATTGACGAAACACCTTTGATAAAATATATTGCAGAAAGATTAGGTGTAGGTACTTTCTCTTTAAGAGAGAGCTCTGTAAATTACACTATCTCAAGTAAACAGGATATACCTGTAATTTTTGGAATATTGGACAAAACACCCCTTAATACTAGTAAAAACTTAAATTACATGATGTTTAGACAAGCATATGATCTTTATTTTAATCGTAAATCTACTAATATCACCCCAGAACTATTACAAGAAATTCTTGCTCTTAAAGAAAAAATGAATAAAAATCGAGTGGAATTTAAACAACCGATAGATCACGTAATACATATTACTCCTTACTGGCTGTTGGGTTTTGTAGAAGGTGAGGGTTATTTTTCCACAAATAAAACAGATTACAGCTTAAAATTTGGTATAGGACAAACTTCACAGGAAGTAGATGTACTAGAAGCTATTCAAAAATTTTTTTTAGCCTTACCTGTCAAACATTACGTTGAAAGAAATAATACTAACTTGGTTAGCTTAGCTACATATAGCCCCGCCAAAAGTAGGGACCATAAAAATATGGCCCAGTTAGTTATAAGTCAGAGATATTTTATTACTAATGTTATTGTACCTTTTTTTGACGGTTTAACTTGACTAAGTAAAAAATTTAAGGATTATACTGACTGAAAATTAATTTTATCTCTTATAAATCAGGGATGACATTTTTCGGAAGAAGGTAAAAATCTGATTCATTTAATTGCCAAGGGTATGAATAACTATAGATTATCTACTAGCTTAACCTCGATAGAGGATGCTTCACGAGTAGATGTGAAAGAAAGAGCCTTAAAACTTTTATCTTGTCCTTCGAATTTTGAAGTACAAGCGAATGGAAAAATACTAATAAAATCCCTAGGTACTTATCTTAAGGGTAGAGGTAACGTAGGTGTTAATGTTTTAGATATCAAGGGTGAAATAGTGTTTAAGTTTAACTCGATAAAAGATTGTGCTTTATTTTTCAATGTTCATACTAGAACTATAAACAGAAGATTAGAAAATGGTTCTTTTGTTGAGTATAATAGCCAAAAATTGGTATTTAAACGTGTCGTAGATTTGCCTTAATGTCATATCACAAGTATACAACAATATAAATAAAGAAAGTAAATCTAATCTTAAATAAGCCTAAATTTTCCATTGCTATTGAACGGGACATGGCGATGGATATATAAGTAAGAGGATTGAGAAAACTCTTAAGGCTAATTTGTAGAAGTGAACCTTCTGCTATAAACCATCAAATTGCGGGAACACCCTAAAGCAATTTCAACCAAGCAAACGTGGTAACACAGTTTGTGGCTCAGGTAATGACTCGAGGTAAGGTAAAATCGAAATTGATATACGAAAGTAGAATGGGTAATCCGCAGCCAAGTGCCATAAAAATGAAAGCGTACCTTTTGCATAATGGATCAGTTAAGATTAGATTCATTACAAGCTAGGTAAAGTTCTTTATAATGGTATGCAGTTCATCGACTAAATGTTGGTTGGCGCAAGCTTAAGATATAGTCAGACCCTACTTGAAAGAGTACAGGATAATAACGGGTTAAGCCAATGAGCAAAGAAATAGGAGCAAATACTATAAAAACTTTCTTTTTTTTTTTATGGTTCTAAGGTTATACCTTTATTGTCTTTAAATGGGCGGCTATCTGCAGAAATGTGTAATCAGATTGCGGCTTAGGGAGAAGGACCCTAACTCAGCCTGTTTTGTAGGGTACTACAAATGGTAAAAGGGTAGATTTGGTACTTACACATAGGAAGAGGTATGTACTATGGGTCATACAGAGCTCCAAGAACCTTAGTTTGAGCTATAGGTACAGTAATACTTATACTTATGATGGGTACAGGTTTTCTGGGTTATGAATATAGCCCAAAATGATTTAATATAATTAATAACCCTAGCTTGCGCAGCTTGCGCAGCTTGCGCAGCTTGCGCAGCTTGCGCAGCGAAGAAAATAAAATAAATTCTAATAAAATAAACAATCATAGACTGTTTAATAAAAGCATAGTAAAAAGAGGATATTGTACAAGCCGTCCAAAAGATAATCTTGAAATTTCTGAAAGACTAAAAACAATTCTTCAAGAATTAGGTTTAAACCCTGCATATGTTTATGAAAATTTAAATTTAGAAGATACTAGAAACCAAATTTTAAATGATACTAGAGGTTTAAGCGGTATATATATGATAGTTAATAAAGTAACTAAAGACTATTATATAGGTTCTGCGTCTACTAATAGATTTTACGCCAGATTCAGTAATCATGTTATTTATTTTAGAGGAAGCAAAATAGTTAAATTAGCAATTAAAAAATATGATTTAATAAATTTTGCTTTTATTGTATTAGATTTATATCCTAATATTGTTACTAAGGAAAATAACAAAGAATTATTGGATTTAGAAGATAAATATTTAAAATTGTTAGTACCTAATTATAATATTTTGACAGAAGCAGGTTCTAGTTTTGGTTATAAACACACTGAGATTGATCGTCAAAAGATGAAAGATATTTATAGTGATGCTAGACGTGAAAGAATCGGTAATCTAAACAAAGATAAAAAGCTTTCACCTGAAACCATAGAAAAAATAAGAGAAAAGGCTTTAAATAGACCTTCTATGTCTGATGTAACTAAACAAAAGTGTATAACTAATACAAGACCTATTGTGTTGTATAACTTAAATGGAACTGTTTACGGTGAATACTCTACTATTTTAGATGCAGCTAAATCTATAAACTGTCACGAAAAAACTATTAGAAAAGCATTAAAAACAGAAAAAAGATTAGTAAAAAGACAATGAAAAGTAAAAGAGAGCTTTAGCTTGCGCAGCCCAAGTAAATAGTTATTTTATTATCAATATTTTATTATACTTTATTTTTATATTAAATTATAGTCCCATCAGTAACAATCTTTTTGTAATCTTTATAGAAAAAAAAAGATTAAAGTGGTATGTCCCGACAGGGATATAGAATAGTCTTTATGATTATTTGGCAATATTAGTGAAAACGATCAAAGAAGTTTAAACTTCAAGATCGTCGGTTATATAAATGATCGCGACAGACTGGGTCACTAATGGGTGGCTGAAATGCTGCTTAATGCACAGTCGAAACAATTAGTTAATTTAATTTAAGCTTAGGGATACTATATAACTCGCACTTTCTTAGGCAGAACCCTTAATTGAAGCAGGTAAAGCTAAAAATAAATATAAATTTAGGTTCTAATAAACTTAATTGGAACAATAGACAACGATGGCCTAGTTTACCACCTGTGTAATTGGGCAGTCTAACTTTAATAACGGACCTTAATAAATTAAAAATAGGTTTTTCTTATATTAATATTTAACTATGCTAAAATAGTTAAATATATTATCTAAGAGGAGATATAAAACCTAAGGATAGAATATTCAATTTTTATTAAATTATAACCTAGGTGCTGCATACGAAGTTATTCGTACGCTGGGACAGTTTGCCTAGTAATTTATGATAGTAAAAATTAGCCAACTTGTGTTTTTAATTAAAAAATAAATCTTTAAGGATTATAATATAACTAAATTATTAAGCCTTTTTTATTAATAAGGTTTGCAACGCAAGTTTAGTAACCTTGAAAAAACAATTTTTTTTTTTTTTTTAATCTAACTTTATGTCTAATGGAGTGGCTAGTGTATCCTTAAAAATGTGCTCGGTGCTCTACGACTAAAATTTGTCTAAATAATGGTGACAGATTGTGGTTAAATAAAAGTTGAATCGAAGTTTTTCTTTTTTTTTTTTTTTTTTTTTTGGGT
>Ga0164241_10002353_pt1 | contig 20715 bp, 19 predicted proteins | sample OricomyardsoilBY_FD_108780 | JGI IMG/M metagenome (GOLD analysis project Ga0164241, IMG submission 108780) | Backyard soil microbial communities from Emeryville, California, USA - Original compost - Back yard soil (BY) | ecosystem: Environmental > Terrestrial > Soil > Unclassified | place: USA... | reverse complement strand
GCCGGTTGCTGCGCCAGCAACGCGAGGAGCGATGCGGCGCGCGGCCGAGGACGTATCGCAGCGCCAGTTGCTGCGCCAGCAACGCGAGGAGCGATGCGGCGCGCGGGCGAGGGCGTATCGCAGCGCCGGTTGCTGCGCCAGCAACGCGAGGAGCGATGCGGTTGCTCTGGCGGCCGGGCCATGCGGACGGCGAGGACGCATCGCAGCGGAGGTTGCTGCGCCAGCAACACGAGGAGCGATGCGGTTGCTCTGGCGGCCGGGCCATGCGGACGGTGAGGACGCATCGCAGCGCCGGTTGCTGCGCCAGCAACACGAGGAGCGATGCGGTTGCTCTGGCGGCCGGGCCATGCGGACGGCGAGGGCGCATCGCAGCGCTGGTTGCTGCGCCAGCAACACGAGGAGCGATGCGGCGCGAGATCGTCAGGCTTCGTTCCCGCGCTCCAGACGTAGGTTGATTGCAGTGCGGCGAATGGATCCTAGTACGGTTGACGCACGTAGTCGTCCTCGAGGCGCCGGAGGAACGGGTCCATAGGACACTAATTGCCACTCCCTTCGGCGCTTGTATCTCTACGGCGATAGACGAGCAAACCGCCCGCACCCCGTCGACCACCTCACTGTGGGCGTTGGACTATGCTGAACCAGTTGCCCGAGTCGTCCTTGAACAGCGCCTCGATGCCGTAGGGGCGCTCCGTCGGCGTATTCACGAACTCGACGCCCTTGGCGGCGAGCTCTTCGTACGTCTTTTGGCAGTCGGCCGTCTCGAGAACTCCACCGCTCAGGCCCGTACGCGCGAGGATGGTCCGCAGCGTCGCGCAGCTCGCCTCGTCCATGAACTGTGAAGGAGAAAGCGGCATCAAGACAAGTTCGAGATCGGGCTGGCCTGGCGGGCCGACGGTCAGCCACCGAAACGATCCGAGGGTCACGTCGGCACGCACCGCAAAGCCCAGTTTGTCCGTGTAAAATGCCCTCGCGCGCTCCTGATCCAGCACGTAAAGGTTCATGTGCGACAGGCGTTGAATCATCGTCGTCGTTCCTTTCGGGTGGTGCCGAGCCTGCCACAACGGAAAGCCGCCCTGCTTCTTGGATCTTGCGATCCTTCATCCGTTGACCGGGCGTCGGCCGCGACCCCAGAATGCGGGCACCATGCGTCCACTGCCGCCCGACGACGTCTTCAGGCGCCTCGTCGCGGTGCGCGACGCGTTGCTTGCTGATCCCGCGAGCGCGCTTCCCCAGGCGGAGCTCGCCAGGCGCGCGGGGATGTCTCAGTTCCATTTCCTGCGTCGCTGGAAAGAGGCCTTTGGTGTAACACCTCACGAAGACCTGACGCGTCTCCGCATCGCACGCGCCAAGGACCTCCTCGCCAGTCGACAAATCTCCGTGACCAACGTTTGTCTGGAGCTCGGCTTCTCGAGTCTCGGCTCGTTCAGTACGCTCTTCGCCGAGCGCGCAGGGTGCCCGCCGAGCGCATGGCGAAGACGATACGTCCAGGTCACGGCGACTCTCGAGCATCCAAGTGTGCTGATCGTGCCGTGGTGCTTTGCGACGCGACTCGGGGCCGCGTGAGGCATGGAACGGCTGCCTTGCATCGCACGCCTGAGCTGACGGGCAGTCCGCAACGTCCGCTACGTCCGCTACGTCCGCTACGTCCGCTACGTCCCCTAAGTCCTCAGGGGCCGCAACCGATCCGCTGATCGTCGATCGCCAGGTCGTCGAACCAGCCTTCGTTCGGCGTGCTGGGAGACTGATAGTTGATCCAGCCGACGATGAGAGAATTGAAGTCGGCGATGTGGGCGCCGGCGACGCCCTGGAAGGCGATGTCGGTCACCTCTGTCCCTTCGTAGAAGAACTGGAAGCTCTCGGTGTCACCATCGACGTGCCACTCGACGCAGTGCCAGCCGCCCTCGTAGGCGTAGTCGTACGACGAGCCAGCGCAGCAAGAATCGTCGGGGACGTTGAATAGGAACTGGTGCTTGCCCTGAGGGTCCACGACCGTGTCGACGACGCGCGACTCGCTTCCGTTCGACGAGTCGGGTCGGCCGAAGGCCAAGAAGGTGTTGTGGACGTATTGCCCGTCCAGCGCGACAGGGGTCTTCACCTTGTAGAAGATGCGTCCCCAGTGCTTCGTGGCCAACGGGCCAAGGGGGTCCAAGGCATGCTCGATGCGAAACTGCCCGTTCGTGCCGACCGCGCCCTTCAGCGACTGCGAGCCGCCATGCGCTTCTTCGGTGGAGAGCACGGCGCGCGAACCGCCCTGATCCCAGCCCGCGTGCACGGTCCAACCGGGCGGCGTGTCTCCCGGGTTGCCCGTCTCGAAGTCCTCGCAGAACGCGTAGCTCTCACAGCCGCCTCCGCTCGTGCCGGTGCTCGTGGTCGCGTTCCCGCCGCCACTCGTCGCTTGGCCCCCGGCGCCCCCGGTCCCGAGGGCGCCTGTCGTGTTCGTCTGCGACGACGAGCCACCACCGGTGCCGCTTCCATCGGTGGAACCGCTGTCGGAGCACGCGGTCACCAGAAGACCCAAGCCCATCACGAGGAAGAGGTTGTGCATGCCGCGCTCCTGTCCGTCGGTCATTTCGGAAAGCTCAGCCTATCAAGGGGACCGCGTGAAGGAGCGACAAGGTGCGGCGGCCTCGGCCGCTGACTCAGTGGGTCACGTTCCGTCCGCGACGAGCGGGGGTGCCCCACGTCTTACTCGCCGTCGATCGGCTCACCCGCCATGGCCGCGCCGAGCGCGTCTGCGGTCGGAGGGGGCGGGAGATCGTCCGGCCAGGGCTCCAGGGCCAGCTCGAAGAGGCCGTGATCGTAGGGGGTATTGGGTGCGGCGGCTTTGTGGACGAGCTTCTCGCGGACCCCCTGCTTCTGAAGCTCGACGACTCGGTGATAGCAAAAGGGGTTGTTGCCACGGCGGCCGAGCGTCGTGTGCACGGTCCACGAACAGCCGGCTCGACAGACATCGGCGTAGTAGCAAGTCTTGCAAAAGCCCCAGAGCTCGTCGGTGGTTCGATCGCGCGCGAAGCGGATGACCTTCGAGTGCTCCCACAGATGCTCGAGGCTCTCGTCGCGGACGTTGCCGCCGCCATAGGCTTGGGTCGGCAGCGTCGGACAACCCTTTACGGTGCCGTCGGACTCGATCCCCATGCCGTGGATGCCGGCAATGCAGCCCTGAAAGTGCGTCTCGGGGCTTCCGGGTCGGGACCGGAGGAGCTGCTCGTAGGGGCCGAAATAACCAATGTTGTTGTTCGGCGCGATGTTGAAGAACGGGGCTGTCCCGGCGCGCCACTCGATGACGGCCTCGCGCTGGATCTCTGCGAGCGAGCGCATCACGTCGACGATGCGGTACGGCTCGAGGATCCACTCTGGGTGGTCGGCCGCGCGCCCCATCGGGCCGGTCAGCTGAACTTGCCAAACCTCTACGGCGCGCTTTCGCAGCTCTCGCGCGACCTCGGGCAGGAGATCCCAATTGAGGCGGTTGACCTGCGTGTTCGCCGACAGCGCCATGCCGACCTCTCCGGCTGCGTCGAGCGCCCGAATCGCAGCGGAGTAGCTGCCGAGATTGCCGCGTAGCTTGTCGTGGACGCGCGCGGGGCCGTCGATCGAGACGCCGAGCCCGTCGAGGCCCGCGTCCTTGAACGCTTTGGCGCGCTCCTTCGTGAACGCGCGCCCACCCGTCTGCATGGTCACGCGGATGCCGAGCGACGCGAGCTTCTCGATGATCTCGAACACGTCGGACCGGAGGTACGCCTCGCCCCCGATGAGCGTGACTTCGCGCGCGCCGAGCCGCGCGAGGCTCTCGCAGATATCCATCGACTCGGCCGTCGTCAGCTCCGACGGGCGCGCCGCGCCGGCACGCGAGCCGCAGTGCTGACAGGGCTGGTCGCACTTCATCGTGATCTCCCAGACCACGTAGACCGGGCGAGGGCGCGCCGCGTCGTCGTCTCCGAGCATGCGGACGGGTCGTCGCGGCCGAGAGGCGTCGCTCGTCATCCTCCACCCATAGCATCGAAGGCCTGGCTGCTCGGGGCACAGCCCGATCCGGAGCTTGTCCGCCTCGGCTTGGAGCCCGTTCCCCGAAGGTGGGGTCGTCGTGTAGCCTCTTCGGCATGGTCCGACTGATTGCTTGCCCCGCTTGCGACAATCACAACTTCGCAAACGAAGCGCACTGTCGCTCGTGCGGTCAGTCGTTGCGCGCGGCGGACGGTTCGCTGAACCGAACGGCGACCGCGGTGTTGCTCGGATTGACGCTGACGGCGGGGACCGCGGCTGCGGCGTGCGGCGATAGCGGCACGTCGGGCAGCGGTGGCGGTGGCGGAGCGACCAGTAACGTCGGCGGCGGCGGCTCGCAGACGATCAGCGCCTACGGGGTCGGCCCCGGCGGCGGCTTCTCCGGCAGCACGGGCGGCGCTGGCGGCACCGGCGGAGCGGGCGGCACCGGCGGCGCCGGGGGAGCTGGCCAGTAAGCGCTGCGTAGACGATCGAGGGAGCGCCAGGCGAGCCACGTCCGACGGTGAAGGGCCCATGAGCTCGTCAGGACCCAAGTCACCGCGGAAGCTCACGCCGCGCCCGATTCGCCGCGTCACGCCGTTTCCGGTGCGCCGACAAGATCGGCGTTATTTGCTCCCTCTTCCGGTCCTGCTCTCCACCGCGAAGCTGTCGGTGGAGGCAACGACCGGAGACGTCAGCTACGGCGGGATGTTCGTGGTGACCCCGACGCGGCTCGCGCTAGGACAGCTCGTCCGCGTCGAGCTCTTGCTGCCTCCTAACGATCAGCTCTTCGAGGCGCCCGCGAAGCTCGTCTACGCGAGGCCGGCGTTCTCGACGGACGAGCGTCCCGGTTTTGGCGTCCAGTTCTATGGGCTTGGACGCGATCCGAAGACGCGATGGGAGGCGTTCATCGACCACGTGCGCACGACGTACCCGGAGTCCGTCGCGCGCTGGGCCGAGCTTGCGCGCGCCGAGCCGGCAGAGGGCGCGTTCCCGCGCAGCGAAGGGCAGGTCGGTGTCCTACGACTGCATGTTCGCGGCGTGCGGGATCTGGAGCTGATGCTCCGACGCGATCTCCAGCGCGGCGCGATCGTCGCGACGGTCGAGGGCACGAGCACGCTGCGGCCCAAGGACGAGGTCGCGGTCCACGTGTTCCACCCGCTCGCCGAGCACCTCTTCGAGCTTGCCGGGAGGGTGAAACGCGTCGTTCTGGATGGCCCGATCACGATGCTCGAGATCGAGCTTCTCGCGTGCGACGACGAACGCCGCGCGAGGTTTGCCGACTTCGTCGAAGACGGTCAGGCATGGATCTTCGACGAGGAGTCTTTCACCGAGGACTGACGCCCTCGCGAGCGCGGAGCCCCGCGCCGCCTTGGCTCGTGGCTCAATTCGTGGGGGGCGCGACGGCGGCGTTGACCTCTTCGAGGACGCCCTCTGCTTCTTCTTGGGAGAGGCCGAGCGTCGCGATGAGATCGAGATCGAACTCGAACTCTTGATCGGCGGCGTCCATGTCACTCATCGCCATGAGGCAAGCGATGCGGTACGCAACGAGCCGCGCGTCCTTGCCCGCTCCGAGCGAGGTGACCGCAGCCTCGAGCCGCGTCACGATCGAGTCGCGATCGTGGTCGCCGTTGAAGCGATCGAGCCACTCGCGAAGCGACGCGTCGTCGAGGCCGCCCTTCGTCGCGGTCGCGTTCGCCCCGGACGCCTTCCCGAGCATGTTCGCTGCGATGACGCTGAACGCGTCGATCTCTTCGTCGCGCAGCTCTTCATCGACCGCCATCGTGAGGTAGGCGATCTCGAGGATGGCCTCGGTGATGGGTCGGGGAAACGCCTTCACGCCGGCGAGCGCTTTGTCGACTGCGAGTCGGAACGTCGTCATGCCGGCGCCATGCTACACCGCCAGCCTGCCCAATTCATGCCGGATTGTCGCTTGCACACGCCGCCCGCGTGACCTACCGAGAGAACCTGCCGTGAGCTCCCAATTGCTTCGCCGCGCGCTCGAGCCGACGCTCTCGGCCGCGCGCACCTCGCCGGAGGGCCCATCCGCCGCGGTCGCGGCGATTTTCCGAAGCGGTGAAGACGGGCTCGAATTGCTCTTCATCAAGCGCAGTGAGCGCGAGGGCGATCCCTGGTCGGGCCACATGGCGTTCCCGGGTGGGCGGCGCGACCCGAAAGATGGCGACCTGCTCGCGACGGCGATGCGCGAGACGGACGAAGAAATCGGCCTCGATCTTTCGCGCGCCGCCGAGCTCGTCGGCGTCCTGGAAGACCAGGACGCGACCGGGCGCGGAACGAAGGCGCCGCTCCCGACTCGGCCCTACGTCTTCGAGCTCACCGGCGCCCCGACTCTCACGCTCAACCCAGAGGTTACAGAGGTGATTTGGGCGCCGATCGAGCCGCTATTGCGTGGCGAACGACAGACGTCGGTTCGCATCGACTACAAGGGCCAGCCTTACGATTTGCCGGGATGGGATCTCGGCGGTCGGATCGTCTGGGGCCTCACGTATCGAATGACGAGCACACTGCTCGCGCGCATCGAGGTGTGACTTGCGCGCGGTCGCGGCGCGGTCGCGAATCGCGGTCGGTCGACGAGCGACGTCCTACTGCGCGGCCAGGAGCTCGAGCCGCGCGACCTTCGTGCAGCGATCCGAGATGGAGCGCATGAGGCGCAGGCGGTTGTCGCGGATCTCGAGATCCTCGGTCATCACGAGCACGTCGGCGAAGTACTTGTGCATCACCGGCGCCAAGCTCGCGACCTCTCGAAGCAGGCCTGCGTAGTCGTTTGATGCAGAGAGCTCGTCGGCCCTCGTTCGAAAGCGGCCGTAGGCCTCGAAGAGCGCGGCCTCGCTCGGGTGAGTCTCTCCGCTCGGCGGAATGGGCTCGCCCGGCTTCGCTTGGCTCGCGATGTTCGTCGCGCGCTTGAAGACCTCTCCGACTTGGGCGCGCGTCGCCGCGTCGAGCTCTGCGACGGCCAGCGCGCGTCGCTCGACGTCGAGCGGGCGGTCGGCGTCGGTCGCGATCGCGGCTCGGACAGCGTCGGCCGGCAGGCGATCCGAGAGCAGGCCGCGGAGACGCTCGGTCGCGAACTCGACGACCTTTTGCGCCAGCGCGTCCTCGGTCAGGTCGAGTGCCTTGCCTGCATAGGCGCCGAACGCGGCGCGGGCCGTCGCCGCGATCGAGAGATCGAAGCGTCGATCGAGCATGGTGCGCAGCACGCCGAGGACGGCGCGTCGCAGGCCGAACGGATCCGCCGAGCCGCTCGGGACGAGTCCGATCGCGAAGATACCGACGACGCTGTCGAGTCGATCGGCGATCGCGACGAGCGCCGCCGCCTCTGACGTGGCAGTCGCGTCGCTAGCGCCCTTCGGTCGGTAGTGCTCGCGGATGACCTCTGCGACGGCCGCCGAGGTGCCCTGCGCCACTGCATACGATGCGCCCATGTCGCCCTGCAGCTCCGGGAACTCGCCGACCATCAGAGACACGAGATCGCACTTTGCGAGCGCGGCGCCTGCCTTTGCGTCTGCGACGACCGAAGCCGATACGCCGGCGAGCGCGCCGAGCCGGTCGACCAACGACTCGATGCGTTCGACCTTCTCGAGGACGGTGCCGAGGCGCTTCTGAAAGACGACGCCTGCGAGCTTCTCTTTCCGCGACGCGAGCGGGACGTCGCGATCGGTCGTGTAGAAGAAGCGTGCGTCGGAGAGGCGCGCTCGCATGACCGAGTCGTTGCCCCTCTTGATGCTCGCAGGATCGAGCGCGGTGTTCACGACGGCCAGGTACTTCGGCAAGAGCTTGCCGTCGGCGCCGCGGACACCGAAGTAACGCTGGTGGCCCTTCGCGACCTCGAGGATCACGCGCTCCGGCAGATCGAGGAACGCGTCCTCGAACGATCCGACGACGACGTGCGGCTCTTCGACGAGCGAGTGGTTCTCCTCGACGAGGAACTCGTCCGGGATGAGCGACCCGCCCGCCTCTTTCGCTGCCGCGTCGATCGCCTTTACGAGCGCCGAGCGGCGCTCTTCCGGATCGACGAGGACGTGCGCCGTTCGCATCTCGGTGACGTATCCGCTCGGCTCGGCGATGGTGATCGATCCCTCTGAAAGGAAGCGATGGCCGAGGCTCACGCGACCCGACGTCACGGCGGCGAGCTCGAACGGAATCACGTCGGCACCGAACAGCGCCACGATCCACTGGATGGGTCGACCGAAAGCGAAATCGAGATCGGCCCAGCGCATCGACTTTCGGAATGGAATCTCGCCGATCAACCCCTTCAGCAACTCGGGGAGAAGCGTCGCCGCGGGCTGTCCCGTCTCTTTGCGCGAGCCGCTCAGATACTCGCCCTTTGGCGTCTCGACGCGCTTCAGGTCTGCGACAGCGACGCCGAGCTTCTCTGCGAACGCCTCGGCGGCGCGGGTCGGCGTGCCGTCCTTGAACGCGGCGCGAACCGGCGGCCCGAGCACGTCCTCTGCCAGGTCGGGCTGCTGCTCTTCGAGCCCGTGAACCAAGAGCGCGAGTCGGCGGGGCGTACCCTTTGCTTCGATCGCGTCGAACGTGAGGCGCGCCGCGTCGAGTCGCTTCTTCGCCAGGTCCGGCAGCGCCGCCAGCGCAGCGGCGACGAACGACGCGGGAAGCTCTTCGCACCCAATTTCGAGCAACAGATCGCGCTTCGTGCCCATTGTCGGCTCGGACCGTAATACAGCTCCCGACAAATTCGCTATGAATCGCGCACCATGACGCTCTCCACGAAAGAGGCCACGCGCCTCTCCGCCGACTGCTTGGACCTCGCCGTGCGCGGCGCTGCAGTCGCGTCGCGCGGCTTCCGAACGCGCCCGACCGCGCGCGAGAAGTCGGCGCACGACGTCGTCACCGAGTTCGACATGGAGACGCAGACGATCATCCTCGCGCTCTTGCGCGAGCGTCACCCGGGCGTTCCCGTGATCGCCGAAGAGGGCGAGTCGGAGACTCCGGCGCCGCCGCCGGCCGGGCTCTCGTTCGCCGTGGATCCGATCGACGGGACGACGAACTTCGCGCACGGCCATCCGTTCTGGTGCGTGTCGGTCGGCGCGCTCTTCGATGGTCAACCGCTCGCGGGCGGCGTCGTGGCTCCGGCGCTCGCGACGTCGTGGCACGGCTTCCACACGGACAGCGGCGGCGTGGCGCTGCGAAACGGCGCGCCGTGCGAGGTGAGCCAGACGGCCGAGCTTGGGAGCGCGCTCCTCGCGACGGGGTTTCCGCCCGTGCGCGACGTGGCCCCCGCGAACAACTTCGACTCGTTCATGCGCGTGAAAAAGCTCGCGCGAGGCGTGCGACGGTGCGGCGCCGCGGCGCTCGATCTCGCGTTCGTCGCAGACGGCACGTACGACGGCTATTGGGAGCGACGTCTCCACATCTGGGACGCCGCCGCGAGCGCCGCGCTCGTCCTCGCTGCGGGCGGAACGATCACGACCCTGCGCGGGGACATGCCCGCGTACGAACGTGGACACGTCCTTGCCACGAACGGGCGCATCCACGAAGCGCTCCGCGTAGCCGTCGACGCCTGAGGAGTCGTGGGCCGCGCGTCGCTCGAGAGCGCGGCCGGCGGCTCCGCTTCAGCGCTTGCCCATGATGTTGATCTTCGTGTCGTCGGCGCCCGCCTCGCCGAACATCACGTCGACCGTCACCCCGCCCTTCGCCACGCTGTAGCTCGAGCTGTCGTTCGTCACGACCCAGCCGGCGTCTTCGAGGTCCTTCTTGAAGTCGGCGCGCAGCTTGTCGCGGGGGAACTTCGCGAGCGGGTAGGAGTAGTTGTCGAACTCCATCACCTTGTCGCCCAGCTCGAGGCGTTGGTGCTTGTACTCGCCACCCACGGGCACGACGAAGCCTTCGATGCCCGGCACGGCGATGGGCTTTTCCGCCTTGGGCTTCTCGTCGTCGTCGTCGTCCTTCTTCTTCTTCTTCTTCTTTTTGTCGTCGTCGTCGTCGTCGTCATCGTCGTCGTGCTTCTTCGACTTGCTCTTGGTCTTGGAGTCGCACGCGGGTAACGCGAACAACAGGGATGACGCGAGGAGCAGTCTCCTTGAGATCTCGGTGGACATGACCGCTCAGGCTACCGAAGCGATCGAAGGGGCGAAAAGACACAATCGGGCCCCAAAAGCAGGCGCGCCAGGCCGAACGTGTCGGCCAAAATGCCGGCGCAGCCCGTGGTTCCGAGGGCTTACTGTCGAACCGCTAGATTCGCGATGTAGTAGCCGTCGGTGCCGTCGGTCTGCGGCAGTAGCCTGAGCTCGGCCCTCTCGGAGAAGCGCGCTCCCAGGATGCCCGACGCGAACGGCACGAGCTCGATGCGCCTTCCGTCCTCGAGGCCGCGGTCGATCACGGAACGAACGACGTCCTCTGCCTCTTCGCGGAGGACGCTGCAGACGGCGTACACGACGTGTCCGTTCGTCTTCGCGCAAGCAGCAGCTGCGCGAAGGATCGTCGCCTGTTCGATGGCGAGCGCGTCGAGCCCGGCGTCGTCGCGGTGGAGGACGATCTCCGGGCGCTTGCGCAGCGTCCCCGTCCCTGAACAGGGCGCGTCGACGAGCACGGCGTCAAACTGGCCATCGACCTCGCCGCGGCCGACCGTCCAGTCGACGGCGTGCGCTTCGATTTTTGCCGTGTCCACGATCCGTCGCGCGAGAGCCCTCAGTTTCTGAGGGTGCTTGTCTGCGGCGACGACCGTGCCGCCCTTGCCGACCTCGTGGGCGAGCAGCCACGTCTTGTTGCCGCGGCCCGCGCACGCGTCGAGTACGCGACGCCCTTCGATGACGCCGAGCGCGAGCGCGATGGACTGCGCGCCCTCTTCCTGGACGATGAGCGCGTCCTCGAAGCCGGGGAGCGACCGCGGATCGCCCGCGCCCTCGAGGAGCAACGCGCGAGGAGACACGGCGCCGCGCGTGACCTTCGTCACGTTCGGCTCGAGCCGCGTCGCCCACGCGTCGCGATCCTCGCCGCGACGAATCGCGACGGCGAGCGGCGGCGGGACAGGCCCGGCGCCCAGGTAACGCACGGTCTCTTCGGCGCCGAGAGATGCCTCTAATCGCCGCTTCAACCATGGCGGCGCGGACGCCACGATGGCCTGCTCGAGCGTCGGCCGTCCGTTCTGCTCGAGCTCGCTCGCGAACGCACGGAGCAGCGCGTTCGCAAACTTCGACGGCTTTTCGCCGATGGCCCTTCGCACGCCGGACACGCTCTCCGACACGGCCGCGAACGCTGGGACTCGATCGAGGAACGCGAGGGTATAGAAGCCCGCGAAGAGGTGAGCGCGCGCGAGCGGCTCGCCGAAGACCTTGCCGCGGGTCGACAGCCGGGTCCCGACCGCCTCGAGAAAGCCGTACGTACGAAGCACTCCGTACGTGAGCTCTGTCGCGAGCCCGACGTCGCGTGGATCGCCGAGCTTCGCTTGGCCGAGCTCGGCATCGAGTGACGCCGCCGCGAACGCTTGGTCGGCGAGCACGCGCGCGATCACCCGTGCGGCGACGTCGCGCGCACCCTCTTTCGGCGGCGGCGGACGCCCGCCACCGCTGCGCGGTCCGTTCATGGCCATAGCTCGTGGACCTGCCCTTGGATGATGTCCCAGCGTCGCTCGACGTCGTTCTTGAACGCGACGCCCATGAGTCCGAAGAGAAGCAGCATACCGAGAAGACTGGCGATCTCTCGCACGCGCAGAGGCAGCGGTCGCCGCAGGATCCCCTCGAAGAAGAAGAACAGCAGGTGACCGCCGTCGAGCACGGGAATGGGCAGCAAGTTGATGAGCCCCAGATTGATCGAGATGACGGCCATCGCCCAGACGAAATAGCTCACGCCCTTGCGACTCTGCTCGCTGACGACGTCGTAGACCGTGATGGGGCCGCCGAGCGTCGAGATGCTGACCTTGCCCTCGACGATGCGAACGATGCCGACGACGATGAAGCGGGTCACGTCGTACGTCTGCTCGACGGCGCCCACGAACGCTTCTCGATAGCTGTGCGGACTGTCGACGGGTGGCTCGGGCACGACAGGCGCCCAGTTCCGCGTGCGGAGCTCGTAGCGCGGGCGCTCTCCCCCGTACTCGTCGACGTAGAGCTCGCGTCGCAGGCGGATGACGCCGCTCTTCTTCTGGCCTTGTCGTTCGAACGTGATCGTGTGCGGGCGATCCGGCTCGGCGAAGAGCCGCTCGCGGAACGTCACCCACGCCGGGATCTCGAAGTTGTCGACCGCGGTGATGCGATCTCCCGTTCGAAGATCCGCCTGCGCTTCTGCCGAGCCTTCGGGGACGTCGAAGACGAACAAGTCGGCGGGCTCGATGCCCGTGCGCTGCGCGAGCGGACCTTGCGCCGAGTCGGGGGACAGCGCCGCGACGCCCGATTCGTAGACCGCGAGATCCGCCATGGCGCCGAGCGCACCCGAGACCTTCACGGGTCGCAGATACGCGACCGGCACCGTCTCGCCGTGATTGTCCGCGAGCGCCTCTTCGAGCTCGACGAACTTGCGGACGGGGTGACCTCTGACCTCGATGACGACGTCGAACGTTCGAAGGCCGGCGCGATACGCGGGAGAGTCGGGGCGTGGAACGCCGATGACCGCCGCGGGCTGACTCGCGCCGATGCCGATCTCTCCGATGGTGTCGACGATTTCGAGCGGCTTCTCGACCCGCTGCTCTTGCGGAGTGACCGTGACTTCGACCCGCTCGCGTCCCCGAAACACCGAGAGCGTCAGCTCTTTGTTCGGGTTCTTGCTGATCTTCCGAGAGAGCTCCGCGAACGTGTAGACGGGGTCCCCGTCTACATCGAGGACGCGGTCTCCTGGCTGAAGCTTGCCGTCGGCGGGGTGTCCGGGGGCGACGAAACCAATCGTCGGAGGCGCGCCGCTCTGCTCGCCCACGGACGTCGCGAAGTAGAGGAGCACCGGGAAGAGGACGTTCATCGCCGGGCCGGCCAGGACGATGATCACGCGCTTGTAGAGGGCCTGCGCCTCGAAGGTTCGCGGGCGATCTTCGGGAAGCACGGACTCTTGCCGCGTCTCTTCGAGCATCTTCACGAAGCCGCCGAGCGGCAAAATGCCGACGCAGTACTCCGTCTCGCGGCCGCGAATCCGGAGGATCTTCGGCCCGAACCCGATCGAGAAGGTCAGGACTTTGACGCCGAAGATCTTCGCCCAGACGAAATGCCCGAGCTCGTGCACGAAGATGAGCACGGAGCAGAGCAGGGCGAAGTAGACGAGATCCACGGGGCGGCCTCCGGGCTTCTAGTCGCACCCTGGTCCCACTTCAAACCGCCGCGGTGCGGCCGCCGAAGAGCGGCTCAGGCGGGCGTGTTCGGCTCGGCTCCGAAGACGCGCGCGGCACCCCACGCGATGACCACACCGAGCGCGATGCCTACGGCCGCATAAAGGAACTCCTGTCGATTCGAGCCGAACAGGAGCGCGATCGATCCCACGAAGCCGAGAATCGGCAGGATAGGACCGAACGGTACGCGGAACTTCGGACGAATCTCGGGTTGCTTGCGTCGGAGCACGACGACGGCGAGGCATGTGACGGCGTACTGAAAGACGACCGTCACGTTCGAGAACCCTACGAGCTCGCGATAGGTGAAGAACGTGGCGAGGACGGCCGTGACGATCGTCGTCACGACGATCGCGATGTAGGGCGTCCCGAAGCGCGGATGAACCCGCGAGAGCTGAGACGGAAGCTGACCTGTGTCTGCGATCGCCTGCGCGTACCGCGGCGAGCCGAGGGCGCTGCCGGCCGTGAAGCCACCGACCGAGACGACGCTGCCGATCAGCACCATGACTCCGAGGATCGGCGCGATGTGGCGGGCCGCGTCGACGAGCGGCCGCTCGCTCTCGGCGCCGAGGTTCGGATACGACGCGACGAGCGTCGCTTGCACGACGACGTAGAGGAGCGCCGCGAAGAGCAGCGAGCCGATCGTGCCCAGCGGGACGTTGCGCTCCGGGTTCTTCGTCTCTCCGGCGGGGACCGGGACGACCTCGAAACCTTGGAAGGGAAAGAGCGCCAGGTAGACGCCGTTCGCGACGCCGGACGTCCCGTGCGGCAGGGACCCGCCGAGCTGAGAGCTGTCGAAGGTCGTCAGCGCCGCGCCGATGAAGAGCATGATCGCGAGGAGCTTCCCGACCGTCATGACCACGATGACGATCGCGCCCGGGCGCACGCCCACGTAGTTGATCGCGCCCAGGCCGAGGACGATCGCGATCACGACCGGACGAAACCACGCTGTCTGCCCGAGCCCCATGAGCTCGCCGAGCTGCGTCGAGTTGGCTGCGAAGCTGAGGAACGCGTTCAGGTAGCAGGACCAACCGACGATGTAGCCGACCTCGCGACCGAACGCCTCGGTCGCGTAGATGTACGGTCCGCCGGTTCTATCGGTGCGCGACGACAGCTCTCCGAAGCAGAGCGCCACCGGAATCAGGACGAGCGCGCAGAGGAGAAACGCGAGCGGTGAAAAGCCACCCATCTCGCGGTGCATGTCGTCGGGCAGCGAGAAGACCCCAGAGCCGACGATCGCGTTCACGCCAATCGCGAGAACGTCGATCAGCCCCAGACGCCGAGCCACGCGCATCGACGACGCTTATAGAGGAGGCCGACCGGCTGCGCGATAGACGCGGGTGGGGCCCCTCTTGTGGACGTCAGAAGACGCGGTCGAGGGCGAACATCGCGAGCCCCGAGATGAGCGCGGCGGCGGGGATGGTCAGGACCCAAGCGGTGACGATGCTTCCCGCGACGCCCCAGCGGACTGCGCTGATGCGCTTGCTCGCGCCGACGCCCATGATGCACGCGTTGATGCAGTGGGTGGTCGAGAGCGGGATGCCGAATTGGCTCGCGATGAGGATCGTGCTGGCGCCCGCGGTCTCTGCCGCGAAGCCCATGAGCGGGGTGATCTTGATGATCTTCGTCCCCATCGTCTTGATGATGCGCTGACCGCCGGCCATCGTGCCGAGGCCGATCGCGCCTGCGCACGCGATGATGATCCAGCGGGGGATGCCGTCCCCGCTCGGGGGCTCCATCCACGCGGGCAGATGGCCATGTCCCTTCACGCCGATGAAGCTCACGAGCGCGAGCGTCATGACGCCCATGCTCTTCTGCGCGTCGTTCGAGCCGTGCGCGAACGCCATACCCGCGGCCGAGACGAGCTGCAGCTTCCGAGAGCCGCGCGTGACCGCGCCGTGGGCCATGCGACGCACGATCCAAAGGACGATCACCATCACGAGGAAGGCGAGGAAGAAGCCGAAGATCGGCGAAACGACGAGCGGGACGACGACCTTCTGAACGAGGGTGATCCAGTTGAAGCGGAAGAACCCGGCGTGCACCACGACCGCCCCGCAGAGCCCCCCGATGAGGGCGTGCGAAGAGCTCGACGGGATGCCGTAGTACCAAGTGATCAGGTTCCACGCGGCTGCCCCGATGAGGGACGCGAGGATGACCGTCTGGGTGACGTCGCCCGGATCCGCGAACCCGCTGGCGATCGTCTTCGCGACGGCGGTTCCTGTGATGGCGCCGACGAAGTTCAGCGTCCCGGCGAGCAGGACGGCGGTGCGAATCGGCAACACGCCCGTCGACACGACGGTCGCGATCGCGTTCGCCGCGTCGTGGAAGCCGTTGATGTAGTCGAACACCAACGCGAGGACGAGGACGAGGACGAGGAGGATGAACGTCTCATCCATGCTTCACCGCCAGGTTCGCGAGGAACTCGGCGACGTCTTCACAAGTGTCGATGGCGTCCTCGAGGATCTCGACGACTTCCTTTTCTCGAATGAGCGAGCGCGCGTCGAGCGACGCGTCGGCGAAGAGCATCCGCATCGCCTGGCGATAGGTGACGTCGCCCTCTTTCTCCAGGATCTTCAGCGCGGCGCGCTTCTCGCGGATCGTGTCGAAGTCGTTCGTTCGAAGCGCGGGGAGCGTCTCGACGAGCAAGAGCGTCGTCTTCGAGAGCACCGCGAACATGCTCGACGCGGCGTCGCTCGGCTTCTCGATGCCGAAGATCTCGAACGCCGTCGCCGTCGCGTAGGCGCGGTCGAGGATGTCGTCGAGCAGCGCCGAGAGCTTGTGGAGATCTTCTCTGTCGAGCGGCGTCACGAAGGTCCGCGCGAGGGCGTCCTCCATGTCGTGAGAGACCTTGTCGCCCTCTTTCTCGATGGCATGCACCTTGTCCTTCACCTCGGTCACCGGATCGGTGTCGAGCTTCGCGAGCGCCAGGGCGCCTTCGTGGGCGAGCTTCGCTTGGGCCTCGAGGTAGTCGAAGAAGTGGTCCTCCTTCGGGAGGACGAGGCGGATCAGGTCTTGCAGCGCCATGGGCGACCTTCTTTCGCGCGGGGCCTTACCATGCACTGCGCGGCGCGGAGAGCGTGGGTGCTACGTCGTCACCGAAAAGTCACCCGCGACTGGTTCGGCTCGCAGCTCGCCGCCCGGCCGGCCCGCGGCGCCGATCTTCATTCTCCGCCGAGCGCGTTCCTTCGGGCGACGAGCGCCTCCCAGAAGCGAGCGAGCCGCGCCTCTGCGCGACCGTACACGCTCGCCTCTGGAAAACGCCCGTCGGTCGCGACCGCGGCGCCCGCAGGTACGCCCGTCAAGAGCTCGATCGCGGTTTCGACGGACGCGACCGCGTAGACATGAAACTGGCCCGCGCGGATCGCTTCGACGACGTCGGACCTCAGCATGAGCGCGTCGACGTTCGTCGCCGGGATGAGCACCCCTTGCGTGCCAGTCAGCCCGCCCTTTGCTTGGCAGACGTCGAAGAACGCCTCGATCTTTTCGTTGAGCCCGCCGACCGGCTGAATGCCGCCGGCTTGGTCGACGCTCCCCGTGACCGCGAGGTCTTGGCGTAGCGGGACGCCGCTCAGCGCGGAAAGGAGCGCATAGAGCTCACTCGACGAGGCGCTGTCGCCGTCGATGGCTTCGTACGTCTGCTCGAACACGAGCGAAGCGCTGAAGGACAGCGGACGCGTCTGAGCAAAACGCGACGCGAGGAATCCCGTCAAGACGAGGACGCCCTTCGCGTGGATGGGGCCGCTCATCTCGACCTCGCGCGCGATGTTCATCGGACCTTCGTGGCCCGGATACACGACCGCCGTGACGCGACACGGGCGACCGAACGAGATCGGTCCATCGCTGAGCACGCTGATCGCGTTGACCTGACCGACGATCGCGCCTGTCGTCTCGATGCGGATGGTCCCGTTCCCGAGCAGCTCGTGGAGCGCGTCGCGGAACTGGCTGCCGCGGCGCTGCGCGCCCTGGGTCGCGTCGGTGATGTCTTGCTCGTCGATGACGTCGACGCCGCGTCGCCCGGCCAAGTACGACGCTTCGGTCGCGACCTCTGCGATCGCGCCGAGGCAGCTGGTCACCTTCGACTGGCTCTCGGCGAGGCGCCCCCCGAGATACACCAGCTCTGCGACCGCGGCGCGCGTCAGCGGACGGAGCCCGCGCTCCTTGCAGAGCCCCGAGAGGAACGTCGGATACGTGCGCGGAGCGTCGGTCAGCGGGAGTGTCGGCTCGAACCGCGCCTGAATGCGGAAGAGCTGGGAAAACTCCGGGTCGAGCGCGTGCAGATCGCCGTAGAGGCCCGGGCCCGCGACGAGGATGACCTTCACGTCGATCGCGATCGGCGGGAACAAGAGCTCTTCGCTCGAGCCGCGGTAATACGACGGGTTCTGCTCGGGGACGATGAACTTGCCAGAGAGCAGGCACGCCTTCAGCTGCTCGTAGAGCGCTTCGTTCTTCAGGAGCGCCGCGCCCGGCAAAATGAGAAAGCCCCCGTTCGCGAGATGCAGCGCGCCTGCGACGGCGAAGCCGGGCTCAGGCGGGAACGACTCGTCAGGCGGAGAGTGGCTGCGGCCGAAGAGCGCCGTCAGCGTCGGGTGCGCGACCTCGACGACGGGCGCGCCGCTGCCCGGCGCGTGCTCGGTCAAGAGGGTCGGGACGATGAACCCTCTCGAGAGCCCCGCGCTCTCTTCGCCGCGCGGCTCGTCGATCAGCTGGTGGAGGCGAGACACCGTCGCCGCCTCGAGCGTCGCCAGGAACGGCGCGATGATCTGCCGCTCTGCGTAGCGCTTCGCCACGGGCGCGAACGCAGCCTTGATCGCGTCGCCGAGGAACGTCTTGATGTGCGTTCTGAGCTCGGACTCTGCTTCTTCGTGAACGTCGGCGAGGCGTGCTTCGAACTCTTCGATCGCGATCTTTACGCTCTCGAGAGGATCCAGGCTGAGCGGGCCGCCTTCGGCTGCCTTGCTCTCCGGCGAGCGGCTCTCGGGGCTCTTCGGTTCGAGCACGAGCTTCGCGTCGACGTGAGGTCGCATCTCGACCTGGCTTCGCCGCTCGGACTCCCGTCCTTCTCCTGTGCCCTCGGTGAGCGACTTCGAGTCGGGGCCGAGACCGGCGTCGCGGTCTTCGTTCTCGAGCGCGGCGAGCTCGATCTCGTCGCCCTGGCGCGTCAGTTGGAAGCCGCAGTCCTTGGCGTACTGAACGAGCTGGTCCTCGAGCCGCGTCTCTTCCCGGCGAGATCGCCTCTGCGCTCGCGTCTGCGCTTGCTTGAATCGCTCGCCCTCGGTCGCGGTGTGGAGGCTCTCGAGGATCTTCGAGAAGATCCCCTGCATCGCGTCCACGAACGGCTTGCCCTCGCCCGCTGGAAGAAACAGAGCGATCGGCTCGCTCGGTCGGTCGGGGTTCGGCAGCAGCAGGAGCTCGTCCGGCGTCGCGCGCTTCTTCGCCATTCGCTCGGCGGTCGAGCGGACGCTGAAGGTTCGCCCGGAGCCGGCGCTTCCGACGACCACCACGTGAAAGCGAGGTTGGCGGATTTCGAGGCCGTGCTCGAGCGCCGCGAGCGCCCGCTCTTGGCTGATGACGCCGCGCGACGGCTCGACCTCGGCGGTGGTTTCGAATGCGAGCTCGGCCTCGTCGATTCGCTTCCGACACTCGTCGGCCGCTAGCTCTCGTGCTGGCATGGCGGCACCCTACCAGCGTTTCGGGCCCGCGTGCTCACTTCGGCGGACGACGTTTCCGCCGCGCATCGGCGAGCAATCGATCGATCCGTACGCCGTCGATCACGAGGCCCTCGACGTTCACGTCCGACAGCACCGCGCCCGACAGATCGACGTTGCGAATCCTCGCCGCGGCGAAGCTCACGTCGTCGAAGTGGCTGCTCGCGAACGTCACGTTGACGAGGGTGGCCTGCGACAGATCGCAGTCTTCGAAGCGACTCTTGGCGAACGAAGCGTTGCGTATCCGAGCCGATGTCGCGGAGACGTCGTCGAACGCGGCGCCGTCGAGGCACGCGTCGCGGATCGTCGCGCGAGACAGGTCGACGTCGTCGAACTTCGCGCGCCGCATCGACGATCGCGTGAACGTCGCGCCATCGAGACGCGCGTCATCGAAGGCCGCGGAATTTGTCTCGGGCGCGGTCTTCAGCTTCGTCTTCGTCGCGGCGACGGGTTTCGTCGTCGGCTTCCGCGGACGCGCGGCGACGCGTGCTCGTTTGCCAAGCGCAGAGCTCATCGAGAGAGGCTAGCCGCTTCTGCTATGAAGCCGCTCGATGCCTCCGCTCCTAGCGCAGCAGCTCGTCGCGCATCCCGACGTTCCGACGACCCACCTCATGGTGTTTTGTCACGGCGTCTTCGGCATGGGCACGAACTTCCGCTCCATCGCGAAGGCCCTCGTCGAGGTGGTTCCTGGTCTCGGCGTCCTGCTCGTCGACCTTCGCGGCCACGGCGCGACGCCGCCGATGCCGCCGCCTCACGATCTCGACGCGGCCGCCGCGGATGTCCTGCGCGTGATGGATGCGCAGACGATCCCGGTCGTCTCGCTCGCGGGGCATTCCTTTGGGGGCAAGGTCGTGCTCGATGCGCTCGCTTTGCGACCCGGGGTCGTCCGTTCGGCGTTCGTGCTCGACTCGATGCCTGGGCCGCGCCCGATGGACCCTGCGTCGGAGAACGCAGTGCATGTGCTCGGCGTCCTCGAGAGTCTGCCGCCACGTCTAGAGAGCCGCGACGCCTTCAAGACCGAGCTCGCGAGCAAAGGTTTCAGCGCCCCGATCATCGAGTGGCTGGCGATGAACGTGCGTCGCGAGGGCGACCACTACGCGCTACGCCTCGATTTGGTCGCGATTCGAGCCATGTTGGTCGACTACTTTGCGCGCGATCTCTGGCCCGTCGTCCTTGCGCAGACGTCTACCGAGCGCCTCACGATCGTCGTCGCTGGCAAGAGCACGGTCTTCGACGCGAGCTCGAGAGAGCGGCTCGAGGCGATCGCGAACCCCAACCTCTCCGTCGTGACGCTGGCGGGCGCGGGGCATTGGCTTCATGTCGATGATCCGCGGGGTCTCGTCGAGGCGATGCAGGGACGCATCTGATCGCGCATCGGTCGGGTGACCGATGTTGGCAGGCCCATCCGAGTCCTGTATTTCAAGTCCTGGATGTCGCGCGGAGGCATCAAAGAAGTTCGGGGAACGTTCCGGGATCCTCGCGCGGAGGACGATTCCGACCCGCCGCCTGGTGGAGGCGCAGCCGCGTCGCGCCCGGAGCCCGCGGCTCTGGCGCCGCCGCCACGCGCTCCCCAGCCTCCCGCGCGTCCACCGACGCCCGCGGTGCGCGCGAGGGTGCCCGCAGCCGCGTCTGGCCCGGCCGCGCATGGCGGGGGCATCGACCTCGCCGCGCTGCCGCCGGCGCCGCCGAGATCCAAGCCGCCGCCGCCGATGGGCTTCGCCGGCCCCGCCGCGCCCGCCGCGCCGGCCG
>Ga0164241_10002352_pt1 | contig 20715 bp, 19 predicted proteins | sample OricomyardsoilBY_FD_108780 | JGI IMG/M metagenome (GOLD analysis project Ga0164241, IMG submission 108780) | Backyard soil microbial communities from Emeryville, California, USA - Original compost - Back yard soil (BY) | ecosystem: Environmental > Terrestrial > Soil > Unclassified | place: USA... | reverse complement strand
GCGGCTGCGCACCGAGCTCAAACCGACCGGTCGCGAGGGTGGCGACGACCGCGTCCTCGTCGAGGAGAAGCGCCTGTCGTTCGACAGCACCACCGACCGGTCCCGCGCCGTCGACCGGCTGCGCAGCGAGTACGAGCAGGACCGCGAGTCGTACGCGGACTTCGACGACCGGGCGACCTACGCCGGCCGCGACGTCATCCGCTACCGCGAGCGCCTCAGCTCCGCCTCGGTGAACTGGTACGTCGTGTTCGAGGGTCGCACGCAGGTCAGCATCGGCTGCCAGGCCGCGAACGGCGGCGGCGGGGCCGACGCGGTCGCGGCGGCGTGCGAGACCGTTGTGCGAACCTTGACCGTTACCGGCTGAGCTAGGCTCGCCGATATGACGGGGCAGGACGGCGGTTTCCGCGCGGCGGTGGCGCGTTTCCGGGCCGATGTCGAGGCCGCGCTCACCCGGGCCCGGCGGGCGGCCACGGACGCGAAGGAGCAGTCGGCCGAGTTCCGGCGCGGCAGCGCCGACCTCGCCGAGCGGGCTCGCACCGGCAAGATGCGCCCCGTCCGCCGAGGTCAGACGACCGACGCCGCCGCCCGCGAGGACGCGGTGAAGTTCCGCAACGCCAACGACTTGCCCGTCGAGCAACTTCCCGACCCCGAGGAGCTCAAGGCGGCGGAGCCCAAGCCGCCCAAGCGCGAGGACGAGGACTTCTCACAGCACACCGTGCTGTACGACATCGACGCCAAGGACGACCCGGCGCCCGCAGTGGACCAGACCTCCGACGAATCCAGGCGGCGCGGTATCGATTCACCAACTACGCCGAACGCGCCTCGAGCGCGGCCCGCGGACGATAACGACGACTTTTCGCAACAGCGAATCCTCTTCGACGCAACCGTCGAATCCTACCGTCCGGAACCCTTGCCGGATTCGGTCTTCGAGCCCGGCGACAAGAAAAACCCCAGCTAGAGCCCCGTTTTCTCGAATTGCTCCGGCAAACGTCGTTGCGGCGGCGCGGTTCCCGTCATCACCGTGTCCATTCGCCACGGTCGCCATTCGCCGGTGAGGCGGCGTTCACGCTCGCAACGACCTGCGATCAGGTGGCGACAACGTGGAACCGGACATGGCAGGGTCTACGTCGCAAGAGGCGTACGAACCAAGAAGCGTACGACCCGACCCATGATGAAGGGGGCAGCTCCCAATGCCTGACGGTTACACAGGGACAGTTGAAGACTTCACCCAGGCCCAGCAGCGGGTTGTCGGTGTGAAGGAGGACGTCGAGGCCACCCTCAAGCAGGTGTGGGACCAGGTCCTCGGCCTGCAGGCCCAGTGGACGGGTACCGCGGCCACCGCGTTCACGAACATGATGACCCGGTTCGACACCGACGCCAAGAACCTCAACAGCGCGCTCGAGGCGATCGCTGAGCAGCTCGGTGCCGCCGGTGGCACCTACTCGGAGCAGGAGCAGTCGAAGCACGACGTCTTCGGCAGCCTGTCCGCCCAGCTCGACGGCTGACGTCGAACACCCACCGCGTTCCTGAATCAGCTACTCAGCAGCAAACTTGAGACAAGGGGAAAGACGAAATGCCTGACGGCCAGATCAAGGTTACATTCGGCGGCCTCGAAGCCGCCGCCGGCAACATCAGCTCCCAGGCCAACAAGGTGCAGGGCTCGCTGGACGACCTGAAGCAGTACCTGCAGCCGCTGGTGGCCGGCTGGACCGGTAACGCCTCGGACCAGTACCAGGCGCACCAGGCCAAGTGGGACCAGGCCGCTGCCGACCTGCAGCAGGTCCTCGCGGCCATCGGTACCGCCGTGCAGCGTGCGGCCGAGGACTACCGCGACGGCGAGCGCGCGAACGCCGGCCGCTGGTGAGCTGACGCAAGACCTGCCGTGGGGCCCGGGACACAGTCCCGGGCCCCACAGCTGTATTCAGATGGTTGAACGGTAACCAATCCATAGTGGACACAGCGGTACACAGAGGTATGGACCTCGTGGTCCGGACCAGTCCGACAGGTCGAACCTTTCGGACGCTCGGCCCTCTCAGCCCTGCGGGGCGCGGGAGTTGAAGTCCTCCCAGAACTTGTCCGCCTTCGTCTGGTCGGTGATGGCGGTCAGCTCGCTCGTCGACGGCTTGTCCGGGAAGTCGTCCGGGCCCGACCTGCCGGCCACCTCGTAGCCGATCTGCAGCTCCAGCGGCTTGGACTTCCCGTCGTCGACCTTCCCGCGGATCTCGAAGCCGGTGAACTTCATGTCCTTGTCCAGCTTGATGACCACCGGCACCACCTGGTCGCGCATCTGCGCGGTGACCTCGGCCTGCCGGTCAGGGGGAATCCCGATGAACCCCTCGTCGATCATCAGCCCGAGCAGCGCGCCCGTGGTGACCTCCACGCCGTCGCCGGTGCGCTGCGCCTGTGCGGGCTGGCGGTCCGGGGCGTCCAGGCGCGTCTGCGAGATCGCGTTGTCCAGGTGGCAGGCCAGCCACGCGGTCAGCAGGAAGCACGTCTCGAACCCGCCCGAGTACAGCGTCGGCGTCGAGACCCACGGCGTCGGCGCCAGGTCCTTGTGCTCGGTGTCGAGCCGGATGTAGTCGACCGGCTCGTCCGGCAGGTGCAGGACCGCCGAATTGTCCACCGCCGACTCGCGGTGCCGCTCGAGCACGGTCATCGGCGGGTCGCCGTACTTGTAGGACTCGTGCTCGGTCTTCAGCTCGATGTCGTCGTAGTTGAGGAAGTTGTAGACCTTCGCGTGCTCGTCGCCGAGCTCCTTGAAGTGATCCTGGAAGGCCTTGATCCCCGACTTCACCATGATCTTGTCCGAGGCGGCGTCGTCCGCCTTCGGGGTGCCCGGGGTGGCCTGCGCGCACGCGGTCGCGGTGAGCAGCACTGCGGCGGCGAGCGCCGTGCCGCGCCCTGGTCGTCGGATTGCCACGCCGACACCCTACGGGGCCCCGCAGGGGGGCGCTTTGACCCTGTGAGAACCGGCCAGGTATCTTCTAGGAGTTGTTGCGCGGCGTGGGCACGTGCCCGCGCAAGCCCGCGCAGGCACCCAGACGCAAATGACGACGAGGTAGATCCGTGCGCACGTACAGCCCGAAGCCCGGTGAGGTGGATCGCACCTGGCATGTCATCGATGCAGAGGACGTCGTGCTTGGCCGGTTGGCCTCGCATGTCGCCACGCTGCTGCGTGGCAAGCACAAGCCCACCTTCGCGCCGCACGTCGACACCGGTGACTTCGTGGTGATCGTCAACGCGGAGAAGGTCGTGCTCACCGGCAACAAGCGCGACCAGGCGTTCGCCTACCGGCACAGCGGTTACCCCGGCGGCCTGCGCAAGCAGTCCTTCGGCGACCTGCTGGAGACCCGCCCCGAGCGGCTGCTGGAGAAGGTGGTCAAGGGCATGCTGCCGAAGAACAAGCTCGGCCGCGCCCAGGGCAAGAAGCTGAAGGTCTACGCAGGCCCGGACCACCCGCACGCCGCCCAGCAGCCCAAGCCGTTCGAGATCACCAAGGTCAGCCGGTAAGGCCAGCCCCAGCACGAAGCGAGGACCCTCTTGACTACCCCTGAGACCGACGCCGCCGAGCCGGCGGAGAAGCCCGTCACGCCGCGCGTGACCGGGGAGACCGCGCAGACCGTCGGCAGGCGCAAGGAGGCCGTCGTCCGCGTCCGGCTGACCTCGGGCACCGGCAAGTTCACGCTGAACGGCAAGTCGCTCGAGGACTACTTCCCGAACAAGGTGCACCAGCAGCTCATCCGTGAGCCCCTGGTCATCCTCGAGAAGCCCGAGGCGTTCGACATCCGCGCGAACCTCAAGGGCGGCGGCATCACCGGGCAGGCGGGCGCGCTGCGCCTCGCGATCGCCCGCGCGCTGATCGAGATCGACAGCGAGGATCGTCCGGCGCTGAAGAAGGCCGGCTTCCTCACCCGCGACCCGCGGGTCAAGGAGCGCAAGAAGTACGGCCTGAAGAAGGCCCGGAAGGCGCCTCAGTACAGCAAGCGCTGACCCCGGTACGGAAACGGTCACGCTTCCAGTCATGCGATGAACGCCACGTCCGGTGCAAACGATGCACCGGACGTGGCGTTTTTTCATCTTCTGTCTACGGAGGTACTCCTGCGATGGCGCGCCTGTTCGGAACCGATGGGGTACGGGGACTCGCCAACGGCGACCTGAGCCCCGAGCTGGCCATGTCGGTCGCCTCCGCCGCGGCGCGGGTGCTGGCCGCGCACGATAGCTCGCACCGCCCGGTCGCGGTCGTCGGCCGTGACCCGAGGGCCAGCGGCGAGATGCTGCAGGCGGCCACCGCGGCGGGGCTGACCTCGGCGGGCGCGGACGTCATGCAGGTCGGCGTGCTGCCAACACCTGCGGTCGCGCACCTGGTCGGCGAGCTCAACGCCGACCTCGGCGTGATGATCTCCGCCTCGCACAACCCCATGCCCGACAACGGCATCAAGCTGTTCGCGGCCGGTGGGCAAAAGCTGCCCGACGACATCGAGAACGAGATCGAGGCCGCGCTCGGGGCGACGTTCAGCCGGCCGACCGGCGCGGCCGTCGGACGCGTCTACGACATCAGCGACGCGCTCGACCGCTACCTCACCCATCTGCTGAAGGCACTGCCGAACCGGCTCGACGGCGTGCGCGTGGTCGTCGACTGCGCGAACGGCGCCGCCTGGGCCGCCGCGCCGCAGGCCTACCGCGAGGCGGGCGCGGAGGTCATCGCGATCCACGCGCTGCCCGACGGGGAGAACATCAACGACGGCTGCGGGTCGACGCACCTGGACGGGCTGCGCGAGGCGGTGCTCGCGGAGAAGGCCGACCTGGGCATCGCGCACGACGGCGACGCCGACAGGTGTCTCGCGGTCGACGCGGCGGGCGAGGCCGTCGACGGCGACCAGATCATGGCCGTACTGGCGCTCGCGATGAAGGAGGCGGGCGAGCTGGTGCAGGACACGCTCGTCGCCACCGTGATGAGCAACCTCGGCCTGCACCTGGCGATGCGCGAGCACGACGTGCGGCTGCGCACCACCGCGGTCGGTGACCGGTACGTGCTCGAGGAGCTGCGCCAGGGCGGGCTCTCGCTTGGCGGCGAGCAGTCGGGCCACGTGGTCCTCCCCGCCCACGCCACCACCGGCGACGGGTTGCTGACCGCGATGTGCCTGATGGCGCGCATGGCCGCGACGTCGCGTCCGCTGGCCGAACTGGCCGGTGTGATGACCCGGCTCCCGCAGGTCCTGGTGAACGTGAAGGTGGCCGACAAGGCCGCCGTCGCCACCTCCGACTCGGTGTCCTCCGCGGTGGCCGCGGTCGAGGCGGAGCTCGGCGACGCCGGGCGGGTGCTGCTGCGCCCGTCGGGCACCGAGCAGCTGGTGCGGGTGATGGTCGAGGCGCCGTCGCACGAGATGGCGGAAGCCGCGGCGCAACGCCTGGTAGGCGTAGTCTCCTCCGTGGGCTGACCAGCACCAAGAGTGTCCGCGGGCGTACTATCCGTGCCCGGCGGGTCGCTGTTCGAGCGGAGGGGGAGACGCCATGGGAGGCGGGTTGGAATACGACCCGGAGGTCGTCCGCCAGTACGCCGCGGTCATCGCGGAAGCGGCTGAACAGGTCGGACAGGTCCAGGGGAAGATCGGCGCCACCGAGGCGACGGCCGGCGACTTCGGCAACTCCTGGTCCGACGACCAGGGCGCCAAGTACGACAAGTACATGAAGGCCGTCGCCGCCGACCTCGCCAACCTCGCCAAGCACCTCACGGAGGTGAGCGGCCAGCTGAACCAGGGCACCGACCTGGTGATCGACGCCGAGTCGTCCGGGCTGAAGAACATCAAGGCGATCGACGCCCGGCTCGGGAGCGACACATGACGTTCCAGCGGCCGGACGCCGTGGCGCCGATCGACAACGCGGACCTGTCGATCAGCGGCGACGAGCACTCGAAGGACATCATCGGCGCCGAGCCGATCAACAAGGCCGTCGAGCACACGATCCCGGCCTACGACGAGGTGCTCGACCTCAAGCTCGCGACGTCCGCGCACGAGCGCCACAACCGGCTGGGCGGCCTGGGGTTCGGCCGGATCGAGAAGGACATCGCGCGGCTGCGGGGGCTCGCCGAGGCGATCGAGAACATCTCGACGGTGGTCCGCGACGGCAAGGACCGGCTGGCGCAGGACTGGCAGGGCGACTCCTACGACGCGTTCCGCACGAACATCGAGAAGCTCGAGACGACGCTCAACGACTACAAGACCGGCGTGGAGACGACCGCCGCCGGGCTCGAGACCGCGCTGTCCGGGATTCGCAACGGATACAAGGCCTATCGCGACCACTGCCTGAGCGAACACTTCGAGTGGGGCGAGCTGCCGGCCCCCGACACGTGGTGGCGGATGTCCGCCGACAGCGCGGAGTTCCTGGCCGAGAACTGCAACTCGGTGCACGACCTGTGGGACTGCTACTACAACGAGGACGAGTACCTCCCGCTCATCGACGGCAAGCTGACCAACGACCCGCTGTTCAACGGCACGCTCGTGAAGTGGGACTGCACGCAGAACATCGAGGTCGTGCTGGGCCAGTACAACTGGGCGGTCGAGACGGCGACCGAGCAGCGCAAGGCGATCCAGGGCAAGATCAACGCCTACTGCGACGAGGCGGACAGCCTGCGTTCGACGGTCGGCGAGGCCTACGACCTGTCGCTCGAGAACCTGCGGATCCTGGCCGAGGCCAACGTGTTCTCGCACCTGTCCGTGCCGGGCGCGACCGCCGCCGGTGGTGACCCGGGGCCTGGTCCCGGTTCGGACGATCCCGGACCCGGTGCCGGTGGGCCCGGTCCTGGCGAGGGTGGCCCGGGCGAGGCCGCGATGCCACAGCCGAGTCCCGAGCCCGCGCCTGCCCCGTCTCCTTCCCCTTCGCCGGAGCCCGCCGACGCGGCCGTGGAGCCGGCCGCCGCGACCGACCCGGTGCAGCCCGCCGCGGACGGCGAGTCGGTGACGATCAAGGACGGCGACCGTTCGATCTCGGTGACGAGCCCCAACGGGGAGGGCCACGTCACGGTCACCGTGGAGACCGGCGAGGGCAAGCCGAAGAGCTACGACCTGGACTTCGACGCGGCGAGCGGCATGGGCCCCCGGCCGGGCGCCGCCGAGACCCCGGCCGACCCCGGCGCGGAGAACGTGCCCGCCGGGACGAACGGCCAGTGCGTGATCCGGGACGGCGACCTGACCATCACCGCGGAGCGGCCGCTGTTCGACCCGGGCACGATCAAGCTGGAGATCGACGACGGCGTCAACGAGCCGACCACCTACACGCTCGACTTCGACGAACTGGCCGCGAACGCCCAGGACGCAACGCCTGCCACCGACGCCGCAGATCAGACCGCCGGTCCCGACCACTCGCCCGGCAAACCGGCCGATCAGGCGACGGACGACTCGGTCGACCAGGCGGACAAGCCGAACGAGCAGCTTGCCGAGCAGCCGGCGCCGGCAGTCGGGGCCGACGAGGACGCGGCCGACGCTCCGGCGGCGCGTGCCGAGTCCGGTGACGAGGCCCCGTCTACCGAGGGCGAGACGGCCGAGCAGGTGCCGGACGGCGAGAAGGTGCAGGTCACCGCTCCGCAGGCGGACCTCGATGTGCGGTCGGACGCGATGTCGGGCGTGCTCGTGCCCGACCAGTCCACCGGTGAGGCCGAGCTGGCCAGCGCCGACGACGATCAGGCCGGGGCCGCGGGTGGCGCGGCGCCGGCGATGGGTGGCGCGGCCGCGAGCAGCGCGGCCGACGGCGGCCGGGCCGGCACCGGCTGGAGCGTGCACGGCGACCTGTTCGCCGACGGCGAGCCGGTGTACAGCATGCACGGGGTCCTCGGCGAGGACGACCTCGAGGGACGGTGACGCGGCATGTCCCTCTTCGACATCGACCACGCTGCCACCCAGGCCCGCATCGACGCCGTCACCAGCGGCGGCCTGCGCGCCCAGGACGAGTGCGCCCGCCGCTCGGCGGAGATCGGCGCGCAGGCCAAGGAGATGGCCGACCGCCAGGAACGCGCCAAGCAGGCCATCGACGAGCTGGTCAGGCAGGCCAAGGAGAGCAAGGACAACCAGGCAGGCGAGACCAAGCCGGCCGGTCCCAAACCGGCCACCCTCAAGCTCGGCGCCGAGGAGCTGCGGCCCCGCCCGGACCAGCCGCCCGCCCCGCGGCCGCCCACGCCCGCACCCGCGGAGTCGGCACCCGCCTCGCGCCCGGGCACCGTGCAGCCCGCACCTGCACCGCGACCGGCCGCCGCGATGCCCGCAACCGCCCCGGCGAAGCCCGCGCACGTACCGTTGTCGGGCCTGGCGAGGCCAGCCCCCCGGCCACCCGCCAGGCCCGCGCACGCGCCGGGACCGGCCACCGCGAAGCCCGCCGAGCCCCCGGCGACCCGGTCCGATCCGGACGAGCCACCTCCGCGCCGGACGCTCACGCTCGGCGCCCCCGAGGACCGCGAGCAACCAGCCGAAAAGCCGGCCCCCGAGAAGCCCAGGCCGAGGCCCCGCCGCCCACCCGCGGAGCCCGACGACGACATGTCCGGGCGCACCTGGTTGCGGTAAGCATTTGCCGAGTCACGATTTGGGGAAGCAAATTGTTGGCTATCGCACGCTCCGACCTGCGGATAGGTACATTCTCATGTGCAGATGCGATGGCACCCGTTCTCGCCGGCGCGCGTCGAACCGGGTGACACCCAGGTTGAGCCGACAAGGGGGACACCGGTCATGAATACGCCGCCAGCCAACGCCGGCGGGGTCGCGCCGCCAGACGGCTACACCACCGACACCGGGCAGATGTCCGGCGCGGGCCGCAATATCGGCAACGCGGCCGAGGACGCCAAGGGCGACGTCGAGGACACCCAGCCAACCGAGCTCACCGACGCGGAGTTCGGCAAGGAACACACGAAGTGGCAGGCGGACTACGCCGCGGGCATCGAGCAGCTCGGCCAGGGCGCCACCGCGATGTGTGACAACCTCACCGCCTTCGCCGGCCAGATCGGCGGCGCAGGTCAGCAGTACTCCACCACCGAGTCGGGCGCGACCAGCACGGTCACCGCGCCCGGGAGTGGGCTGTGAGCAAGTCCTGGCAGGAAGTCCAGACGCTGCTGGACGATCCGTTCGTGGACGCGGACACCAAGGAACACCTCCTTGCCGCGTACCTGAACGAGAACGACTACGCCTACTACGGGTCGGTGGACGAGGATTCACTGCCCGACGACGTGCGGCAGTACTACGACCAGTACAAGCTGCGTGATGGCGACTTCCAGCAGGGCTCGCTCGACGACATCTACGGCGACGCCCAGGACGAGTCCGAGTCGGGCGGCTACAACGCGAGCCTGACCCAGGACGACATCGACCGAAATACGTCCACTTTGGACAGTATGCAGGCCCCGCAGGAGGGGCAGTCGTCCGGCGTGGAGTCGTCGGACGAGATCTTCGAGCTGGCCCGGCCCGCGCTGAAGGTGTTCGAGAACTTCCTTCCCGTGAACGACAAGGTGCCCGGTGACTCGCTCGGTCGCTACGGCAAGATCACGATGGAGGACGTCACCAAGCAGTACGAGCAGCAGATGGGAATCAGCTTCGCGAAGTTCCTCGACGACGCAAAGCGGCTGCGTACCGCGCACGACAAGCTGTCCGAACTGGACACGAACTCCCAGGCCGAGCTGAACAACCTCTACAGGTCCTGGACCGGTCCCGCCGCCAACGCGTCCTTTCAGCACTACTCGGAGAAGATCGCGCCGAACGTCACCGATCTGCTGGACTTCCTCTCGGAGAGTCCGGACATGATCGACACGGCGGTGCAGAACGTCTTCGCGGAGTGCAAGGCCAAGGCCGACACCGTGATGAGCCTCTACCAGCCCACGGTCGGCAGTGCCACGCCGGACATCGCGATGAAGGTCGTGGAGCTGGCGAACGACGCCGGTGACCGCGACAAGATCATGGAGGTCGCGGCCTGGGTCGACTCGGTGTGCGGGTCGAACATCGAGAACACGATCCGGGACGACGACTGCGGGCTGAACGACGAGAACAAGGAGTACGTGCAGCGCGAGTGCAAGAAGTGGATCCGCGACTCTTTCAACCAGGATCTGCACGAGTACATCTACGCGACGTTCAAGCAGACGTGTGAGGACACCGTCGAAGCGGTGGACTCGTACTACGAGCAGCTGAACGAGTATCTGAGCGAGTACGAGAACGAGTTCGAGCAGGGTGGGGCGACCCCGCCGCCGGGGACCGGCACGGTCCCGCCCGGCGGCACGCAGCCCGGCACGGGAACCACGCCGCCGCCGTCGACCCCGGGCGGTTCCTCGCCCGCGCCGACCACGCCGTCCGGCTCGATGCCGCCGGTGAGCACCCCGCCGTCGACGGGCAGCGGCCCCGGCAGCAGCGACCCAGGTACCAGCGCGCCTGGGAGCAGTGGCCCGGGCAGCAGCGGCCCAGGCTCGACGCCGGCTTTCCAGATGCCCGAAGTACCGACCCCGGGCACGACCACCCCGTCCGGCACCGACCCGTCCGGCACCGACCCGACCGGGACGGATCCCACGGGCGCCGATCCCACCGGCACCGGGACCGGGACCGGGGGCCAGGACCCGACCGGCCAGGGCACGGGCGGCCAGGACCCGGGCGACCTGCCGGGCGAGGAGGAGACCCTCACCATCGACGACGGTGACCACCAGATCTCCGTGACCAGCCCGGACGGTCAGGGCCAGGTCACGGTCACCGTGGACGACGGCAGCGGCCACCCGAAGACGTACACGCTCGACTTCGGCGACGACACGACGAGCACGACCGGCGGCGCCCCGGACGGCGCGACCGGTGCCACCCAGGGCGGCCCCGGCAGCGGTGGCGAAGGTGGCCCCGGCGGTGGCGGACCTGGCGGTGGGCACGGCGACGGGCAGGGCGGCCATCACGGTGGCCACGGCGGCGGTGCCGATGGCCAAGGCGGCCACAGCGGCGGCGGTCACGGTGGCGGGCATGGTGGCGGGCATGGCGGCGACCCGCAGTTCTTCGGGCCGCAGAGCGGCGCGGACATCCTCCCGGCCACGGACGGCGAGCCGATCCAGGCCGGGCAGGACGGCAAGTGCGTCATCCGCGACGGCGACCTCACCATCACCGCCGAGCGATCGGACGGCTCCAGCGACACGATGAAGGTCACTGTCGACGACGGCACCGGTCACCCGACCACCTACAACCTCGACTACTCCGGCGACGAGCCGCAGGCCACCCCCGCGGCCACGTCGGACGCCCAGGCCACCTACGGTCCGCTGAACGACCACCTCGACGACGTCCGCGACGACCTCGAGAGCCACCAGTCCTACGCGGCCACCTCCGCGCAGGCCAGCCTGCCCGGCGACAGCGGCGGCGGGTTCTTCGGCCATCACGACGATGCCGCGGGCCAGGCGGGCATGTTCGGCTCGCCGGACCACGGCCAGTACGTGGCCTCGCCCGGCGACCACGGCGAGGCAGGGCTGGCCAGCGCGGGCGACGGCAACGGCAATGGCAGCGGCACCGGGCAGCACGCGGGCGGCCAGCAGGGCAGCGGCGCGATGGCCGGCATGCCGATGATGGCCGGCGGCGGCGGTGCGGCAGGCGGCGGTGACCAGGACCGCGCCACCCAGGGCCAGTGGCGCACCACCGGCGACCTCTTCGACGAGGAGAGCGACAACCGGCTGCGTGGCGCGTTCGGCGAGGGCCGCTAGCGCAGCAACGATGGAGGAAACCCGATGAGTGCTCCCGACAAGGCCGCGAGGGCCCGGGCGCGGATGGACCAGATCCGCCGGGAGATGTCCGAGCGGCGCGCGCTGCGTGCCCGCAACGGCGCCGCGGCCCGCGAGAAGGCCCGCGACAGCCTGCTCAAGCAGGGCCCGGTCGCCGAGCAGGTCGCGAAGCACCTCGGTGAACTCGGCCGCCGCCGCAAGCAGGCCGGCGGGTGGGCCACCGAGAAGACCGAGCGGGACAAGGACTACATCATGGGCTTCGGCGACGAGGAGGAGAAGCGCGACGAGTTCGCCTTCCGCTCCGGGCCGCGCCATGCCGCCGACCAGCCGCCCGGCGGCATCGGCTCCCTCCCGGACGAGGAGACCGAGCAGCCGCCGCCCACGCCGCCCGCGCCCGAGGCGCCTGCCGCCCGCCAGGTTCGCCGCCCGGCGCACGCGCGCGAGGAGCTCGACGACGAGGACGACTTCTCGAACCAGTCCACGTGGATGCGGAACCAGTGATGCACGCCGCCGTCGCCGGGCGGGCCGCCGAGATCAAGGCCGTGGTCTGCCGGGTGCTCGAGGTCGACGAGGACCAGGTCGGCCCGGCCGACCACTTCGTCGACGACCTCGGCGCCGACTCCATGAAGCTCATCGAGCTGCTGGCCAACCTCGAGATCGAGTTCGACGTCGAGGTCGACCCCGCCGAGTTCGAGAAGCTCGTCTCCCTCGACGGCGTCCACGACGTGCTGAGCAGGGCGCTCGGCACATGACGCGCCGGGTCGCGGTCACCGGGCTCGGCGTCGTGTCGAGCATCGGCACCGGCGCCGACGAGTTCGGCCGCGGCCTGCGCGAGGGACGAAGCGGCGCCCGGCCCATCACCGGGTTCGACACCACCGGGTTCGCCCACGACATCGGCTGCGAGGTCGTCGGCTTCGACCCCGCCGCCTGGCTCGACGACCCGCAGCGGCTGCCCCGCGCCGGCCAGTTCGCCGTCGCCGCCGCGACGATGGCCGTCCGTGACGCGGGAATCGACCCCACCGACGCGCGGAGCCTGGTGTCCATCGGCACCACCGACGGCGGCGCGGACCGCGGCGAGCGGATCGCCGAGGCGCTGGTGCGGGGCGAGGAGGTGACCGCGGAGGAGGCCGCGCGGGTGCCGGCCGGACTGCTGTCCACCGGCGTCGCCCGCGCGCTCGGTCTGTCCATTGTGGAGGTGTCGACGATCGCGACCGCGTGCGCCGCGGGCAACTACGCGATCGGCGACGGGTACGACGCGGTGGCCACCGGCGACGTGGACGTCGCGCTGTGCGGCGGCGCGGATGCCTTGTGCCGCATGACGTTCACCGGCTTCTACCGGCTCGGCGCGGTCGACCCGGCGGCGTGCCGGCCGTTCGACGTGGACCGCAAGGGCATCCTCACCGGCGAGGGCGCCGGGGTACTCGTGCTCGAAACCCTCGACGCGGCCGTCCACAGAGGAGCACGCATCTACGCCGAGGTCCTCGGCTACGGGCTCAACTGCGACGCCGGCCACCCGGTCGCCCCGGACCGCGACTCGGTCGCCCGCTGCATGCGCCTCGCGCTCGACGACGCGGGCGTGACGCCCGGCGACGTCGACCTGATCAGCGCGCACGGCACCGGCACGAAGGTCAACGACGTCACCGAGTGCGGCGCCATCCACGACGTCTACGGTGCGACCCCGCCGCGCACGGTGTCGGTGAAGTCCATGCTCGGCCACACGATGGGCGCGGCGAGCGCGCTGTCGGCGATCGCCTGCTCGCTCGCGATCGCCGACGGCTTCATCCCGCCCACGATCAACCACACGGCGACCGACCCCGAGTGCGCTGTGGACTGCGTGCCCAACGAGTCCGTGCCGGCGACGCTGAACGTGGTGCAGAACAACGCGCTCGCCTTCGGGGGCAACAACGCCGTCGTCCTGTTCGGCAGGAACTGACGCATGGCGACCCAGATCTGCGCCTGGTCGGCCACCTCCCCGTTCGGACACGGCCGCGCCGCGTTCGGCGCCGGCGTGCGGGCCGGGGTGCCCGCAGGCGACGTCGTGCCGGACTTCGACATCGCGGACCGGTTGGGGCGCAAGGGAACCAGCTCGATGGACCGCACCACCGCGCTCGCCGTGAGCACGGTCGGCCTGCTGTGCAAGGACGACGCGGCCGCGGTCGTCACCGACGAGCGCACCGGCGTGGTCCTCGGCACGACCAGCGGCAGCACCCAGACCCAGTTCGCGTTCACCACGGACTCGCTCACCCGCCGCAAGCCGTACTTCGTCAACCCGGCCCAGATGCCGTTCGCGCTGATGAACTCCGCCGCCGCGCAGTGCGCGAGCTGGCACGGGCTGACCGGTCCGAACACGACCGTCGCGGCCGGACGGCTGGCGGGCATCGCCACGCTGCGTTATGCGGACCGGCTGCTGCGCACCGGCCGCGCGAGCGCACTTTTCGCCGGCGCCGCCGAGGAGTGCGGCGACGCCCGCACGCTGCTGGAACGCCGCCGCGGGAACACCGCGCGGCTCGGCGAGGGCGCCGCCGTGCTGTATCTGCGGCCCGGTGGAGGGAACCGATCGGCGCTCGCGGAGGTCGTAGCGTTGGACACCCGGTTGGCGGTGGCGGGGAGGCCACGGGAAGCGCTCACCGAGTGTCTGCGCCGGGTCCTGGCCGGTGTGGCGCCACGCGAGGTGTGGGGGATGGCGCCATCCGGTCCGGACCCGGTGACAACGGAACTGGAGCGCGACGCGGTGTCCGCGGCGCTGGGACGAGAGGTCGAGCGGGTGGTCGTACCGGCGGAGCTGGTCGGCGACACCGGCGCGGCCACGGGGGCGTTCCAGCTGGCGGCGCTGCTCGCGCTCGGCGAGGCCGAGAACGAGGGCGAGCGCGAGCCGGGCCGGCTGGCAGTAGCCACCGCCGTCGATCGCGACGGCATGGTCGGATGTGTGGTGGTTCGCCTGCTCGGCGGATCGGGGATTGCGACGCAGGTTAGGGGTAGCAGCCGATGAGCAAGTCGTGGCAAGAGGTCCAGACGCTCCTCGACGATCCGTTCGTGGACGCGGACACCAAGGAGCACCTCCTTGCCGCGTACATCAAGGAGAACGTCGACGGTTATCCCTTCATCGAGACCGACGACCTGCCCGACGAGGTCCGGCCCTACGCCGACCAGTACAAGGTGCGCGACGGCGACTTCGACCAGGGTTCGCTGGACGACATCTACGGCGACGCCCAGGAGGAGTCCGAGGCACGCGGCTACAACGCGGGCCTGACGCAGGACGAGATCGACGCGAACAGCACGGAGCTCGACGGCCAGCAGGCGCCGCAGATGGGCAACCGCGGCAGCGTCGAGAGCTCCGACGACATCTTCGAGCTCGCCCGGCCCGCGCTGAAGGTGTTCGAGAACTTCATCCCGGTGAACGACCGCGTGCCCGGTGACTCGCTCGGCCGCTACGGCAAGATCACGATGGAGGACGTCACCAAGCAGTTCGAGGAGCAGCTGGGGATCTCGTTCGCGAAGTTCATCGACGACGCCGACCGGTTGCGCACCGCGCACCTGAAGCTGAACGAGCTGGACCGGACCTCGCAGGCGGAGCTCAACAACCTGTACAAGTCGTGGACGGGTCCGGCGGCGAACGCGTCGTTCCAGCACTACTCGGAGCAGATCGTCCCGAACGTCACCGATCTGCTGGACTTCCTCGCCGAGAGCCCGGGCATGATCGAGACGGCCGTGCAGAACGTCTTCGCGGAGTGCAAGGCCAAGGCCGACACGGTGATCAGCCTGTACTCGCCGACCCTGGGCAGCGCCACCCCCGACATCGCGATGAAGGTCGTGGAGCTGGCGAACGACGCCGGTGACCGCGACAAGATCCTCGAGGTCGCCGCGTGGGTCGACTCGGTGTGCGGCTCCAACATCGAGAACACCATTCGCGACGACGACTGCGGGCTGAACGACGAGAACAAGGAATACGTCCAGCGCGAGTGCAAGAAGTGGATCCGCGACTCGTTCAACCCGGACCTGCACGACTACGTCTACGCGACGTTCAAGCAGACCTGTGAGGACACCGTCGAAGCGGTCGACTCCTACTACGAGCAGCTGAACGAGTACCTCGGCGACTACGAGAACGAGTTCCAGCAGGGCGGCGCGACCCCGCCGGGCACCGGCACGGTCCCGCCCGGCGGCACCCAGCCCGGTACCGGGACCACCCCGCCGCCCTCGACCCCGGGCGGCTCGTCGCCGGGCACCACCACGCCGTCCGGTTCGGCGCCGCCGGTGAGCACGCCGCCGTCGACCGGTCCCGGCGGTAGCCCGGGCGGCCCCGGCAGCGGAACGCCGTCGGTCCCGCAGATGCCCGAGATCCCCACCCCCGGCGGCAGCACCGGCCCGGCGGGCACCCCCGGCGCCGGCACCTCCCCGTCCGGCATCCCCGGCAGCGGCATCCCGGGCAGCGGTATCCCCGGCTCCGGCGCCCCCGGCTCGACCCCCGGCATGCCGGTCATCCCGGGCCTGCCCGGCTCGAGCACGGGTAGCGGGCTGCCCGGCAGCGGCATTCCGGGCTCTCCCGGCTCCGGTATCCCCGGCATGCCCGGGGCGTCCGCGCCCAAGGAGGTCACGATCCAGGACGGCGATCGCAAGATCACCGTCGGGCAGCCGGACGCGCAGGGCCGCAGCAAGGTCACCGTCGACGACGGCACCGGCGAGCCGCGCGAGTACACGGTCGACTTCACCGAGGACCCGGGCGAGGTGCCCGAGGATGGCGTCATCCAGGCCAAGGACGGCAAGGCCGTTTTCCAGGACGGCGACGCCCAGATCTCGCTCGAGCAGGTGCCCGGCCCCACCGACCGGCTGAAGATGACCGTCGACGACGGCACGCCGGAGACCTACGACATGGACTTCGGGCCCGACTCGGAGGTGCCCGGCGTGCCGGACATCCCCGGCTCACACGCGGGCCTGCCGGACGCGCCGACCCCGCCGAGCGGCGGCGCCGGCCTTCACGGCGGCGGTGGCGGCGTCGGCGGGGCGGGCAGCTTCGGCGGCGGCGACACCCCGGGCACGTCCGCGGGTCCCCAGCCTGGGTCGATGGTCGGCGCGGGCTCGGACGCGACGGGCGCCGAGCGCGCGGCTGCCGCGTCCGCCGGTGGCGCCGCGGCCGCGGCGGGTGGCCAGCACGGTGGTCAGCAGGGCGCGTTCGGTGGCATGCCGATGGGTGGCATGGGCGCGGGCCAGGGCGGCGACCAGTCCCGGCAGAGCAAGTGGCGCACCACGGGCCAGCTGTTCGAGGAGCAGGACCCCGCCGCGAACTTCAGCGGCGTGGTCGGCCGCGACCCGTCGAACGAGCCGCCCAAGCCCGTGAAGCCGGGCACGCCGATGCCGAGGCGGTAGTCCTCAGCCGAGCCTCACCGGACGAGCTCGTCCTCCTGGCGCACGATAGCGGCGCCCTTGATGTCCTCCTCGAGCACCGGGCGGAACCGGGTCGTGCCGGTGAGGTGGGAGATAAAGAACGCGGTCAGCAGGATCTTCGCCAGCCGCTGCGTGCCGTGCTCGGCCTTGCCGGGCAGCAGCAGGCTCGACCAGTGCCTGCCCTCGGTGAAGCCCAGGTGGTTCGCCTTCGGCAGCAGCCGCAGCTGCGCCTCCCCGGCCCAGTTCGACGCGATCAGCCCGGCGTGCCCCACGGCCGGGGCGATCACGTCCTGACCCGCGGCCACGTGCAGCGCCGGCATCCGGCAGCGGCTCGCCGCGTCCGTCGAGAACGGCTTGGTCTGGGTGGCCGCGAGCGTGGCCACCGCGCGCACCCGCGGGTCCTCGGCCGCCGCGAGCACCGCGCAGCCGCCGCCCACCGAGTGCCCGGCCAGGCCCAGCTTGCCCTCGTCGACGCTGATCTCGCCGTCGCCGAGGCGCACGCCGACGCACACGTCGAGCGCCGTGCGCAGGTCCGCGGCCAGCAGCCGGTGCGACGCGAGCGGCCCGCGCTGGGTCGCCGGCGCGGCCACCACGAAACCCCAGGACGCGAGGTGGCGCAGCAGACCGTGGTAGCGCTCCGGCGGCTGGAGCCACCCGTGCCCGAACGCGATCGCCGGCAGACCGAGCCCGGCCGTCGGCGTGAACACGACCCCGGGCAGGCCCACCAGCGCGAGGTCCCCGCGCAACACCCGGTGGGGGCCGCGGTGGGACAGCTCCTCGGCGAGGTGCTTCGCCTTGTTCGCCATGGTCGTTGACCCTATCGAGATCGAGGTCCGACGGCCCTACCGACGCCCTGGCGGGTTCTGGTTACCCTCTGTCGGGTGTGCGGAATCGTGGGATACGTAGGACATCGCCCGGCACTTGACGTCGTGCTCGACGGGTTGCGACGTCTCGAGTACCGCGGCTACGACTCGGCAGGCGTGGCCGTGCTGGCCGATCCAGGCCTGGCGGTCGAACGCAAGGCCGGTCGACTCGCCAACCTGGAGGACCGGCTGACCGAGGTCGGCCGGGACAACTTCGCTGGTACGGCGGGTATGGGCCACACGCGCTGGGCCACGCACGGCGCTCCGGTGGACCGCAACTCGCACCCCCACCGCGACACTGCCGAGCGGGTCGCCGTGGTCCACAACGGGATCATCGAGAACTTCGCCTCGCTGCGCCACGAGCTGGAGGCGGCAGGCGTCGAGTTCTCCTCCGACACCGACACCGAGACCGTCGCGCACCTCGTCGCGCACGCATACGACGGCATCGACGGCGGGCCGACCGCCGGGGACCTCCCGGCCAGCGTCCGCGCGGTCTGCCGGCGTCTCGACGGTGCGTTCACCCTGGTCATCACGCACATCGACCAGCCGGACATGATCGTCGCGGCGCGCCGGTCCTCGCCGTTGGTCGTCGGCATCGGCGAAGGTGAGACATTTGTCGCATCCGACGTCGCGGCGTTCATCGAGCACACCCGCGACGCCGTGGAGCTCGGCCAGGACCAGGTCGTCACGATCACCCGCGACGGCTACCACGTGACCGACTTCGCCGGCACCGACGCGGTGACCCACCCGTTCCACGTGGACTGGGACCTCTCGGCCGCCGAGAAGGGCGGCTACGAGTACTTCATGCTCAAGGAGATCGAGGAGCAGCCCGCCGCGCTCGCCGACACCCTGCGCGGGCACTTCGCGAACGGGCGGATCGTCCTCGACGAGCAGCGCATCACCGACCAAGACCTGCGCGACGTGGACAAGGTCTTCGTCATCGCCTGCGGCTCGGCCTACCACTCCGGCCTGGTCGCCAAGTACGCCATCGAGCACTGGTGCCGGCTGCCCGTGGAGGTCGAGCTGGCCTCGGAGTTCCGCTACCGCGACCCGGTGCTCGACCGCGACACGCTCGTCGTCGCCGTGTCGCAGTCCGGCGAGACCGCCGACACGCTCGAGGCCGTGCGGCACGCCCGCGAGCAGAAGGCCCGCGTGCTCGCGGTCTGCAACACCAACGGCGCGCAGATCCCGCGCGAGTCCGACGCCGTGCTCTACACCCACGCCGGCCCGGAGATCGGTGTCGCGTCGACCAAGGCGTTCCTCGCCCAGATCGCCGCGAACTACCTCGTCGGCCTCGCGCTCGCGCAGGCCCGCGGCACCAAGTACCCCGACGAGGTCGCCCGCGAGTTCAACGAGCTGGCCGCCATGCCCGACGCCGTGGCCCGGGTGCTCGGCACGGTCGACAAGGTCCGTTCGCTCGGCCGGTCGCTCGCCGACGCGAAGGCCGTGCTGTTCCTCGGCCGCCACGTCGGCTACCCGGTGGCCCTCGAAGGTGCGCTCAAGCTCAAGGAGCTCGCCTACATGCACGCCGAGGGCTTCGCGGCGGGCGAGCTCAAGCACGGCCCGATCGCGCTGATCGAGGACGACCTGCCGGTCGTGGTCGTGATGCCCTCGCCCAAGGGCCGGGCGGTGCTGCACGCCAAGCTGCTGTCGAACATCTCCGAGATCCAGGCCCGCGGGGCGCGCACGATCGTGATCGCCGAGGAGGGCGACGAGACCGTGCGGCCCTTCGCCGACGAGCTGGTCGAGGTGCCCGCCGTGCCGACGCTGCTGCAGCCGCTGGTCTCGACCGTGCCGCTGCAGGTGCTGGCCGCGGAGATCGCCCGGTCCCGCGGCTACGACGTCGACAAGCCGCGCAACCTGGCCAAGTCCGTCACCGTGGAGTAGGCCCGTGCTGGGCGTCTGGACCACCGAGCAGGTCAAGGCCGCCGAGGACGAACTCCTCGCGCGGACGCCCGACGGCGCGCTGATGCGCCGCGCGGCGTTCGGGGTCGCCTGCCACGCGGCGGCCATGCTGCGCTCACTGACCGGCGGCACGGCCGGGCGGCACGTGGTGCTGCTCGTGGGTGCGGGCAACAACGGCGGCGACGCGCTGTGGGCCGGGCACTTCCTGCGCCGCCGCGCGGTCGCGGTCACCGCGCTGCTGCTCGCCCCGGGCAAGGCACACCCCGAAGGCCTGGCCGCGCTGCGCCGTGCCGGCGGTCGGGCCATCACCGCCGAGGCGCTGGCCCCGAGCGTCGCGGCCGCGCTCGGCGCCGCGGACCTGGTGATCGACGGGATCGTCGGGCTCTCCGCCCGCGGCTCGCTGCGGCCGGTCGCGGCGCAGCTGACCGAGGCGCTCGACGCGCCCGTGCTGTCGGTGGACCTGCCCAGCGGCGTCGACCCGGACACCGGCGCCACCCACGGCCCGGCGGTGCGCGCCGCCGCGACCGTCACGTTCGGCGCGCGCAAGCCGGTGCACGTGCTGGCCGAGGGCGCGGTCCGATCCGGGACCGTGCACCTGGTGGACATCGGGCTCGGCCCGTGGCTGGACGAGCCCGCGCTGTCGGTGCTGGAGCCGGCCGAGGTGGGCGGGCTGTGGCGGGTGCCGGGGCCGGACGACGACAAGTACAGCCAGGGCGTGACCGGCGTGGCCGCGGGCTCGGCCACCTACCCGGGCGCGGCCGTGCTGTCGACCGGGGCCGCCGTGCTCGCCACGTCCGGCATGGTCCGCTACGCGGGCTGGGCCGCCGACGAAGTCCGCGCGCGCTGGCCAGAGGTCGTGGCCACCGG
>Ga0164241_10002351_pt1 | contig 20719 bp, 19 predicted proteins | sample OricomyardsoilBY_FD_108780 | JGI IMG/M metagenome (GOLD analysis project Ga0164241, IMG submission 108780) | Backyard soil microbial communities from Emeryville, California, USA - Original compost - Back yard soil (BY) | ecosystem: Environmental > Terrestrial > Soil > Unclassified | place: USA... | reverse complement strand
GGCGAGCCAGCCGGCGACTTCGAGGCCGAGCACGCCCAGCCCGCCGGTGATCAGGTAGGTCCCGTCGGGCCGGCACATCACCGGCCTCGCGGTGGGCGCACCGTCCACAACGGACAGCCGGGCGACCTCGGCGCCGGCGGCGCGCACAGCGATGACGTCGTCGGCAGGCCGGGCGGTGAGGACCTTGCGCAGCACGGCGAGCCCGGCCAGCGGGTCGTCGCCCGCGAGGTCGAGGATGCCGCCCCACACGTCGGGGAACTCCCCACCCAGCACGCGGCCGACGCCCCACAGCGCGGACTCGGCGACCGCGGCGGACCCAAAGGCCTCGCGCACGCCGCGGGTGACGCACCACAGCTTCGACCGGGAGCGGGCCGCGGCGAGCGCGCGGGCGGTGCGGGTGACGAGCCAGGTCGCGTCGACCGCACCCGGCCACACGTCGCCGGTGCGCGGGGGTGCGACGAGGACGGCGGTGGTGGGGGTGAGCTTGTCGCGGACGTCGGCCAGCTCCTCCGGCCCGGCCACCGCCAGCCAGTCCACACCGGACTCGGCGAGCGCGGCGCCGAGTTCGGCGGCGAGCTCGCGGTCACCGACGAACACCACGCGCGGCAGCCCGCCGCGGCCCCGCTTGGGCAGTTCGAGCGGCCGCCAGCCGACCTGGTGCACCAGCCGCCGCGGGCTGGCCGGGGCGCCGACGTCGCCGTCGAGCACGCCGTAGCGCAGCCCGTCGAGCCGTGCCACCACGTCACCTTCCGGGGTGGCGATCGCGACGTCGACGGTGTCGGTCGAGCCCGGCTGCACGCGCACGCTGATCACCGCGTCGGCCGGGGGCCGCCCGCCGATCGTGACCCGGCGGATGTGCGCGGGCATGCGGAGGGTGGCCTGGCCGGCGAACACGACCGAGGCGGCGGACAGCGCTGCGTCCATAATGGACGCCCAGGTGGCGGGCAGGTCGCCCGCGGGATCGGCGACCACGCGGACGAACAGCTCGTCCTGGCCGCGGCGGATTCGGTTGATCTTCCACGGGAAGCCCATGGCCGCGACGCCGATCGAGGCCAGCCGGTCGATGACGAACTCCGAGTCCAGCCGCTCGTTGCAGCGGTTGCGCAGCTCCGCGACCGGAATGGTTTCCGCGCCGACAAGCTCGGCGACGGCCGGGACGATGGCGGTGGTGTGGGTCAGCCAGCCGGTGTCGTGATCACCGTCGGGCTCGTCGTCCGGCAGCCGCGAGCACAGGCGCAGCGTGCCGTCCATCGCGACGACCTGCAGCTCGCGCGGCGCGGCCACGGACACCGGCACGCGCAGCGACACGTCGGTGAGCACATGCCCGGCCGCCGCGGCGAAGAACGTGTTGAGCAGCACCGCAGCCGGGATGATCTCGGTGCCCTGCACCGGGTGGTCGCCCGGGTAGGGCCGGCTCGCCTGGTCCAGCCAGGTCTGCCACACCCGGACCGTGGACGTGCCGTTGACGGTCAGCCGCGAGCCGAGCAGCGTGTGGCTGTCCACGTCGTGCAGCCGGGAGCGGCTCTGGCCACGGTCCGGGCGGGCGACCTTGTGCTCGCGGTGCTGCCACGCGATGACCGGCAGCGAGACCAGCCGGCCGCCGGAGTTGCCGGCCGACCAGTCCACCGGCACGCCGTGGCAGTGCAGGGTGGCGAGGTTGGCGAGCAGCGTGACCTGCTCGGGCCGGTTGCGGCGCAGCGTGTGCGCCACGACCGCGTCGTCGACCCGCTCCGCGGTGAGCACCTCGTTGACCGAGTAGGACACCACGGGGTGCGGGGCGATCTCGACGAACGCGCGGTAGCCGTCGGCGAGCGCGGCGCTGACCGCGGTCGCGAACCGGACCGGGTTGCGCAGGTTCGACGCCCAGTACGCGCCGTCGCGCGGGGCGTCGCTGCGGGGGTCGGGCTGGGAGGTCGAGTAGATCGGCAGCGCGGGTGCGGCGTTGGGCAGCTCGGCCGCGGCCAGCGCGAGGTCGCCGGTCAGCTGGTCCATGTGGTGGCTGTGGAACGCGACGTCGGAGTTGACCCGCTGGATGTGCAGCGCCGGGTCGGTGCCCCACTGGCGGACCACGGCGTCGATCGCGTGCGCGTCACCGGCGATGACCGTCGAGGCGGGCGCGGCGGAGATGGCCGCGCACACGCCCTCGTGCGCTTCGAGGCGGCGGGCCGCCTCGTCGAACGGCAGGTTCACCATCGCCATGCCGCCCAGCCCGGCGACCTTGCGCAGCAGCGTGGAGCGGCGGCAGATCAGCCGGGCGCCGTCGGCGACGTCGTAGACGCCGGCGACCACGGCCGCGGCGATCTCGCCGACCGAGTGCCCGATCACCGCGGCCGGGCGCAGGCCGCGGGCGTACCAGACCTCGGCCAGCGCCACCTGCATCGCGTAGATCAGCATCTGGATGCGGTCGGTGTCGCGCAGGTCGCCCTCGAGCAGGGCCTTGCGCGGCGAGACGCCCATCTCCTCCAGGCAGACCGGTTCCAGCTCGTCGAGCACCCGGCCGAACGCGGGCTCGGTGGCCAGCAGCTCACGGCCCATGCCGATCCACTGGGAACCATGGCCGGAGAACACCCACACCGCGCCCTTCGCGGCGCTCGGGAGCGCGCGGCCGGAGACGATGTCGTCGTTCTCGCCGACCTGGCGCAGCTGGGTGATCAGCTCTTCCTGCCCGGCGGCCACGATCCCGGTGCGGTGGGTCAGGTGCGAGCGGCGGCGGGTCAGCGTGTAGCCGACATCGGCGAGCTCGGCGTTCGCGGCGCGCAGCCCGTCGGCGGTCAGCCACTCGGCGAGCGCGGCGGCGTAGTCGCGCACGGCCTCCGGGGATCCGCCGGACAGCGGGTACACCCGCAGTGCGGTGCCGCGGTCCAGCGCCGGGCTCGCGATCTCCAGCGGCGGCGCCTGCTCGAGCACGAGGTGGGCGATGGTGCCGCCGTAGCCGTAGCCGGACACGCCGGCGCGGCGCGGGCCGCCGGTGCTGGGCCACGGGGTCAGGTCGGTGACGACCCGCAGGCCCGACTCGCCCCAGGGGATGTCGGGGTTGGGGTCGTCGAAGTTGAGGCTGGGCGGGATGGCCGCGTGCTCGATGGCCAGCACGGCCTTGATCACGCCCGCGATGCCGGACGCGGCCTCGAGGTGGCCGATGTTGGTCTTCACCGAGCCGATCAGGCAGGGCCGGTCGGCCGGGCGCCCGGTGCCGTAGACCGCGGCGATGGCACCGGCCTCGATGGGGTCGCCCGCGCGGGTGCCGGTGCCGTGCGCCTCCACGTAGTCGACCGACTCGGGCGCCACGCCGGACTGGCGGCACGCCTGGCGCAGCATGTACTCCTGCGCGTCGCGGCTGGGCGCCATGATCCCGTCGGTCCGGCCGTCCTGCGCGACCGAGCTGCCGCGGATCACCGCGAGCACCCGGTCGCCGTCACGGCGCGCGTCGGACAGGCGCTTGAGCACGACGATCCCGCAGCCCTCGCCGCGGCCGTAGCCGTTGGCCGAGGCGTCGAACGACTTGGACCGGCCGTCCGGGGCGAGTGCGCCCGCGGAGTCCATGACCATGGTCAAGCCGGGCGCGATCATCAGCATGACGCCGCCCGCGATCGCGACCGGGACCTCGCCCGCGCGCAGTGCCTGTGCCGCCAGGTGCAGCGCGACCAGCGAGGACGAGCAGGCGGTGTCCACCACCATGCTCGGCCCGCGCAGGTCCAGCGAGTACGACACCCGGTTGGCCACCGCGCACATCGACGAGCCGATGCCGGTCCACGCCTCGATGCGGGGCAGGTCCTCGAGCAGCTTGCGGCCGTGGTCGTCGGTGTTGACTCCGATGTAGACACCGGCGTCGGTGCCGGACAGCGCGGCGGGCACGATCCCGGCGTGCTCGAGGGCCTCCCAGCTGACCTCGAGCGCCATCCGCTGCTGCGGGTCCATCAGGGCGGCCTCACGCGGCGAGATGCCGAAGAACGCCGCGTCGAAGCCGTCCACATCGGAGACGAAGCCGCCGAGCCGGGTGGTCTTGCGCACCGCCGCGGCGTGGTCGGGAGCACCGGACTCGTAGTGCTCCCAACGGTCCTCGGGTAACTCGCTGATCGCGTCCACGCCGTCCACGAGGGACTTCCAGAACTGACCGGGCGTGGCCACCCCGCCGGGGAACCGGCAGCCCATGCCCACGATCGCGATGGTCTCGTCGCCGCCCGGCTGCCCGTCGGCCCCGTTCGAGGTTGCCATGCCGAAACTGTGCGCCGGAATGGTCCCGCCGCAATCGGCCTGCGATCCCGGCCGGGCTGGGAACCGCTCAGCGTGCCGCGCGCACGACCTTGGGCAGCATGAACGCGATCGCGATCTGCCAGAGCAGCGTCGGGAACCGGCCCAGCGGGATCAGCAGCGTCGTCGACTCGGTGACGAACGTGAACGTCGACAGCACGCCCAGGCCCGCGAACAGCAGGCTCACCGCGGTGAACCAGCCAGGCAGGAGCCGCGCCCGCAGCGCGATCAGGCTCACCGCGCCGACGAACACGCCGATCGCGGCCACGTGCGCGAAGCCGCCGAGCCCGAAGTACAGGTAGTGCAGCCCGCGGCGCACCGGCGCCGACTCGTTCACGGCCGGGTGCGAGACCGACCACTGCACCACGGCGTTGAGCGCCAGGAGCGTCGCGGCCATGCCGCCGCCGATGACGGCCGTGTAGGTCAGCGTGGCCTGCCCCGGGGCCAGCGCGCGCAGCCGCGCCCACAGCCCGGCGACGAACACGCCCAGCGTGAGCGCGGCGGCGAACTGGAAGAACGCGACGAACTGCACGAGCGTGCCGTGGTCGGTGTAGAAGGCCTGGATCTTCGCATCGTCGACGAACGGCGAGGAGTACACGCTGCCGCCGAAGACGACACCGATGACGAGGCTGGCGGCGAAGAACCCGGCGGAGAGGATCGCCGTCGAGGCGAGGCCGGAACCGGTGTCCTGGTCGGCAGGCCGGCTCGTGCTGACGGAGACTGTTGCGGTCATGTGCGCGGCCTTCCGCGTGGGAATCAATACCAAGGATCTAGTTTAACTGGCTATTTCTCGTGGCCTGCTCGAAAACCGTTCCAGCTCCTGGCCGCGCCCCGGTCGCTCTGGTTCAATGGACGGCGGAAACAAATGTCTCGAGCGAAACGGGGAAGACCGATGAGTGAGCAAGAAGTCCTCGATCTCGTCCAGCGCTGGTCCGTGGCCGAGCTGAACGGGGACGCCGACGGCCTCGCCGAGCTCCTCGCCGAGGACTTCACCGGGATCGGGCCGCTCGGGTTCGTGCTGGCCAAGGCGCAGTGGGTGGGCCGCTACCGCGGCGGCGACCTGAAGAACAACGCGTTCGACATCAAGGACCCGCAGGTCCGGCTATACGGGGACACCGCGGTCGTGGTCGGCGTGCAGAAGCAGGAGACCTCGTTCCAGGGCCACGACACGGGCGGGGAGTTCCGGCTGGGCCTGGTCGCCACGAAGCAGGACGGCCGCTGGCTGGTCGCCGGTGTGCAGCTGTCCGGCCCGCTCGGCCCGCCGCCCCAGATGCCGCCCAACTTCAAGAAGTGATTCCAGGCGCGCAAAAAGCCGCATTCGGGAGTTCGTCCCGAATGCGGCTTTCTTAATAAGCGATTTCGATCGTCGCACGGAATGTCTCGGAATCGTGGACGTGTGTCACCATGAAATGCGCGACGTCGGCCCGCGAGATCGACCAGCAGCCGCGCAGCTTCTCGTTCCGGGCGGTCCGGTAGGTGCCGGTGACGCCCGCCTTGGTCAGCCGCGCCGCGCGCACCAGCGTCCAGTCCACGTCGGACTCCCGGATCCGCCGCTCCATCACGGCCATGTCCGCGTACGGCTTGCGCAGGATGTTGTGCAGCACCCACTTCGCCAGCGCCCACTCCGCCACCCGACGCGGGCTCGGAACCTCCAGCGAGGACGTCGACACGACGAGCAGCCGCCCGGTGCCCTCGGTGCGCATGGCGTCGAGGATGTTGGCGGTGCCCTGCGAATAGACAGTCGTGGCGTGCCGGTGCATCCCGATGCCGAGCGCAGACACCACTACGTCCGAGCCGGCGACGGTCCGCGCGACGGCGTCTGGATCGAGCACGTCACCCTGGACGATGTCGATCTCTCCGGCGACGTCGGACAGCGCCGCCGCGTCGCGGGCCAGCGCGGTGACCTTGTCCCCCGCGGCCAGCGCCTGGTCGATCACGCTGCGCCCGGTACCCCCGGTGGCGCCGAAGACGGCGAGTCGCATGGCTTTCCCTCCCATGACGGGGTGACGCCCGCGGTGCCCTGCGGCACCGCGGGCGTCCCCTTTCTCAGGCTGCCTGCTGCTCGCCCGCCGCGCCCTGCACGGCCGCGACCAGGTCCGCCCGGCTCGCGCCCGGCAGCTGCGGCGGCGGACCGCCAGCCAGCGCCCGGCCGACCCGCTGGGCGATCTCCTCGTTGGCGTACAGCTCCGACGGCGGCACCAGCGACATCATCACCTGCGCCACCCGCCGCCAGATCACCGCGTCCTTCGTGGACGCCGCGACCACGATGCCGAAGTTGAGCACGCCCGGCGGCGGCATCTGCGGCCGCTCACCCGCGACCGTCGCCGCCCACAGCCCCGCCCGGCCGCGGTCGTTGGCGATCGACTCGCCGAGCCACGGCGCGAGCAGCGCCTTGCTGGCACCGGCGAACCGGGCCGCCTGGGCGCGGTCCACCGTCGGCTGCTCGGCGAGCAGGTCGACCAGGTCGAACACGTGCGCCAGCGCGAGCGACACGCCCCGGCCGTACGCCGGGTTCGTCGTGCACACCGAGTCGCCGAGGCCGTAGAACCCGACCGGCAGGTCACCCGCGGGGTCGGCGAGGCGCGAGCTGTTGTCCAGCCCGCCCATCGCGTACACCGGGGAGATCGGCTCGGAGTTGCCCGGCGCGACCCAGCCCGCGAGCAGCGGCGTCGCCCGCACCGCGGCGGTGAACGCCTCCTCGGTGCGCAGCGCCTTCATCTCCTTGTCATCCGGCAGGACGCCGAGCGAGATGGAGAACGTGTCGCCGTCGCCGAGGAACAGCACCGCCGTGTAGCTGTCCCACAGCCCGCCCGCGCCGAACCCGCGGTTCAGCGGCCCGGGCGGCGCCGGGGTCAGCCGGCGGTAGTAGCGGGTGTAGTAGGTGATCCGGCAGCTCTCCGACGTCTGCTCGGGCACCGGCAGCCCGGCCGAGCCGAGCCACTGCGCGGCGGAGGTCTTGCGGCCGCTGGTGTCCAGCACCAGGTCGGCGGCCAGCTCCGTGCCGTCGTCCAGGCGCACTCCGGTGACCCGGTCGCCCTCGGTGACCAGGCCGCGGACGGTGGCGCCGGTGCGGACCGACACGCCCTCGCGGGACAGCGCGCGGTCGCGCAGCACCCACTCGAACACCGAGCGCCGCACGGTGAGCATGTTCAGCTCGTCGTCGGACGGCTCCCGCTCGAAGTCACCCAGCATGGGCGGCGGGTAGTCGGCCAGGTTGACCTTGCCCGCGCCGGCCGCGACGAGCGCGTCGTACACGTCGGGCAGCCGGTCGTGCAGCAGGTTCGTGCCCCGCGAGCCGAACGCGTGCGAGTGCGCGGCCTGCGGCACGGTCGGCCGCGCCCAGCCGTCCGCCGCCTCGTCCAGAGTGGACGGTGGGGTGGCGGACTCGCGCTCGAGCAGCAGCACCTCGTGCCCGGCGTCGGCCAGCGCGGCCGCGGCGGCCAGGCCCGTGACGCTCGCGCCAACAGCGATGATCTTCATATGGCTCACGCGTTCCAGAACTCGTCGATGGCGTACACGTCGTTCGGGTAGGTCCAGAACTCCTTGATCTTCCCGTCGACGATGCGGGCGACGTTGATGAACGGCATCTCCAGCACCCGGCCCTTGCGCTCGTAGCGGGTGTGCAGGATCGCGAACGCGTGCCCGTCGCTCGCGCCGATCTCCTTGACCTCCATGTGCAGGTTGCCGTTGGTCAGCTCCCACATCTTGTTGGCGAAGGCGGTGGAGTCCTTGATGCCGACGTGCTCACCGGACAGGGGGTTGCGGCCCGGGTAGTGGTGCACGGAGTCCTCGTGCCAGTACGTGCCGGCGGTCTCGACGTCGCAGCTGCCGAACGCGGCGTACACCTTCTCCATGAGCTCGACGTTCGGGTGATCGACCATTGTCTTTCGCCTTTCTTGACGGGGTCCTGGCTACGAGGCCTTGCTGAGCGAGGTGGGCAGCGTCGAGCGGACGGCGTCGACGATCTTGTCCGCGTTGGGCGGGAAGGCGTCCTCGAGCACCGGGCTGAACGGCACCGGCGCGTGCGGGCCGGTGACCGTGCGCACGGCGGCGGACAGCGCGGCGAAGCGGTTCTCCGCGACGGCGCCGGCGATGTCGGTGGCGATCGAGCAGCGCGGGCTCGACTCGTCGACCACGACGAGCCTGCTGGTCTTCTCCACGCTCGAGTAGACGGTGTCGAAGTCGAACGGCGAGAGCGTGCGCGGGTCCACGACCTCGCACTCGATGCCCTCGGCGGCAAGCCGCTCGGCGGCGGCCTGCGCCTCGTTGACCATCCGTCCGATCGCGACGATCGTGACGTCGCCGCCCTCGCGGACGATCTTGGCCTCGCCGAGCGGGATCGTGTACCGCTCCTCGGGCACGACGCCGCGGCTGCCGAAGTAGAGCATCTTGTGCTCGAAGAAGATCACCGGGTCGTCGTCCTGAATGGACGCGGCGAGCAGGCCCTTGGCGTCGGCCGGGTTGGACGGCGCGACGACCTTGAGCCCGGGGATGTGCGCGAACAGCGAGTACAGCGACTGGGAGTGCTGGGCGCCGCGGCGCATCCCGACGCCCCACATGGCGCGGAGCACCAGCGGCACCTTCGCCTTGCCGCCCACCATGTAGCGCAGCTTCGCGGCCTGGTTGAGGATCTGGTCGAAGCAGACCCCGGCGAAGTCGACGAACAGCAGGTCGGCCACCGGACGCAGCCCGGTCGCGGCGGCCCCGACCGCGGCGCCGACGAACGCGGCCTCGGTGATGGGCGCGTCGAAGACCTTGTCGGGGAACTGGTTGTGCAGTCCCCGGGTCGGCCCCCAGGCGTGGCCGAGCGTGCCGTCGCAGCCGGTCCCGCCGATGTTGTCCTCACCGAACACGACGACCGACGGGTCCGCGGCCATCTCCTGGGCGAGGGCCTCGTTCAGTGCTTCGAGGTAGGAAATCACGCGAGGCTGTGCCGCCTCCCCGGATTTAAAAGTTGTGGTCACCTTTGGTTCACCTCGTCCGGTTCGGCGCGTACTTGTGGCTGGGCTGCGTCCCGTTCCCCTTAGGTGCGGTTGACAGCGACCGCAGCTCGTCCAAAACGATCATGTCGGGGCCCCTCAGTAGGTGACGTAGACGTCGTTCAGCAGGTCGCCGATCTCCGGGTCCGGAGCGGCCTTGGCGTCGGCGACGGCCACCTCGACGGCGGCGTCGACCGTGGCGTCCACTGCGGACACCTCGTCGCCCGGCAGGTCGGCGGCGGCGAGGAACGAGGCCAGGCAGTCGGCGTCGGCACGCAGCCGGTCGACCTCGCCCTCGCCGCGGTAGCCCTGGGTGTCGAAGCCCTCCATGTGACCGAAGAACCTGCCCGCCTTGCACTCGATGAGCGACGGGCCACCACCGGTGCGGGCACGCTCGGCGGCTTCCTCGGTGGCCGCGCGGACCGCGAAGTAGTCGGTGCCGTCCACGATGACCGCCGGCATCCCGAAGGCCTCGGCGCGGCGGGCGACGTCCAGTCCCCGCAGGTGGTAGCTGGTACCGGTGGCCTGCGCGTAACCGTTGTCCTCCACCACGAACACGACCGGCAGCTGCCACACGGTGGCGAGGTTGAGGCTCTCGGCGAACGAGCCCTGGTTGGCCGCGCCGTCCCCGACGAACGCGACGGAGATGTCGCCGCGGCCGAGCACCTTGGCCGACAGCGCCGAGCCGCAGGCCAGCGGCGCGCCACCGGCGGCGACCCCGTTCGCGCCGAGCATGCCGCGCTCGAAGTCGGCGATGTGCATCGAGCCGCCCTTGCCGTTGCAGGAGCCGCCCGCCTTGCCGTACAGCTCGCGCATCATCGCGTTGATGTCGCAGCCCTTGGCGATGGCGTGGCCGTGGCCGCGGTGGGTGCTCGCGATGTAGTCGCCCTCGGCCAGCGCCCCGCACACCCCGGCGGCGACGGCCTCCTGGCCGGCGTAGAGGTGCACCGCCCCGGGCAGCTCGCCGGACTTGAACTCGGCGTGGACCCGCTCCTCGAAGGCGCGGATGGTCCGCATCACCCGGTACGCCTCGATCAGTTCCGCGCGGCCGAGCGCGCCGGGAGGTGTCGCCATGGGACGGTGTCCTTTCCTCAAGTCCGTTCCTGGTCGACTTGTGATGCTTCCCGGGCTGCGTCCAGGCGCCCTCGAGACGAGGTGAATGCGCGTCCGAGTGGTTCGTCAGGTGCTCGTCAGCGGCCGTACTGTGGAAATCGACCGCAGTGGAAATTTGACCGCAGTGGGAGACGAGGTGCGCATGAGCGACGAGCGGATCGAGACACGGGCCGTCCACGCCGGGGAACAGCGTCCGGGGCCGGAGGGCTCGATGGTGTTCCCCATCTACCAGGGCACCGTGTTCGCGACCCAGCCTGGCGAGGGTTACCACGACATCCAGTACATCCGGCTGAACTCGACGCCGTCGCAGAACTACCTGCACGGAAAGCTCGCCGCGCTGGAGGGCGCGGAGGCGGCGCTGGCCACGTCGTCCGGCATGGCCGCGATCACCACGATCCTGCACACCCTGCTCGGTACGGGCGATCACCTGTTGGTCGGCGACACGCTGTACGGCGGGACCCACAACTTCCTGACCGACCACGCGGCCGAGCTGGGCTGGACCTACACGTTCGTCGACCCGCACGACCCGTCGTCGTGGTCGGCCGCGCTGCGGGACAACACGCGGGCGTTCCTCGTGGAGACGATCACCAACCCGCTGATGCGGGTCGGCAGGCTGCGCGAGGTGGTGTCGTTCGCGCGGTCGAACGGCCTGGTCAGCGTCGTGGACAACACGTTCGCGAGCCCGGTCAACTTCCGTCCGGTGGTGGCGGGCTTCGACCTGGTGTTCCACAGCGCGACGAAGTACCTCAACGGCCACTCGGACCTGGTCGCCGGCTCGGTTGCCGGTTCGGCCGCGCTCGTCGACCGGGTGCGCCGCAAGCTGAACATCTACGGCGCGACGCTCGACCCGCACGCCGGTTTCCTGCTGGCCAGGGGCCTGAAGACGCTGGCACTGCGGATCCGCGCGCAGAACGCGAACGGTCAGGCGCTGGCGGAGTTCCTGTCCGCGCACGAGAAGGTCGCGGCGGTCAACTACGCGGGGCTCTCGGGGCACCCCGACCACGCGTACGCGGCGGACTTGTTGTCGGGCTTCGGCGGCATGCTGAGCTTCCGCCTGGCGGGCGGCCTGCCGGCGACGGAGGTGTTCCTGGAAGCGCTGCGCCTGCCGGTGGTGGCCCCGAGCCTGGGCGGTGTGGAGTCACTGATCACCCGCCCGGCGATCACCTCACACGCGGGCATGACCCCAGCGGACCGCGAGAAGGTGGGCGTGACGGACGACCTGATCCGCATGAGCTGCGGCATCGAACACCCGGACGACCTGATCGCCGACCTCTCCCACGCGCTGAACAAGGTGTAGTCCGACCGATCGGTACATTCGCGCCCCGAGTTGTCCACAGACCCGCCCACACCCCTTTGACCAGGCCATATCCGCGATAGACTGGCGCTGAGGGGTGCCCCCGGAGAGGGTGGGGGCTACCTAGGAGCTGGCTGACGGCGTTACGCGTTTTGGCGTGCGATCTTCGCCGTCACAGGAAATCGCCGGGGCCGCGTTCGCGGCCCCGGCGTTTCGCGGACCTACTGGTGCTGGCGGACCCGGGAGCGGGACAGCAGCGAAACCCCACCACCCGCGAAGACGATCTGCAGTGCCAGCTCGGTCCAGTCGATGCCCGGCGTGTCCGCGACCCCGATGAACCCGGCCACCGCGGTGCCCAGGACAGCCGCCACGATGCCGACAAGCAGAGTCACCAGCAGCGACACCTGGTTGCGGCCGGGTGCGACGGCCCTGCCCAGCCCGCCGATGACCAAGCCGAAGATGATGGCCGTGATGAGCCCGGTGATCTCCACGAGAGTTCCCTCCTCGAAGTACGTCCACTACGAGGATCGCCGGGATCAGAAAACGCGGCATCGGGCATCCCCCGGAGAAAGACCCTGAGAACGACCACTATCTGGACGTCGTTGCACCCGGCCGGAACAGAGCGTCGACTGAGGCCATGTCCGTCACCGACGACCTGCTCACCAACAACGCCACCTATGCCGCATCCTTCGCCGGACCGCTGCCGCTGCCGCCCGCCAAGCACGTGGCCGTGGTCGCCTGCATGGACGCGCGCCTCAACGTCTACGCCCTGCTCGGCCTCAACGAGGGCGAGGCCCACGTCATCCGCAACGCGGGCGGTGTGGTCACCGAGGACGAGATCCGCTCGCTCGCGATCAGCCAGCGGCTGCTCGGCACCGAGGAGATCATCCTCATCCACCACACCGACTGCGGCATGCTCACGTTCACCGACGACGACTTCAAGCAGTCCATCCTCGACGACACCGGCGTGAAGCCCGCCTGGGCCGCGGAGGCGTTCGCCGACCTGGACGACGACGTGCGCCAGTCCATCGCCCGTATCGAGGCCAGCCCGTTCGTGCCGAAGAAGAACGTGCGTGGCTTCGTCTTCGATGTGGCTACCGGCGAACTGCGCGAGGTGACCTAACCTCGGACGGTATGTGGGAGAACACCGAGGTGGCGACGCGGCTGCCGGCCACCGACCTGGCTCGCGCGCGTGCCTTCTACGCCGACAAGCTCGGACTGCAGCCGGCCGAGGAGCGGCCGGGCGGGCTGCTGTACCGCTTCGGCGCCACCAGCTTCGCGCTGTTCGCCTCCGGCGGCCGGGCATCGGGCGAGCACACCCAGATGTGCTTCTACGTCACCGACATCGAGGCGGTGGCCGACGAGCTCCGCAGCCGCGGCGTGACGCTGGAGGACGTCGCCGTGCCGGGCCTGCGCACGGTCGACGGCATCGCCGAGGTCGAGGGCAACTACCCGTCGCTGGGCATCGGCGAGCGCGCCGCGTGGTTCCGCGACAGCGAGGGCAACCTGCTCGGCATCGCCGAGACGATCCGGGGTTAGAAGGACGTCCGGTTGTACTTCTCGAGAACCGCGCGGATGCGCTCGTCCTCGCGGTCCGCCGCGGGCACCAGGACCTCGGTCACCACGTCGGTCAGCTCCGCGAGCCGCTGGTGCAGCCGCCGCGTCTCCTGCACCTCGCGCTCCAGGCGCTCCACCCGCCCGCGCAGCCGGTTCAGCTCCTCGTCCAGCCCCGCCGCCCGGGCCAGCTTGCCGAGCAGCGGCCGCAGCCGCGCCTTCAGCGTTTCCATGTCGCCACCAGCCTGCACACGTGAGGATCCTCGTTCTTGTAGACGGCGAGGCCGTGCCCGGCCTCGCGGTGCTCGACCTGCCCGCCGCGCGCCTCGATCTCCGCGATGACGGTGTCCGGCTCGAGGTACTTGCGGAAGTGCTCGCCGAACTCGTGGTCGGCGTCCGCGTCCATGCCCGTGCGGAACTCCACGTAGAACCGCCCGCCGCGGCGCAGGCACATGTCCGCCAGCCGCCACAGGTTGTGCCGACCGCTGTCCTCGAGTGCGTGGATCAGGAACCGGCCGTACAGCACGGGCGGCTCGTCACGGTGCGCGAGCTCGGCGCCGATGCCCAGAACCTGGCGGATGTCGTAGAGGTTGAGCGTTTTGTAGCGCGCGGGCAGCTCCTCCTCGCGCGCCTGCCGGCCGGCCCGCTCGGTGGCCGCCGGGATGTAGTCAAGGCCCAGCACGTCGTGGCCCTCGCGAGCGAGCCACAACGAGTCGCGGCCCGTCCCCGACCCTATGTCCACAATGGACACATCGGCCGGCTCGCGCTCGTGCACCCAGCGGGCGAACGGCGACGGCTCGGTCGGCACGGCGTCACGCGAGCGTCCGAAGTAGAACGGCCACCAGTGCCCGCGGTTGCCGTTGTTGCCGCGCAGCCACCCGTCCATCCGGCGGCGCACCCAGCGCGGGGTCTCGAACTTGAACGACGGGTCCGGCACCCGCCAGTGCGGGCCGTAGGTGATCTCCAGCAGCGCCTCGGGGTCCGCCGGCGCGGTGATCTTGCGCCCGTGCAGCTCGACCTCGCCCAGCGGGAGGATGACGCCCGCGTCGAACCCGGCCGCGTGCACCTCGGGCATCAGGTAGAAGACGTCCTCGACCACGAACCCGGCGAACACGTCGATGGCCCGGCCGCCCTCCGGGTCGGGCACGATCACCTTGAAGTCGGCCGCGGAGAACCGCCACGTGCGGTAGCCGGCCTCGATCATGACCCGCTCGAGCGCGTAGGACTCGCGGGCCACGTCGACCGGGCTCGTGTACTTGCTGAGGTACCCGACATCCGCGTCGGAGTCGTGTGGGATGAACGTCCCGTCGCGGACCGCGCCGAGCAGCGCGCCGAACGCCAGGAAGGCGTCCACGCCCGCGCCGGCCAGCCGGGCCAGCACGTCCTCGACCGCGTCGAGCAGCGCGTCGACGGTGGCCTGGCCGCGCTCGGCGAACCCGCACTGCAGGTCGCCTGCCTTGTCGACGATCAGCGGCTTGCCCCGGTGGTCCTCGATCCGCACCCGGGCGTCGCTGTCGTCGAACGCGAACTCGCCGTCGAAGAGGGTCTTCTCGTCGAACCGCTCGCGGACGGTGATGCGGGAGTGGCCGCGCAGGAACTGGCGCAGGCTCACCGGCCAGGGCGCCTGCCGCCCGCCACCCGCGCGGGTGTCCCGGCCGGCCTGGAACGACCACACCCAGCGGTCGTCGAAGAGCACGTCGACGACCGCGCCGTCCTCGGCGGCGACCGTCACGCCGTTCCGGTCGACGAAAGCTTCCCCAGTGACGTCTCCCATGATTCCGCGAACTCTAACAGCGGGTTAACAGCAGATAACGCACACCTCAAGCGACGGACTTGATCCGGTAAACGAGCACGGCACCGGCGATCCCGATCGCGGCCGCGATGCCGTACAGCACCGGGTAGCCGCCGAGGTAGGTCACGATCGGCGCCGCGAGCGCCGGGGCCAGCACCTGCGGCAGCGCGTTGGCCACGTTGATCACACCGAGGTCCTTGCCGCGGTCGGCGGCGGCCGGCAGCACCTCGGTCATCAGCGCGAAGTCGACCGAGGTGTACACGCCGAACCCCAGGCCCAGCACGGCGGCGGCGACCAGCGCGCCAGGAAACGTGGGGAACGCGGCGAGCAGCAGCGCGGCCACCGACATGACGATGCCCGCCCAGCACACGAACACCCGGCGCCGCCCCAGCCGGTCCGACAAGATGCCGCCGACGACCACCGTGGCCAGCAGGGTCGCCGCGTACACGGCGGTCAGCACAAACACGCCGCCGTCCGGGTCGGGGTAGCCGACGGCGTCCTGCAGGAAGTACAGCAGGTACACGATCGCGATGCTGTTGCCGAGGTTCATCAGGAACCGGGTCAGCCACGCCCAGCCGAAGTCGGGGTGGCGCCGCGGGCTGATCCAGAACGACCGCCACTCGAACCGCGGCGGAGTGTCGATCACCGTGTCCCGCCTCAGCGCCAAATACGGCACGCTCGCCACCAGCAGGAACGCCGCGCACACGAGGTAGCCGGCGACGATCCCGCCCACCGCGGCCGCGAGCCCGGAGCCCACCACGATGCCGAGCGTCTGCCCGACCCCGAGCCAGCCGCCGACGGTGCCGCGCTGCGCGTGCGGCACCTGGTCGGGCACCGCGGCGACGAGCGCGGCGAACATGGCGTTGAGCGTGAGCTGCGCGAGGCACCAGCCGAGCGTCATCACCACGATGTTCGGCGCGACCGCGAGCACGACCATGCTGACCGCGCCGCCGGCCGCGCCCAGCGCCGTCCACGGCAACCGCCTGCCCAGCCGCCAGGTCGTGCGGTCGGAGATCGCGCCGAACAGCGGGTTGGCGACCATCGAGACGGCGGCGCCGAAGCCGACCACGACGCCGAGCGCGAGCTCCTTGTTGTCGGGCGCGAGCTGCTGGGCCTGCTTGCCGAGCAGCACCTGGATGGGCCCGTAGAACGCGGTGAACAGGCCGAGGCTCGCGAGGGAGAGCAGCGCGGTCCAGCGCGCCGGGACCCGCTCGGCGGGCTCGGCGAGCGCGGTCACCGCTGTGCCCGGATCAGCTCGCGGTACCAGTGGAAGGAGTCCTTGGGCGTGCGCGCGAGCGTGTCGTAGTCGATGTGCACGAGCCCGAACCGCTGCGAGTAGCCGACCGCCCACTCGAAGTTGTCCACAATGGACCACACGAAGTAGCCGCGGAGGTCCACGCCGTCGTCGATCGCCTGCCGCGCGGCGCGCACGTGGCCGTCGAGGTAGTCGATGCGCCGCGCGTCGGGCACGCGGCCGTCCCCGTCCGGGTTGTCGTCGTAGGCGCAGCCGCTCTCGGTGATGTAGACCGGCGGCAGCGCGTCGCCGTAGCGGGTCTTGAGCGTGGTGAGCACCTCGCGGAGGCCGTCGGGCACGACGGGCCAGCCGAAGTCGGTGAGCGGGTAGCCGTCGACGGCGGGGAACTCGAACGGCAGCCCGTCGGGCAGGGACACGCCGTCGATCACGGCGGCGGCGGTCGCCGGCTGCGGCGCGCCGACCCGGCTCGGCTGGTAGTAGTTCACGCCGTACCAGTCCAGCGGCGTGGCGATCGCCTTCAGGTCCTCGGCGACCGGCCCAGGCATGGCCTCGGCGAACCCGTCGGGGTAGGTGCCGGTGAGCACGGGGCGGGCGAACAGGTCGTTGATCAGCGCGTCGTAGCCGGCCGCGGCGTCGAGGTCGGCGCGGGCCTGCGAGGCGGGCCAGACGGGCACGTGGTGGTTGGCGATGCCGATGTCGGTCGCGCCGGCCGCGCGCAGCGCCTGGACGGCGAGGCCGTGGCCGAGCAGTTGGTGGTGGGCGACCGGGAGGGCCTCGTACATCAGCTGCCAGCCGGGGGCGTGCGCGCCGACCGCGTAGCCGAACAATGTCAGCACCATCGGCTCGTTGAGCGGCATCCACAGGCGCACCCGGTCGGCGAGCTTCGCGCCGACGACGGTGGCGTAGTCGGCGAAGCGGTGGGCGGTGTCGCGCGCGAGCCAGCCACCCGCGTCCTCGACGACCTGCGGTGTGTCCCAGTGGAACAACGTGGCGGCCGGTGCGATGCCCGCCGCGCACAGCTCGTCGACGAGTCGGTCGTAGAAGTCCAGTCCGGCCTGGTTGACCGTGCCCCAGCCGGCCGGCAGGACGCGCGGCCAGGCGATGGAGAAGCGGTAGGCGCCGACGCCGAGGTCGCGCATGAGGGCGACGTCCTCGCGGTAGCGGTGGTAATGGTCGGTGGCGATGTCGCCGGTGTCCCCGCCCAGGACGGTGTCCGGTCGCGCGCAGAAAGTGTCCCAAGTGGACTGTCCACGCCCGTCGACGTCCACCGCGCCCTCGATCTGGTACGCCGAGGAGGAGACCCCCCACAGGAATCCCTCGGGAAATGGAGGAATGGCGGGTGGCGTCATAGTTCTGGCAGCTTGGCCGGTGCCCGACCGGTGGTCAAGGCTGCATTCGTGACCTTGAAAAGGGGGATACTGGCGACCATGCGTTTCCGGTTGATCGCGCTCCTGCTCGCGACACTGTTCCTGCTGGACGCGTGCGGCCCGGGCCAGCCGGACGAACCGGGCGCCATCCGCTTCACGGAGGTCCCGCTACCGGCCGGAGCCAAGCCGATGGTCCTCACCCCCGTGGGGGACGCACTCCTGATCGGCACCCGCCGCGACGGCGCACCGGTCGTGCCGGGTCTGCTGCGACTGGACGCGGACGGCAAGCCAGCGGACGTCCCGGTGACGCCGGCGGGCATGTACGGCGAGGAGGCGCTCTGGTACTCGATAGCCGCTTCGCCGTCCCGGATCGTAGGAATCGGCGGCAAAACGGGCGGCGCACACGGCAACGTCCGCTGGAGCATCTGGGGTGGTTCGTCCGCGGGTCTGACGGAGACCCCGCAGCCGATCACCACGTTCGGCGGCTACGGGGGCGGCAACCTGCTGGACGCCGTGCTGACGCCGACGGGCCCGGCGCTGATCGGCACGTGGCAGAACCCGACGGTCGGCCTGGACATCATGGTGTGGCTGCCCGACGGAAAGTATTGGGCGCGCCAACCGGTAGCCGGCACCGCCCTGGAGAACCGGACAGACTCCCTGAAGTTCCCCCTGGCGGCGACCAGCGCGGGCGACGGCGCGGTGATCGCAGGCTGGGAGTTGTCGGACGGCCGCCAGCACCCGGCGATCTGGCGTTCCCGCACCGGCGTCACAGGCTGGACGATGACCCGCCTTCCCGCCGATGGTCCTGGCGCCGCCCTGTCGGTGTCATGCCCGGACTCAACCTGCACCGCGGCGGGCTGGGTAGACGGCAACCTGGCCCTATGGACCCTGTCCGGCGACCGCTGGACCCGCGTCGCGAACGTCCCCCGAGTCCCGGTCCCGGAGAACACGGCCCTGTCGTCCCCGGTCACGGTCGAAGACCACCCGACATCGATCCTCAACCGAGGCGACGACGTGGTCGTGGCGTCGACATCGGCCCGCCCGGCCACCGGCCCAACAGGCAAGGTGGTGGCGGCCGCCCGAGTGGGCCGGACCCTGTACGTGGCCACGGAGGACAAGCTGTGGGAGGCGGACGTCCCGGCCTGACAACACCCATACCGGACACGCGCGTGGTGCCATCGGTAGCATGGGCCGCGCAAGGGGCCGTTAGCTCAATTGGTAGAGCTGCGGACTTTTAATCCGTAGGTTCTGGGTTCGAGCCCCAGGCGGCCCACCATATCCCCAGGTCAACCCCATGATCAGGCCTCTAGTCCTGGTCATGGATCCCTTACCGCGACCTTGGCTGACACTCGAATGAGTGACGCACGATCGGCTTGCCCCACTACTGTGCGCACATGGGGTTCGGTGACATCACGCCGGAGTCGGTTCGGCGCGCGATTGTCGAGTACGACCGATTAGGCGCCGATGCGTTCCGGTCAACGTATGGATTTGGTCCAGCTCGACGGCTTCTGCTTGTTCACGACGGTAGAATCTACGATTCCAAGGCGATCGTGGGGGTTGCGCACGGATACGCCACCGGAACGTATTGGCGGGCGAAAGACTTCACGGGTGGCATCGCGTCTGCCGTGCGCACCTTGCAGCGGCTTGGCTTTGACGCTCGCGACATGGCCGGACTACCTCAGCCCGAGGCAAGGTCCCACTATGGCGAGGTCCCTGGGTATCCGGAGGGATCTACCTTTGTCAGCCGAGGGGAGGCGCAAGACGCTCGGGTACACCGTCCGGGGCAGGCAGGAATCTGTGGGACCGGGAAATTCGGCGCCGAATCGATCGTCGTGTCCGGCGGCTATGTTGACGACGAGGATCTCGGAGATCTAATTATCTACACTGGCCACGGCGGCCAAGACACTCGAAAACGACAAGTTGCGGATCAGACGTTTGAAGATTCAGGAAATGCGGCCCTCTTAACGAGCTCACTCACCGGCGAGCCGGTTCGCGTTGTTCGAGGTGCCCACAGGGGTTCTACCTATGCGCCACAATCAGGGTTTCGCTACGACGGCCTGTACCGGGTGGTCGACGCCTGGCAGCAGACCGGCCAACACGGCTTCCGAGTTTGCCGATTCAAGCTGATCAAGATTGGTAGTCAGGTCGCTGAAGCCCTCGACCGTTCAGGTGACGCCATCGCACCAAACGGGACAGTAGCGCCCGGGCGTCGGGCAGCCACCGTGCAGCGGATCGTGCGTTCTACGACAGTCTCCCAATATGTAAAACAACTGTACGACGACACCTGCCAGGCATGCGGAACACGTCTCAGTGTCATCGACGGTCGCGGCTACTCCGAAGGCGCACACATTCGCCCGCTCGGAAAAGGGCACGGCGGCCCGGATGTCCCGTCGAACGTGCTGTGCCTATGCCCTAACTGCCACGTCTTGTTTGACAACGGCGCACTGATAGTCGACACCGCCATGAAGGTGTGGCTCAACGGAGAACTGACCGGAGAGCTCAGCGTCGACGACCGGCACGTCATCGATGAGGACCATCTCGCGTATCACCGCGACCGGTACGGCGCCCAATAGGCAGGCGGCCCACTCAGTCAAACCAGGTGCTCGATCTGCACGTCCTCCCAGTGGCTCGCGAGGTATTCCGCGACCAGCCGTCGATGGCAGTGGTCCGGCTCGTGCTCGCTGCACAGCAGGATCGCGTTGTCGAGCAGGTCTCGCGGCACGGTCTCCTCGACCCGACGCTCCCGCAGCAACACCAGGAAACGCTCTTCGTAGGCCGGCCAATCGATTCCGTGCTTGCGATAGTCGTCCAGCATGGACTGTGTGGGCGCCAGGTCGGGGCGGTGAACGTACGCGACACCACAGATTTCAGCCAGGAAGTACGCCAGGTCGTCGCGCTTGGCGAAACCGGCCAACTGCGAGTCACCGCGAAGCCGGACGTCGACCAGCGTATCGACGCCCGACTCACGCACCAGCCCGAAGAACGCCGCCGCCGACTTCTTCGTGAAACCGACGGTACACAGCCTCACGGCTTGGCGAAGATGCCCTGCCCCGGCGGCAGCACGTGCTTGGGGTCGAAGCGGGCCTTCGCCAGCAGGACTTCCGCGTACCGCGGGCC
>Ga0164241_10002350_pt1 | contig 20750 bp, 10 predicted proteins | sample OricomyardsoilBY_FD_108780 | JGI IMG/M metagenome (GOLD analysis project Ga0164241, IMG submission 108780) | Backyard soil microbial communities from Emeryville, California, USA - Original compost - Back yard soil (BY) | ecosystem: Environmental > Terrestrial > Soil > Unclassified | place: USA... | reverse complement strand
GGATCGTAACGGTCCGCGAAATCGCGCAAAGCGCGTGCGACCCGGTCGAGCACCACGTCCCAGCCGTCGTCGATGGGCGCCTGGCGGAAGAGCGTCGTGGCGCGATACCAGATGCAGCGCTCGCCCTGCGCTAACCAATGTGCGAACGGGGCTGCGGGCAGCATGACGAAGTTCGGCGTGCCGACTGCGCCTGCCATGTGAGCGGTGGTATGACCGATGCACACCACCAGATCCATAGCCGCAACGACTGCCGAAAGGCCGTCCAAATCGTTGCTGTTGTCGATGCCGCTGTCCAGCATACGCTTGCCCGTCTTGGCTTCGGCTCGAGCGATGGACTGCGAATGATCGCCGTATTGTAAATTGACGAGCGTGATGCCAGGTAGCGCGATTGCATCGATCAGTTGCTCGAGGGGAACGGACTTTACGTCACCCACGAACGGATTGTTCGATGTCCAGGATATGCCGATCAGCAGCTGCTTTTCCCCGGCCGCGCGCTGCAGCCGGTCGCGATGCGCAGCGACGGCCCGTACATCCGGCACGAAATAGGGCTGCAGCGACTCGAAAGATGCCAGATCGGGCGTGAACCATCGCGACAGGCTTCCGATCGGAATGTGGTGAGTAATACCCACGGGTAGTTCCGCATCGTTGGCAACGATCGTCATCTCGGGAAAAGACCGGCGACAGAGATCCACGAGGCGCGGCTCGACCTCGAACACGACATCGAGCCCGAGCGAAGCGAGCGACTTGAGAAAAGTCATGTGCAGGATGTTCTGCCCCACGCCCAGCCCAAACTCGGACCACACGAGCAGCTTGCCTTCGATCGAGCGCTCGCCGTTCCAATCCCGAAACGGGTAGTGCTTGTTATTCTCGATAAAGGTGCTGATCTGGCGCCGCTTTTCGTGAAACCGATGAAAGCCGGCGACGTCGCCTTTCAACAGCAAGGCGTAACTCAGCCGGTGGCTCGTCAGCGGATGATCGGGGTCGGCGCGAAGTGCGGCCCGGTAGAGGTCGATCGCGTCATCGAGCCGCGCCAAACGGACGAAAATGTCCGCCTTCAACTGCAGCACATCCACCTGGTTGGTCTTGAGCGCGGCCAGGGCGTCCAGCTCATCCAACGCTTCCGGCAAGCGTCCGAGGTGCATGAGCGTGCGAACTACCAACAACCGCGAGGACGCGTGCTCGGGGTCCATCGCGAGGGCGTTCCGCGCGCTTTCCAGCGCGGACGGCCAATCGTGATGGTTGGCGTGATAGCGGGCGAGCCAGCGATGGCATTCGAAATCCGCGGTGTCGCTCGCAATGGCACCCTGCACATAGCGCAGAATCCGGTGCTCATCTGCCGTTTTGATGATGGCCCGGGTCAAGGCTTTGCGGTCCTTCGCTTGTCCGGTGCGCAAGCGGAGGTCCTGGCGCAATGTGGCGTCGGCGTGCAGATTCGCGTCGGCGAGCGCCGTGACTAGCCTTGGCTTTTTCGAACGTTCCGCGCGGGCGCGTTCGAATACTCCCTCCACCTGCTCGCGTAGGCGCGGCAAGGTGTATTCGCGTCGCAGCTTGTTCTGCGCGTTCACGACCTGCTCGTGGCGTGCTGCCGGATCGCTGAGCGCTTCGAGCGCCGCCAGCCATTCTTCCTCGGTCGTGGCCAGCATACCGCAACCATCTGCGCAGCAGTCGTCGTAGATCGTGCTGCGGCTGGCGATGACCGCGATGCCGGCGGACGTATACTCCACCCACTTGCCGTTGGTCTTCATCAGGTTGAAGGGAATGGGCACGAGCGGGCAAACGCCGATGTCCCACCGACGTGCTGCGAATTCGCTCATGAACTGCTCGTAGTTCTTGATCGGCGGAGCGGTTTGCACGCGATCGCCAAACTCGTCGAGCGCCGCAGGGCGGGGGATCGAACCGAACAGCTCGAATGTCGTCTCGGGATGGCGGCGCAGGTAGGCGACCAGCGCCGGCAGGATCATGTCCAGGTTATGGGCATGGTCCGCGCTCGCCATGTAGCCCACCTTTCGCACGGGCCGCTCCACTGCCTCGGCGATGACCTCGCCCGAGGCGTAGATCGGGCCTGCAAACAGCGGCGACGAGCAGCCGAGGCTCTTCAGCCTTCGAAGTAGCCGCTCGGTCGAGCAATAGACGAGATCGCTCGTATCGAGCAGGTGCCGCACCGTTGCCAGCCGAGCCGGTTGATTGTGAAGCTCGTGTTTCTTGTCACCAATGGCCCGGGGAACGTTCAGCAGGTCGTCGTCGATGTTGAAGATCACGGGAATGCCCCGCCGCCGAGCCCAGGACGTCATGACTTTTACATGGGGACCGCTGTAACGGCAGAAGACGAAGAGCGAGGGTCGTAACAGAGCCACGCGCTTCCCGAGCCAAGCGTCGACGCCTTCGTCGGCGCTGTCGTGGAGATGCCGCAGCTCCACTTCAGTGAGGATGTCGAGCTCGATGTCTCCGGCATCGACCAGCGCGGCGAGCGGCCTCAGGAAGCTGAGCTGTAAGGTGGGAATGACGCCGTTCGCCACGAACAGCACCCGCTCGCGTTTGGCCGGGCGAGCGGCAACGGTGATGGGGTTGTGTGCCGCCTCGGCCATGAGCGTCGAGAAGCGGCGGTACACGTCCGCCGGGTCGAGTGGCATCTTTTGCTGCTCGAGGAAACGGCTTTGCTGCTCGACGAACCGCTCCGGATGAGCGGTCGCCGCACGGCTGAACTCGACCCAGTCACCAACGCTGCTGATCTCGGTGAGACCTCGATAGTTACCGACGTCGATGACTCCGCCGGGGTCCCTCCACACGGCCGTCGGAACGCCAGCCACCACCATGTCGAGGAGAATCGAGGAGGGAGCGGAGATGCCGTAAGCGTAGCGGCTGAGATCGACCTTGTAGATGGGGTGATTGCTGAGCCGCACGTTCGGGGGCAGCTGCAGCTCGTTCTTGAGCACGTATTGCCCGCCGGGGTGGGGGCGCAAAACGACCTCGCGCTGATCGCGGGCGAGCGCGGCGCAAAACGCTTCGAAGGTGCCTACGAAGTCTGGTGCGAAGTTGCCGGCGGTGCGGAAACGCACCGAATGCAGGTTTTCACAGACGATACCGCTTTCGCCACGCTTAACGGCGCGCGCAGGCTGCTGCAGGACGAAGGTCGGCCCGGAGACATGAAGTTTCGGGCGCTGCGAGTCCACCATGGCGGTCAGGCGGTCACTCTCGCTCCAGCCGCAGACGATATCGGCGGCAAACGTTACTTCACGGCCATGAGCGAGGTCGTGATCCCTGCCTTGCAGAAAGCCAATGCACTCGAAGCCATGCTGGACGGTGATCTTGACGAAGGACGAAGGGGCGAGCCGCATGACATCGTGAACCGGGCGGTGGCCTTCGAAGTTCGTGTCGCTGGCCGCCATGATGATGCCTCCGCGGCCCGCGAGGCACTCGGCTGCGTGGCGCTCGTCATCGAACACGGTGATCGGAACACCGGCGGTTTCGCTCAGCTCGGCCAACTCCCGCTGCCAGATGCCTTGTTGGTCTCGCCCGGCAAACTTGCGCGTCACGAGAACTTCCGCGACCAGGCCGAGATCACGCGCCGCCATCACGACGAGCGGCCTCAAGATGTTCACGTCCTGTACCAGGTTGATGAGGAATACGGCGTGTGGCTTCATGCGGTCCGCCAAGGCAGAGAAGAGTCGTCGGCGTGGAAGCACTCGATCCCGGGAACCAGCGCCTTCATCGCTCGCTCCAGCAACGTGACCACGGGACCGTAGGCGGCCGCGCACGCTGCCGGATCATCGATCGCAGCCAAGGCCAGTCCATCGAATACGGCATCGGGAAGCACCTCCTCGAGCCCGATACGACTGTAGGAAGTCGTAAGGATTTTTCCCACTGACACGAGCCGCTCGCGTAGCTCGGGCGCCAAGACGGAGAGCTGCGATTGGGAGATCAAGACATCCATCCCCGCACCCGAGGGACGTGGCGCGAAACGGACGTCGAAGTTCAGTTTCCTCGCAAGTGCAAAGGGCGTGGCAACCGACAGCGCCTCGAATCGCTGCGCGTCCTTGTGCGCTGACGCCGGCGAGTTGCTCCCGTGAAGGACGGCTGCAACTGGACCGTTGGCTGCGGCTCGTGAGGTCGTCTCTTTCTTGGTTACGGTACGGAGGAATGCCAGCAGCTTGGGCGCGGCGTCCGCGAGAGGAGCAGCTGCTCCTGAGACCTGCACGAGCTCGGCCGCGTTTCGCTCGCTCAGGGCGGGGCGTTCAGCGCGGAGGTCGTGCCTCAGCTGCTGCGCATCCCGGTACACGAAAGGCGAGAGCCGCGCCGGAAGCGGATAGCCGGTCGCGAGCACCTGACTCCCCGAAAGAAGCGCGGCCATGGCCTGACTCTCGGGAAGGGATGTGCGTGATGCCAGGGCATCGACCGGCAAGAAAAGAACGAGGCTGTTACGCAAGACGGCGTCCTGTCGCTCCTCGCTCCAGTCGTGGACCTCGAGCGGGACACCGAGACGGCTGAGACTGGCGAGACTGTCGGCGCCAACTCGACCTTGAGTCAGGACCTCCAGTTGGACCGGTTCGCCTGGCGTGCCAAGACGCGTGAGCTCCTCGCCAAAGGAGCCGAGCTCGGTGAGATCCACGGGAACCAGCGGGTGGCTCGCCATCGCCAACCAAGCCACGGTTAAACGGCGGCCTCGCGCGAAGCGTGCAAGCTTGTCACCGAGTACGAGCGCGAGCTTCGCGGCGTCGCAGGGCGGCTGCCTTTCGCCCACGACATGGCTCGGTAGGCCGGGCGCGCGCTGCTCTGCCACGGCTTTGAGGGTCGGCGTTGCACACAACAAGAAGTCCGACGCCTCGACTACCGACGACAGCCATCCGCACAACGGAGCGCCGGTCGCGTCTTCGGCGCCGAAATGATGTTCGACGAGCTCGACTCCGAGCTGCTTGCCCGAACGCCTCAAGTACTGCGCTAAAAGCAAGGAAAGTGTGTCGTAGCACTCGCTCACGATGTAGACGTCGTGGGTCAGCTCGCGGGCATGGCCTATGCTGCCCATGGGCCTCATCTCGAGCTCGGCTCCGTTCTTCGAGAGCTCGGCTGCCAGCGGCAGGTAGCGGCTCCGCGCACGGGCTTGTCGGAACGGGTCGTCCGGAACGATTACACAAATGCGGGTAGCGCCTATCATGTGACCAGTGTCCTCACGACGACCGAGCGGGCAGCCGCGTCGCGCCAGGCGAGTGGCGGCGTCGCCGAAGGAAGCGATATCGTGCGTGGCGTGTCCGCGATCGCCGCGTCAATAACCGTAGCGCTGAGCGCAGAGGTGCAGAGGTGCAGATCGCCGTGCGCGGTGCCCCTGACCGCGAAATCGATGGCCACGGTTGCCAGCTCGGGCACGTTCTCGTTGAAACCGCCGAGCTTACGCCAGGTTGTCTTGCGGGTCATGAAGAGCGGCGGCGGGTTGGCGGCGATGGGATAGGTCCAGCTCCCGAGCGGCGCAGCAGAATCGATCCGTGCGAAGGTGGCCACGACACCGCGCGGCTCCTCTTTGCCGTCGGGGCAGAACCCGGCGCAATGCAAGTGCGCCAGACCGGCCCGGCCGGCGACACCGCGCAGAACGCAGCCGACGGTCGCCGCCTTCGTTTCTCGTGCGATGTGTCGCAGCGCGTCGAGAGTACTCGGATCGTGGAGCAAGACCCCCGCCGCAACCAGCAACAGATCACAGCGAGCGCGCTCGGCCATGAGGTTCAGTCGTGTTCCCGGCAGCGTCTCGTCGTCGCAGGTGATCACTTGGCCGTCGGGAAAGAATCGACGCACGAGGTTCTCCAACGAGGCTCCGGCTTCCGCGCGGCCCGACGCGGCCGTCACGATGACTTCCAAGTTGGTCACGTTCGTCTGCAGCCTCATCGAATCGAGGAAAGCCGCGAAGCGTCGCTCGTCACCCCAATAGGGGCAAAGTACCGAGATTTCGGGCGGCGCGGAAGGATTTCGGACTGCGCCGCCGCTCTTGGTCAGGCGCGTGACAGGTCGGAGTAGCTCGACCCGAGCGGCGCTGTCGTCGCACGTAGTGCTGAGCGCGAGTGCGACCCCGTGGGCAGCGTGGCTCGTCGCGGGCTGCTCCGCGTGGCTCGCTTGCTCACGCAGGGGAATGACCTTCGGCGACGGAGCCCCGTCAGTCCCATGATTTTCGAGGAGCCCGGCGTCGAGCCGGGCGAGATCGAGAAGCCAGCGCGCCTTTCCTGTCGCACCGTCGATCAGGATCGATGCACCGAGTCCAGCAGAGCCCACCGCCGGCGCACCCCTCGCTACCATCGCTTGCAGCGACGGAATGGCACCCGCGCCGAGCTGCAAAGCGTAGCTGGCGGACCGCTCGCGCTCGGAGAGACCCTCGGCCTCGCCCTCTTCGCCACGCAAGCGCTCTTCGAGGTAAAGGCGGACTCGCTCATCGGCGATCGCCGAGCCATTGATGGGACGACAGCGGACATCGAAACAGCTATCGAGCCAGAGCTGCATGGCGCGCGAGAAGATGATTTCGCTGCCGCGAGCGTTCGCGAGATCGACGTCGATGCGGCCGATGGTGTAAGGTCCTCGATCACCCGTGAGCCACGCCTCAGCCAGGGCGGTGGAGAGCGCCAGGAGGCGCTCCATCACGCTTCCGCCCTGGCCCGACAGGAGCTCGCCGTAGTGACAGCCACCTCGGCATAGCGAAGGGAACGGCAGCAGGAACAGCCCCTCGAGAACCCCCTCGGCATCGCTCGCTGCGACGAGGATGGGCAAGAGCGGATTCACGGTGGGAACGTCCGCAAGACCGCTGCTTGCTCGGACGGGAGCTTCGCTCAGCAACACCACTTTCCCGGCGTGCCGATCCCATTGGAAGAAGCGCAGAACGGGGGTTGGTTTCGCGAAGCGAAGACGCAAATCGCGTGCGCTGGCAAACCACGCATCGGCCACATCGATCGGGCCCACGTTGGACAGGAAGTGGCGCCCGAGCGGCGCGCCCGGAAGGTCTGCCGGAGGCAGCGCGAATTCGGCATCGGCCTCGAAGCATCTCAACGCCTCGGCATCACCCAGCCGCATCATCTGGCAGAAGACCGTCGCGGCCCGGACCAGTGGAAGCGACGCAAGGGAGTCCGTCCCGACCATCTGCGCAGAAGGCGGGAGAAAGCCGAGAATCGTACCGTGCAGCTCGAGGGTCGCGCGCCCCTCGCGGCGGCTCAACGCTTCGTGACGGATCCAGGCTGCTTCTTCACGATGCACCGGTGGCAACGAGAACACCGTCGCCGCGACAAGGGCGGGCTCGGCCTCTCGCGCCGGGCGCTTCGGCCGCTTGACTGCCGAGGCCGCCGCAACGGCGACGTTCCTGTTCGCAGCGAAAATCGTACGCTGCTCGTCCAAACCGAACTCTAGGTAGTGTACCAGCGGGTTCATTCCCGCTCGCGCTACGTCCGGATACCGGTTGAGATACTTCCTCGTGGAGAAACGTGGCCCGGGGTCGCGGCCCTCGTCGGCGCCATAGCGAAGGTAATGCTGCGCCGGGTTGATTCCTGACGCAGCCACGTCGGGATACGCGGCCAGGTACCAGTTACCGTCGAACAGCTCGCTCGTGGCGAGAAGCTCGATGTGGCGGCGCAGGTTTTCGCGCTTGGTAGCGCCTTTCCGCGCAATGCCGAGCGACTTGCCGGCGGCCAGCACGGACTTACCAACGATCTTCCAGAGGCGCGTAGAGCGCACCGGCGGCCCTCGCTCGGGCTCGCGCGCCTTGAGCCGTGCCTTGGCCTGACCGCGCTCGGCACCGCGCCGCTGCGCGCCGAAAATCGCACGCCGCTCTTCTAAACCGAACTTTAGATAGTGGAGCAGCGGGTTCATTCTCGCTTCGGCTACGTCCGAATGCCGTTCGAGATACTTCCTCGTGGAGAAACGTGGCCCGGGGTCGCGGCCCTCGTCGGCGCCATAGCGAAGGTAGTGCTGCGCCGGGTCGATTCCTGACGCAGCCACGTCCGGATACGCGGCGAGGTACCAGTTGCCGTCGAACAGCTCGCTTGCTGCGAGAAGCTCGATGTGGCGGCGCAGGTTCTCGCGCTCGATACGACCCTTTCGCCACTTGCTGGCGATGCCCAGCGACTTGGTGGCTGCCAGCACGGACCTACCAGCAACCTTCCACACCTCCGTAGAGCGCACCTGCTCCAGCGCGGCCTCGAGCGCCTGGGGTTTGGCCTTCGCCTGGCGGAGCTGGGTCTCGCGGAGCCTGGCGCTCTTCTCGAGCGTCTTGGGCTTGTTCTTCGCCTGGGCTCGCTCGGGGTCGCGCGCCTTGAGCTTGCCCCTGGCTTGGACGAGCTCGACCTCGCGCAGCTTGAGCTTGGCCCTCGCTTTGCCGAGCTCGGCCTCGTGCAGCTTGGCGCTTTTCTCCAGCTCCTTGAGCTTTGCCTTCGTCTTGCCGAGCTCGGCTTCGCGCGCTTTCGCGATGCTCCTCAGGTCTTGGAGCTCGGACTCTTGGCTCTCGCTCGCCTGCTCGAGCTGCGCGACCCTTGCCATCAAGACGGCTCGTCGCGGGGGGGCGGCGGCGCCTTCGGGAGCGAATGCGGCGATCTCCGCTTCGCGAAAGGCAAGACGATTCAGGGCGTCCGCGAGGCGAGCCTCCGTGTCGGCAAGGCGCGCCTGTAGCTCGGCCCCGACCTCGGTCTCAGGCGTGGGTGTTCCATTGGTCCCTGCGAACCCCTCGTGCCCAGCCGCATCGGCCGTCATGGACATGGTCGGTTGCAAGAGTGTCTTCACGGTACCGCCGCTCCTACCCATTGCGAGGGCTCGTTCGCGCGCCGCGCCGCTGCCAGAAACAGCGCCGCGTAGCGCTGGTACACATCGACTGGATCGAGCGGCATCTTCTGCTGCGCGAGAAAGGTCTTCTGCCCCTCGAGGAAGCGACCGGGATACGCTGTCGCCTCGCGGCTGAAATCCAGCCAATCCGAGAGGGAGCTAATCTCGGTCAGCCCTCGGTAGTTGCCCGCGTCGATGACGCCGGCACTACCGCGCCAGACTGCAGTCGGAATGTCAGCAAGAACCATATCGATCAAAATGGAGGAGGGGGCGGCGACGCCGTAGGCGTAGCTGGAAAGATCCACTTTGTAGATCGGATTGTTGTTGACCGTGACGTTCTTCGGGAGAAGGGTTCGGTTTTTTTCGACCCATTGGCCGCCGGGGTGCGGCCGCAAGACCACCTCGCGATTCTCTTGGCCGAGGACACTGCAGAATTCGCTGAAGACCGCCAGGAACTCGGCCTTCGCGTCGTGACCAACGTTGAACCGCACCGAGTGCAGGTTCTCGCATACCAACCCACGGGAGCCGCGGCTCTTGGCGCGCGGGTGGGCCTGCAGGAGCGCCGGGGGGCCGGTGACGTACAACTTGGAGCGCTGCGATGGTGCGACCGAGGTCAGGCGCGCACCGTCGCACCAGACACACACTACGTCGGCGGCGAACGTTACCTCGCGCCCATGCGCGAGATCATGCTCTCGGCTTTGAAGGAGACCGACACATTCGAAGCCGTGCTGCAACGCAATGGTAATGAAAGGCGACGGCGCCGCGCGAAACAGACGATGGGTCGCAGCGTGAGCAGCGAGATTGGATTCACTACCTGCGAATAGCAGTCCCGCTTTGCCCTGAAGATGGCGCCACGCATCCATCTCGTTGTCATAGGGAAGAATGGCCGCGCCGACCGCCGTGGCCATTTCGTCGAGCTCGCGCCGCCACGTGCCGGAGACGTCTCGCTTCGAAAACAGGTCGACCACGAGAAACTCAGTCGAAAAATCGAAATCACGAGCCGCCATGAATGCTAGCGGCCGCAAGACGCTCACATCCTGGAGTAGGTTGATCACGAAGATGGCGTGAGGACGAGACGTCATGCCGCGTCCTCCTCGGCGGCTGGGCACCGGGCAAGACTCCGAACGCAGGTGATGCCCGGAAATAGCAGCAGAAGCGCGCGCTCCACGAACGCCATAACATCCCCGAGCACCGCAGAAATCGCCGCCGGGTTGCGCAGCCGGCCCAACGTCGAGTCCCAGTCGGCGTCCCCGCCAAGGTGGGCGAGGTCCAAGCGGTGATAAGGCACGTCCAGGAAATTGCTGTCCCGCACGAGGTGCGCTGCGAGCTTCGGCGAAAGCTGCCCACGTTTGCCGCTCGCGATCAAGAGATCGATGCCAGGGCCGTTCGGACGCCAGATGAAGCGAACGTCGTAGGGCAGCTGCTGTTTCGCGAAGGGGCTCGCGACCGACAAGCCACCCATGCTTTGGACGAATTGGTGAGCACCGCGCGTGCTGTACGGTCCATGCACGACCGCGAGCAAAGGCGTCTGCGTCGTGGGCCTGCGCGAAGACTCGTGGAGAAACGCCGCGAGCTTGTGAGCCTCTGCGGTGGGCGAAGCGTAGCTCTCCATCAAATGGGCAAAAGGCTCGAGCGTCTCTTTTCGCAGCCGGGGACGGCGAGCTTCCAGATCGGCCAGGAGCTGCTCGGCATCACGATAGATGAATTCGCCCAGCGATTCATAGAGTGGATACCCAGCCGAAAGGACCTGGGTTCCCGCCGTGAGTGCGGTCACGGCGTGACTGAGCGATGCGGCGACACTGTAGCTTTGGGCATTCACGGGCAGAAAACAGGCCGTGCAGCGCTCGAGCAGCGTTGCCTCCCGCTGTTCGCTCCACTCGTCGAGCTCGAAAGGCAGCGGGAGTCGACGCAGCGCCGCCAGCGCTTCCGCCGTCACCGCGCGCCGGTCGGCCAGGATTTCGAGACAAACGTCGAATCCACTCGAGCGCAATCGGGCGGCCTCGCCTCCAAATGCAGCGAGAACGGCGAGCTCCGGCGTAAAATGCGCATTCTCGCCGACGTCGACCCAACCCAGGCGCAGCGTTCGAGTCTGGTGAAGCCGGTCGAGCTTACGTGCCAAAGCCGCGGCCATCGCGCCGCGGTCGAGCTGCGCGTAGGGATCGTTCAATACGTGCACCGGATGGCTCGGAGCGATTCGCTGCGCGATCGCCTGCATGGCGGGAGTCGAACAAAGGATGAAATTGGCTGAAGCGAGCAGCGCGGTCAGCCACTCTCGGCGCCAAGCGAAACGGCTGTCGCCGAGCTGGCTGTAGTAGTCGTCGAATAGATCCACGCCGAGGGTGGCGCCCCGCGCGGCAATGAGCCGCGCCGCCACCAACGCGCGGGCGTCGTAACAATTGCTGACGATGTAGACGTCGTGCTTGAAGTCCTGGGGTCGTTTAAATTCGGTGATCGGCAGAACGAACAGCTCGTGCCCGAGCTCCGAAAGCGGTTGCTCGATGCGCCGGTAGCGAATGCGGACACTCGCACTCGTTAGGTCGTTCGCGGACGGGACGAGCACGCAGAGCTTCACGCCACCAGCCTCCGAAGCACGGTTCCGGCACGACTGGCTGGCAAAAGCGGCGCCCCGGCAGTTGCAGATGAGCCAGCGACGTCGCCAAGGAGCGTGACCGAAATGGCGGAGGTGCAATAGTGGAAGTAGCCCGCCATCGCCCGAGCGCCAGCCTCGATATCGGCTTCCTGTTCAGCCGCCGAAAAACCGCTCAGCTTCCGCCAGACATCGCGGCGAACCATCGAGATTCGCGGGTCATTGGCGGCGATGGGCCAGGTTGCCGGTGGCAGCGCGGCGAGATCGGCGTAGCCACCGGATACGATCATCATGCGCTTCGGTTGCCTCGGATCCGTGGCGATCAGCAGGCACGAAGCGGAGGCTGCCCGTTCGTAGTGCGCCAGCGTGAGCAGCGTGACCAGCGTTCGCGCGTCGTGCAGGATGATGTCGTCGCCGACGAAGAGCAGAAACTGCCCTTGCGCCGTCGCTGCGGCGGCGTGGAGGCGCTCCGCACGGTCCGCGCGTTCAGGGGCGCGCACGATCCGTCCCGTTTCCGGAAAGTAGCGCGGCAGAAGATCGTTCGCGATCGCGGCGTGGTCGCTGCGATCGGTCGCGAGCACTAGGATGACCTCGGGTGCAGCAGGGCTCTGTTGGCGCCGGAGCGACTCTAGGAAGGCTTCGAGATGGGTGGGCGAGCCCGAGACGTGATGCAGAACCGAGAGCTGGCTTTCGTAGTTGACGCTCACCCCCGGCAGCAACGGCCCCGGTGCCTCGGGCGCAACGGGGGCGATGAGTCTCGAGGTTCCGGGCTGGGACAAGTCGCAGAAGCGCAGGGCTAGTAACAACGGCTCCGGGGGCATCGCTCGTTCTGCCGCCGGTGCCCGCATCGCGCCGCCGCTGCCGAGCAGGATTGGGAAACTGCTGGCGCCTTTGGGCTGTAACGCCGCCAGGTCCACCTGCGCCGGGGGCATGACGCACCATCGAGGCGCCCCATCCGCGGTGCCCGCTACCACGAACGCGCCGACCATCTGCTCGCCGTCGTGCGCCCATGGCAGCTGCCGCGCCACCAGCACGCGCAGCGAGGGAATGGCATCGGCAGGAAGGCGCAGCGTAAATGGTCGTGTGGCGCTTGGCTCCACCGGCGCGGGAGTAGCCACCGCCTCTTCCAAATAACGGGCAGCCCGCCCTGCTGAGCTGCGAGCGGACGCAGCAGGTGCGATCGTCACGCCCACCTCATCCTGGCCGAGCCAACTGCGCAAATCCGCTGAGAAGATCCGCTCCGCGCCGGTCGCGTCGGTCAGGTCGACCTCGATGCGCGCGAGCGCGGGTGGCCCTGCGCCCGAAAGCCGCGCTTCCGTCAGCAGATGGGACTCCGCGCGGAGGGCGGCAAGGTAGTCCTTGCCATCACTCGCCGAGAGCAACTCGCCGTAGTGCGCTCCGCCGCGACAGAGCGATGGGAACGGCAGCCAAGTCTCCGCAATCATCGCTCCCTCCGCGGTGCTGAGCGTGAACAGGAGCGGAAAGTAAGGATTGTTGGTGGCGATGTCGTAAAAGTCGAGGTCGCCGCGCGGGGCGACTTGCTCTGCGATCCGAAGCAGTCGTCGTGGTGTCGCTGGCTGTTGCGTCGGGGCAAACTGATAGCAGCTCAGCACGAAGCTCTGCGTACAGCCCGCCGGCGCATTGAGGCGCGCCCGCAGATCTCGATCGTTGATGAACCAGGCGTCGCCGAAATCGAAGCCCGCGGCGCTACCCAGGGAGAACATGGTATCGCGCCCTGGCGTGCCACTGGGCGCGTCGGCGGCGGCCGGCGCGGTTCCGTTGACAATCACGAGGGCCTCGGCGACGTCGACGCCCGACAGCCGGGCGAATGCCGCCACCACCTTCAGCTTTTTCCCCCCTTCGGCGCCCACGGAACCCAACGAAACTCCGGACAAAGACAGCGTTGGCCCATCGAGTTGGGAATCCGGCGCCCGACTCGTTGTCCGTTCGGGCTGTGCGAGCCACGGCTCGAGCGTGAAGCGAACCGGCGAAGGCGCCGCGAGCGGCGCCTCGCAGGGTACGTCCCACGCCCCTGAGGCCCGTGGTGGGGCTTCCCTTGTCGTGCCGGCAGCAACGATGTCTCGCCCTTCTTCGCTTCCGAAGCGGAGGTAGTGCAGGAGCGGATTCATCCCCGCCACAGCCACATCGGGATAGCGCGCGAGGTAACCGCTCGAGCCGAAGGATGGCCCTGGGTCGAAACCCCGCGCTGCGCCGAGGCACACGTAATGAAGGGCCGGCTGCATGCCGCTTTTCGCGGCTTCCGGATAGTGCGCGAGATACCAGCCACCATCGAACAGCTCGCTCTCTGCGATCAGCTCGGCAGCGGCGTGGTCGTGCTGGCTTGTCTTTCGACCCAGTCGCCGCAGCATTGTGTAGCAGCGTCGAAGGCTCGCCTCGGTCTTGAACGCCAGGTCGCTGACGGTTCTGAGAATGCGCTGCGTCATGATGGCGTGATCCGCCCACGCAAGGCTTAGACCGCCTTCTGGTCTTCCAAAGAGCGCAGGTAGAGGTCGCGCTCCGCGCACCACAGATCCGCGTAGTCGACTTGCTTCCAGTTGTCGAACCAGGGCCCGCCGTTGGTGTAGTGGATGGCGTGCGGAAGCTCTGCCGGCTTCGGATACTCACCGACCAAGAAGTTCCAGGTTCGAGGTAGCGATCCGATCAGGGAGTCATCGGGAATCCACTGCAAGCGATGAAGGAAAGCCGGAGAGGCCTGGTTGGCGACATCAGGCGTGAGCGCCTTGACGACTGGGTGCGCGTTGTTGAACAACATGAAGGACGACCAGTTCTTGCGTGGGTAGGCGGTCTGCACCTGTGCGTCCATCTTCACCATGTTGGCTGGGGTGTAGTCGTGCTGGACGACGTGCACCGCCTTCGACCTGTCGAGCCCTTCCACCACCTTCATGATGTCCGTGGTGAAGAGGAAGTCGCAATCTGCGAACACGGTCCAGCCGTCGTGAGCCGCCAAGTACGGCGTCAAGAAGCGCGTCAGTGAGAACTCGGTAGTGGCCGTTGCGTCGCGTGGGCGCGTATACAGGCCAAGCTCGCGCAAGGTCTGCTGCTTGATTGGATAGACCTCGAGCTCGGCCGAGCAGTGGCGCAGCAGCGAATGCCGGCAGACCTGCCAGGCGATGGTTTCCCGGCTGTCGTAGCCGATGAAGACCTTCAACTTATCTTGTGTCATCGTCTCCATCATATCCTGCTATTGGGGGATGCTACCGCTGTGGCGGAAGGCGCGTCCATAGGCGGGGCTTCGCGTGTGGTTTGCTCACTACCGCCAAGCGTGACGCTGGGACCCAAGCAGCCGACGCGATGCGGTAGCGGTCGTGACCACCCGCCGTCCTGCAGCTCGGCATAGAGCTTTAGCGCAGGTAGGTGCTCGAAGGGAATGGCACCGGAGCTCGTCGGTATGCGCCATTCGTAGCCGCACTCGAGCACGCACATCGGGTACCTGCGCTTGACGTCCTGTCGAGCGTGCCGCCGGAACGAACGCGACTCGAAGCGCAGCGCGCCCAGCTCGACCGCGAGACGCCCGGGCGGAGCGCCCTTGCCCTCGAGCGCCCATCCGCTCAAGACCAATTGGCCCTCGTCCAGCCGCACGGTGTCGAGGCTGCCCTGGACGCCCTCGAACGGGGGAGCGAGCACGGCCGCCGCCTTCGGACACTCGGGAGGCGTGTGCCCGGCCGCGCGCAGCTCGGCTTCCATTCGAGCGATTTCTGCCGTCAGGCGCGAGCGGGCCAACTCCGAAAAAGGAGATGGGTCGTCGTTGCGGTCGTGGTACGTGAAGTACGTTTCGCGCCGTTCGGCCTGGTGCGAAACACGGCCCTTCGGTCGCTTGCGCTCCTCGAATTCTTGGCGAGACTTCACGGCGTAGTGGTTGAGCCGGAGGATCTCCCAGACGACCTCGCTACTGAGGCCTGCGCCGTACCGGGGGTGAGGCACGACCGGCGCGCCATTCACGTGTTTGACTTGCCAGGGGGCATCGAGCCGCGCTTGGTGCGGATTCTTGAACCTGCCGCTCCAGGCCGCGGTGCGAAGGACCGTCTTGTAGTGATGGTTGATGTTGAGGCGGCGTGGTGCTCGGCGCTGGAAGCGCTCAGTCACGAGACCAGCCGCGTGATTCGTGTGCCAGCTCGAGCCGTGGATTGCCCAGTTCAGAACGATGGCGCCCACTTCCGGCCGGGCCGCTAGACCCGCGAGCGAAGGGATGGCCGTGAGTTCTCCGTTCGTAGGCCAGACGAACTCGTCCGCGTCGATGAACGCCATCCAGTCGACGTCGTTGCCGAAGCGGTGCATCACCTCGTCGTAGGCTGGCAGCTGAGGGCTTTTCCCCTGGGGGTTGGGGAACCGGAAGCATTTCAGGTAGCCGAGCTTCTCGAGCGCCTGCAAGAGCTCCCAGGTGCCGTCGTCGCTGTCGTTGTCGGCGATGAATATGTCCCGAAAGCCCATCGAGCGATGGTGAGCGATCCACTCGAGGACGTAAGGGGCCTCGTTGCGGAAGATGGCACCCACGCCAAAGCTCGGCAGCGGCCCGGCCGGCGGCACGACGTGCGGATGGCTGAGGCGCGAACCCGCATCTCCGACCGCATACACCTGGACTACCTCGCCCGGGGCGAGCGCAACACGCACGCGGTAACCGAGACGCCCGGGACTCAGCACCTTTTCGGCACGCCCGAGGGCGCGGGTCTGGCCGTTGACGCGCACTTCGAGCTCGATCGGCTCGTTCGAGCCGCCGCGGATGGCGACCCCTCGCACCTCATCCGTCGTCACGCGCTTGATGGCGCCGCGCACGCTCGCCGGCGCGCTCACGCTGCGCCCCGTGATGGCACCGCGAGAGCCCCGGGTAAACTGAGGGAGTAGTCCTCGCGGAGCAGCGTGAGGTGAGGGCTGTAGTACGGATCGCGCTGCAAGAGCGCCCCCCAGTGCCGGAGCATCGCCTCGCATTCGTTGCGAAAGCGCGCTGCTTTTTCTGATGCTTCGTCGCTACCGCGCGACCTCGATTCGTCGTGGTACAGCTCGGCGTGGGGGGTCCAGACGTTGCGGTAGCCCTTGGCTCTGACGCGTAGGCAGAAGTCCACGTCATTGAATGCGACCGACAGCTCGGCATCGTTCAGGCCGCCCACTTCGTCCCAAATGGCACGGCGCACCACGAGCGCGGCGGCCGTGACGGCAGCCACGTTGTGGGCGATACGCAAACGCCCGAAGTAGCCGGGGTGTCGACGATCGAAGTGCTTGTGTGAATGCCCGGCGACGCCCCCGATGCCGAGCACGACTCCGGCGTGTTGGATCGTGTCGTCGGGGTAGTAGAGCTTGGCGCCCACGCATCCGATGTCGGGACGCAGCGCGTGGCTGACGAGCTCGCTGAGCCAGTCGCCATTGATGACTTCTACGTCGTTGTTGATCAGCCCGAGCACCGTGCCTCGAGCCTCCCGAGCTGCGAAGTTGTTGATCGCCGAGTAGTTGAAGGGTGCGTCGTAGCGCAGTACGCGAACTCGCTCCTCGCGCGCGAGACGGGCGAGGTAGGCCAGCGCTTCCGGAGCCTGCGACTGGTTGTCGACGATCACGATTTCGTAGTTGGTGTACGTCGTCCGCGTGCGGATCGAGTCGACGCATTTCGCGAGCAGCTCGTGACGATCACGGGTTGGGATGATCAGGCTCACCAACGGGGCCGGGCTTGGCACGGGCCAATGTGCGCGATACAGCCCCGGGGACGTAACGCTGACCTGGACGCCCGGGCTCACGCTTTGTAGGTGATGGCTCAGCGCACGGCGGGCGCTCTCGGTAGCCTCATCTTCGCGATGCTTCGTGGCCGAAGTGTCGGCTGCCTTGCGCGAGTGGTAGAGCACCTGGGGGACGTGGACGATCTCGCTTTCGTCCCCGATCTCGGCGACGCAGCGCAGCAGCAGATCGTAGTCGTCGCTGCCGTCGAACCCCGGCCTGAACCCGCCCGCCTTCTCCACGAGCTTTCGCTGGTAAAGCGCGAAATGGGCGATGTAGTTCTGCGAATAGAGCAGGTCCCTCGCGAAGTCCGGCTTGAAGTAGGGCTCACAGCGCTGGCCGAGCTCGTCTAGCTTGTCTTCATCGGAGTAGACGAGCCGTGCTCCCGGTCGCCCTTGGAGCGTCCGCGCCAGGGAGAAGAGCGCGTGTCGAGCGACCACGTCGTTGGGGCCCAAAAAGCCGACGAGCTCTCCCTGCGCGACGGCCAGCGCAGCGTTGAGGCTCTCGGTGGCGCTGCTGCCTTTCTCGCGAAAGACGACTCGAACTCGCGGATCACGCGCCGCGTAGTCGGACAAAATCCGCCTGACGTGCGGCGCGCTCGAGCCGTCGTCAACGACGCACAGCTCGAGCTGCGAATAGGACTGCTGCAGAACGCTGTTCAAACACTCGATGAGGGCGGCCTCGTCGCTGTCGTCGGTGCGCACGATGATCGAAATCGTGGGCCGTTCTGGCCAGCTCTGGATGGCAGCCGCCTGCTCGCGCGCGTCCGGACAGTCGCGTCGTTCGACGGCTTCAATCCACTCAGCGTAGCTGACGAGCTCGCCGCTGCGCTCGTAGAGACGGTTGTAGTCCGCCCACAAGCTCCGGGTGTCGAGTCGCCTCAGCATGCTCGGCTGCATCGCAGCAGACGTGGCGTGAGCCGCCTGTGGCGTGTAGCGGGGATGCCGAGACGAAAGCTTGCGTTCGATGCGCGAGCGAGCGAAGCGCTCCGGTACGCGGGCGAGTCGAAAGTGCAGCATCTCGAAGGCGCGCGGCACGGCCAAGGGTAGCAGTCGAAGGACCGTCGGCGTTTCTACCAGCACGAGGCGCTTGACGAGCTGGCCCGAGCGCATCGGCAGTGGCAGCATCGCTCGGTCGCCGTTTGCACCTTCGAGGTAGATGCGGGCGTCGGCCCGCACGCCGTCGAACTCCACACGCAGCTCCAGCATGTACCAACCCGGTCGTAGTGATTCCGAGAGCCGGAGCAGCTTTGCGCCGCTGCTGACGTAAGCCATGACTTCTAGGCCGGACGGCAGCGGCGCGTCGTCGAGCACGAGGTCGGTGACGGTGGAGGCGCCGAGCACCCGATCGAGGAGGTCTCGTGCTGCCCTCGAGATGGCCTCGGCGACCATCGAAGTCACTTGTCGTGACGCGTCGGGAGGGCTTGCTGCGGCGCAGCCCTTCGCTTCGTCACGGCGTCAAGCTCCACGAGCCAGGAGAGCAGGTCCTCGATCTTGCCGAGTGGCCACGAGTTTGGTCCGTCGCTGAGGGCGCGGTCCGGATCAGGATGAGTTTCGAGAAAGACGCCCGCGACGCCGACCGCGACGGCGGCCCGAGCCAGCGTCGGCACCATCTCACGGTCGCCACCCGACGATGTACCCAGCCCGCCCGGCTGTTGCACGGAGTGCGTAGCGTCGAACACCACCGGGCAACCGGTGCGCTTCATGACCTCGAGCGCGCGCATGTCGGAGACGAGCGTGTTGTAGCCGAACGAAACTCCGCGCTCGCAGAGCATGATCTGCTCGTTGCCGGCCTCGCGCAGCTTGTCGACGACGTTCGTCATGTCCCACGGGGCCATGAACTGGCCCTTCTTGACGTTCATCGGCTTTTTGGCCGCGGCGACGCGTTGCATGAAGTTCGTCTGCCGGACGAGAAAGGCCGGCGTCTGGAGCACGTCCACCACGGAGGCGACTTCGTCGATAGGGGTGTCTTCGTGGACGTCGGTGATGACGGGAACACCGATCTCTTTCTTGACGAGCTCCAGCACGCGCAAGCCGTTTTCGAGCCCGGGGCCGCGGTAGGAGCGGGTCGAGCTGCGGTTGGCCTTGTCGAAGCTGGCCTTGAACACGAAGGCCACGCCAAGTCGCTGCGTTATCTCCTTCAGTGTCGCTGCGATCTGCAGCGTCAGCTCACGACTTTCGACGACGCAGGGGCCGGCGATGAGAAAGAGGGGTCGGTCGTTGCCGACGTCGTAGTCCAATAGTTTCATGGCGAGTCGTAAACCTCGATCACGCCGGTGACACGGTTGTGGTCGTCGACGACGACGAGGGCTTTGAGTCGAAGCCGCTGCATGCGCTCATGCGCCTCGCGCAAGCTCGTATTCTGATGAATCGACACGGGCCGCGGCGTCATCACGTCCGCTACTCGGTAGCTCGTGAGATTGCCATCGGCCTTGACCACGGTCCGTCGGACGTCCCCATCCGTAACGATGCCGAGCGGCTCGCCCCCGGCGTCCACGGCGATCACGAGGCCCATCCGCCCCGACGTCATCGCCAATAGCGCCTCCGTGAGCGGGGCTTCCGGGGACACGACCGGCAACGGATCGCGCTGCATGGCCTCTTTGACGCTGCCGCGCTGGCCCAGCATGCCGCCCGGGTGCCAGCGCAAAAGATCGTCGGTGGTCACGTTGCGCGCGCGCATTGCCGCCACCGCGAGCGCGTCACCGAGCGCCATCGTGACCAACGCAGAAGTGGTTGGCACGAAGCCGTGGGGGCAGCTCTCCTGCTCGACGCAGGTCTCGATGGCGACGTGCGCTGCTCGCCCCAACGCCGAGTCACGCTTGCCGACGAGCGCGATGAGAGAGACCCCGAGCTCGTTCAAGTGGGGCAGGACACGCACGACTTCTTCGGTTCCACCGCTGTGCGAGATGAGCACGACCACGTCGTCTCGCCCGAGCGAGCCGAAGTCACCGTGCGACGCTTCCGCCGGGTGCAAGAAAAGGCTCCGCGTGCCGGAGCAATTGAACGTGGCCACCAGCTTGCGGGCGATCAAGCCCGACTTGCCGATACCGCAAACGACCACGACGCCGGAGCATGCGAGGATGAGGCGCAATGCCTCGACGAACCCGTCGTCGAGCCCCGCTCCAGCGCGCACCAACGCCTCCGACTGGCTGGACAGAGCGCGACGCGCTCCGGCCAGGACCGACTCCTCTGGAGTAGAGCTACGAGGCGACGCGCCCTTTAAGCCAACAACTTGCAGACTCATGAACCTGTGTCCCCAACTTTCCGATTGATTTGCCGCATACCACCGCGCGTGCATCGCGCCAAGGCCCTAGCCGACGCTGCATCGACCGCTCCAACCGCTCCGACCACTCCAGCGGGCTAGGGATACCATCGCGACGCCGATGTGCAAAGGCACGCGCACTTCGCAGTCGGTCCGGCTTTGGGGCGCGTTCTGTCTAAGCCCCGAGCGCAACCGCCTTGCCCCAAAATTCGAGCCGGACCAGGCGGCCGGGCGCGCTTCATTTCAGCGCGCCCCCAAAATAAACGTGAGTACTTTGCCAGTGGCGCTCGACGCGGATGCTTTCCGTTGACGACTGACTATGCTGCGCCACGTTCGGCATCTGGCGCGATTCGATAGAGTTTCTGGCGCGATTCGGCGTCGTATGACGCTCGGCCGAAAGTCAGCACCGCCG
>Ga0164241_10002349_pt1 | contig 20760 bp, 16 predicted proteins | sample OricomyardsoilBY_FD_108780 | JGI IMG/M metagenome (GOLD analysis project Ga0164241, IMG submission 108780) | Backyard soil microbial communities from Emeryville, California, USA - Original compost - Back yard soil (BY) | ecosystem: Environmental > Terrestrial > Soil > Unclassified | place: USA... | reverse complement strand
TCCGAGATCCCACAGGCGCGTCGACATGTAGCGCTCGCCGATGTCGCACAGCAGCGTGACGATGACGGCCTTCTGGCCCTTGGGGATCGCCTTGGCGGCGTCGTACACGCCCGCCAGGTAGATGCCCGAGCTCTGCCCGCCGAAGAGGCCGATGCCGGCGAGCTTCTGGCTCATGTCCCAGCCGCGGTCGACGTCGGCGTCCCAGTACTTGTCGACCACCTTGGCGTCGAAGATCTCGGGCACGATGTCGCCCTCTTCCTTGAGCGGCTTCAGGCCCTCGACGCCGGGGAACGCGTCGGGCACGACGCAGTGGATCTGCACGTTCGGGTTCTTGGCCTTGAGGCCGCGCCCCACGCCCGTGATGGTGCCGCCCGTGCCGACGCCCGCGACGAAGTGGGTCACGCGCCCACCGGTCTGGGTCCAGATCTCCTCGGCGGTCGTCTCGAGGTGCGCCTTCCAGTTGTGGTCGTTGCCGTACTGATCGCTGAAGTAGTACGTGCCCGTGTCCTTGGCCTGGCGGCGCACCTCGCGCAACGCCTCGTCGTAGCCGTCCTGCGCGGACGTGTGGAAGAGCTCGGCGCCGTGCGCGCGGATGCGCTTCTTGCGCTCCGCCGAGGCGTTGTCGGGCACGACCATGCGGACCGGGACGCCGATGACCTTGCCGATCCAGGCGTAGGCGATGCCGGCGTTGCCCGAGCTCGAGTCGAGGATGGTCTTGCCGTCGAGCAAGCCCTTGTCGAGCGCGTCGAGCAGCATGTAGAGGACCGGCCGGTCCTTGAGCGAGCCGCCCGGGTTGAAGCTCTCGACCTTCACGTAGATCTCGACGTCGGGCAGCTCGTTCTCGAATGCTCGTACACGAATCATCGGCGTGTTGCCGACGAGCGTCAGAGCGGGGAACTGGTCCTTGTACTTGTCGACGAGCGCCTTGAGACCCATAGGGCCGAGGCTCATACCGACTTTTCCGGCGCAAGGCTACGCTCGCGGAGGGCAGGTCCCAGCCAACGAACCGTGGCCGCGTGCAGCACCACCAGCTGCTCGGCGACACGCCCCATGGCGGTGCGCGTCGGCTCGTCCGCCCCGAGCAGCGCGTCGAGCGGCGGCAGCGGCGCGGGCGAGCGCGCCTCGCTCACGGCCGCGACGAGATCGACGAGGGTCGCGTCGAGCGCCGCGAAGAACGCGCCGTGGCGCCCGCGCTCGGACTGCGTGGTGAGCTCGCCGAGCACCAGCAGCGCGCCGTTGACGTGGCGCGTCGAGGCCACCAGCGCGAGCGGCGCCTCGAGCGCGGCGGCCGAGCGGCGACGCACCTCCGAGAGCCAGCGGTTGAGTGACGTCTCGGCGTTGAGCAGCTCGCGTCCGACCGCGCGGCGGGCCAGCGCGCGCGGGTGCTCGGCGTCGGTCGCGAGCACCGTCTGCGCGTGGCCGCGGGTCGCCTCGAGCACGTCGCGCGCCGAGGTCCAGAACAGGTCACGCTCGGAGATCGGCCACAGCACCCGCGCTGCCACGAGCGCCAGCGCGCCGCCCAAGAGCGCGTTCACGATGCGCGCGCCGACGAGCGTCGGGTCGTGCGTCGCGGACTCGGCCAGCAGCACGAACGCCGGCGTCAGGAACGCCGAGTAGAGCGCGTAGTTGAGCGGCTGCACCGCCACGCCCAGCGCCGCGAACACGAAGAAGACCGGCAGCATCACCGCGGGCAGGTCGATGGCGAACGTGAGCCCGGCCGCGACCAGCGCGCCGAGCACGGTGCCGAGCACACGCTGGGTGACGTAGATGAACGTCGCAGGGAGCTGCGGCTGCAGGACGACCGCGACGCCGATGGTCACCCAGTGCGGCCGCGGGACCCCGAGCCAGGCGGCCAGGAGCGTCGCCACGGTGGTCGCGACGCCGACGCGCAGCGCGTGCCTCGCGAGCGACGAGTCGAACGTGAGGTTCGCGAGGATCGGCCCGAGGATCGGCCGCGGCTCGCGGTCGTCCACGTCGAGCAGCTCGGGCACGACGCGCTCGTCCTCGATGGACGACGCCAGCGACACGACCTCGTCGGTGAGCTGGACGGGCCGCGCCAGCACACGCTCGAGCACCGTCGCCGCGCGCGGGTCGCGAGGCGTCAGCGGCGCCGCGCGCTCGCTCTGGACGACGGTCGCGGCCTCGGTCAAGGCGGGCGTGAGGTCCGCGAGCGAGTGAGCGGGCGCGTGCTCGACGACCACCACGAACGATGCGAACAGCCGATCGGCCGTCTCGAGCAGCGCCAAGAGGCGCGCCCCGCGCCCGCTGTCACCGCGCCGCCCACGCCGGGTCGCGGCCAGCGTCGCGCGCGCCTCCTCGATGAGCTTGCGCACCTCGGCGCGGCGCTCGCGCTGCCATGCGACGCGCTCGACGCCCGCCGCCGGGCCCTGCGCGAACGTCGCCAGCGCGCGCAGCACCTTGGCGACCGCCGCGCGCGCCGGGCGGTAGAGGCGGACGGGCCACATGAAGAGCGACAGCGACATCGACCACAGCGCGCCGAGCGCGGCCCAGCCGGCGCGCGTCAGCGCCGCGTCGAGCGTGTGCAGCGGCTGCGCGTAGCTCACCAGCGACAGCACCAGGAGCACCGCGCCGACGCTGCCGGCCGCGCCACCATAGATGCGCATGAAGGCGAGCGAGGTCGCGAGCACCAACACGATCGCCACGCCGACGACCGGCACGCCCCCAGCGAGGCCCGCCAGCGGCGCCAGCAGCGCGCTCCCGAGCAGGAACCAGAGGATCGCCTTGGCGCGCGCCCGGTAGGCGCCACCCTTGTCGGCGACGGCCCCGAGGAACGCGGTCAGCGCGACGAACGAGAGCTCGGGCCGCTCGAGCACGAGCGCCAGCACGAGCGGCGTCACGGTCGCGGTCGCGGCCCTGAGACCCGCCTGGATGGCCGGCTTCACGGGCGCGAGCTGGATGGCGTCCTGCAGCGGGCCGACCAGCATGGATGTCGCGCGCGGTTTGGCGTCTGCCACGCGGGCGCTCTAGCACTGAGTCGCGCCGCCCACTACGCCGATCGCGCGGGCCAATGCGCCGGGCTCGCGTTGACCCGACGAGGCTGCTAAGACTGCCGGCATGAACCGCATCACCGCTTGGCTATTCGCTCCGCTGCTGCTGTGCCTCACGCCCGCGTGCGACGACACGAGCGACACCAAGGACGGCGTGTGCCCCGCGACGTGCGACGACGGCAAGGACTGCACCGACGACCGCTGCGACACGGAGACCGGCCAGTGCGTGCACGTGCCGCGTGATGTCGCCGAGGCCTGCCGCCAGGACAGCCACTGCGACGACGGCGACCCGTGCACCACCGACACCTGCGCGTTCGACGTCGCGGGCGGCTGCCCCGAGCTGCAGCGCTGCCACCACGAGCAGCTCCCGGGCTGCCGCTCGTGCCCGCAGTTCCCGAGCCAGTGCGACGACGCCGACCCCTGCACGACCGACAGCTGCGGCGCCGACCTCATCTGCCGCTACACGAGCTACGACTTCTGCGACTCGCGCTGCAACACCCAGCTCGGCTTCAGCTACCCGAGCTCGACGTTCGTCGGTGACGCGCGGGTGCGCGGCTACCCGTGGCCCAAGGACGGCGCCGCCTGCACCGACGGCTGCAGCTGCACGAAGGAGCTCGCGCTGACCGACGGCGAGGGCGGGCAGATCCGCGTGGCCGGCCTCGACAGCCCATCGACCTGCGAGGTCACGTCGTGCTCGGACTACACCTGCGCCCCGCTGGCGGCGCACCGCACCTACCTCGTCTACGGACAGGCCTCGAACCCCCCGCCCGCGCAGGCGCTCCCCGCGCGCTCACCCGACGGCGGCAGCGGCGCGCCGCTCCCCGCAGACGTCGCCCTGCCGCCGGACTTCGCGACGCAGCTCGCGGTCGAAGGCTATTGCCTGTTCCTCGATCAGGACGGCATCGACGGCACCTACGACGGCACCCTGGTGCTCGACGGCGAGGCCCAGGCGGTGAGCTTCCGCTTGGTCTTCGACCAGGTGCGCGCGACCGTCAGCGGCTCGGAGCGCGTCACCGCGAGCGGCGTCTACGCCTACTCGCAGGACGGCGTGGCGCTGCGCGTCGAGCTCCAGCTCGACAACCGCACCATCATCGGCCGGCTCTTTCCGGGGCACGATCGGCTGCAGGGCCCGGTCTACGACCCGTCGCAGCCAGCGGATCAGGCTGGCGCGAGCGATCCGAGCGACGGCGCCCAGCAGATCCCCGAGCCGCCGCGCGACGACTTCGGTAAGGAGATCGGCTTCCTCACGCTGATCCTGCGATGACCCGCGCGCTGCTCGTCGTGCTGTTCGCGGCCAGCGCGTGCGATCACGGCGCCGCCGATAGCGCCACGCCCGGAGTGTGCCCAGCGACGTGCGACGATCGCGACCCGTGCACCGACGACCGCTGCGACCCGACGACGGGCGCCTGCGTGCACGTGCCACGCGACGTCACCGAGGCGTGCCGCCAGGACGACCACTGTGACGACGGCGACCCGTGCACGACCGACACATGTGGCGTCGACGTGCAGTGCCGCGGCCTCGAGCGCTGCCGGCACGAGCGCGTCACGGGCTGTCGCTCGTGCACGGTCTTCGCGGGCGAGTGCGACGACGGCAACCCCTGCACGGTCGACACCTGTGGCGACGACCTGCTGTGTAGCGCGCGCGTCGAGGAAGGCTGCGACGCGCGCTGCGACCTGCGCAGCTTCTCCTCGCCGAGCTTCGTGGTGGTCGGTGCGGTCTCCATCCGAGCCGAGCTCACCCCGAGCGCGTCCTGCACGGACGGCTGCCCCTGCACGACGGGCGCCGAGCTCGCCGACGAGGGCGGCCGCATCGACACCCACTTCGACGGCGCCAGCTGCGACCGGGACGCGTCCTGCCAGGTGAGCTGCACGCCGGTCGCGTATGGTCGCTACGCGCTCTTCTACGGCGAGGCGAGCGACGCCCGCACGAGGCGTAAGGCCGCGCTGCCGGGCATACCGGGAGAGCCCGAGGTGCCCGTGCAGCTGGCCGACACGTTCACGGTCGAGGGCTGGTGCATGTGGCTCGACGCGAGCGGCCTGGACGGCGACTACGACGCCACGCTGGTGCTCGACGGCCAGGCGTCGGCCATAACTTTCTCATTACAATTCAATGCCTTGCAGCCCATCGTCACGGCCCAGCAGCGCATCGACTTCAGCGGTAGCTATCCGTACTCGGAGGACGCCGCGTCGCTCACGCTGCCGTTCCTCCTCGACGGCAACTGGGTCAGCGCGCGCCTGTTCCCAGGCCGAGATCGACTGCAGGGGCTGGTCTACGATCAGTCGTTCTTCTTCGCTGATGGCGTGCCCGACGAGGACGCTGGCGTGCCGCCACCGCCCGACCCGCGCGGCCACCCGATCGGACGCCTGACGCTGGTCCTTCGATAGTTGCCGACGCGCGGCCATCACGCGTAGGCTGCGCCGCCATGAACGACCTGTTCCCCGCCGTCACGACCTCGGATCTCGCCGCCCGCGCGGCCGCCGCGCTCACCCCGAACTACCGCCCGGCCCCGCTGGTGCTGGTGTCCGGCAAGGGCTGCCGCGTCACGGACAAGGACGGCCGCACCTACCTCGACATGGTCGGCGGCATCGCCGTGAACTCGCTCGGCCACGCCCACCCGCGCCTCGTCGCGGCCATCGCCGAGCAGGCCGCGACGCTCATCCACGTCTCGAACCTCTACATCAACGAGCCGGCGATCGCGTTCGGCGAGATGGTCAAGAAGGTTTCGTTTGCCGATCGGGTGTTCTTCGCGAACTCGGGCACCGAGGCGAACGAGGCGGCGCTGAAGCTCGCGCGCCGCTTCCAGGCCGAGGTGCGCAAGTCCCCGCACCAGGCGGGGTTCCTGGCCTTCCACGACTCCTTCCACGGCCGCAGCTACGGCGCGCTGTCGGTCACCGGCCAGCCCAAGTACCACCACGGCTTCGAGCCCCTGGTGCCGGGCGCGCGCTTCGCGACCTTCGGCGACCTCGACCAGTGCCGCGCCGAGATGAGCGACGGCAAGGTCGGCGCCATCATCGTCGAGCCGATCCAGTGCGAGGGCGGCATCAACATGCCCCCGCCCGGCTTCCTCGAGGGCCTGCGCGCGCTCGCCGACGACCACGGCGCGGTGCTGATCTTCGACGAGGTGCAGACCGGCGTCGGCCGCACCGGCACGTGGTGGGCCTACGAGCACACCGACATCGTGCCCGATGTCGTCACGACCGCGAAGGGCGTGGCCGGCGGCGTGCCGCTCGGCGTCATGATGTGCAACGAGAAGGTCGCGGCCGGCTTCGTGCCGGGCTCGCACGCGTCCACCTTCGGCGGCAACGCGCTGGCCACGCGCGCCGGCCTCGAGGTCTTCCAGGTCATCGAGGAGGACGGCCTGCTCGAGAACGCGCGCACCCGCGGCGCGCAGCTCGCGGCGGGCCTCGAGGCGCTGCGTGTGGCCCACCCCGACAAGGCGGTCGCCCAGCGCGGGCGCGGCCTCGTGCAGGGCCTCGAGCTGGCCGACGCGGCGCTCGTGAACCGCGTCGTCGACGGCTGCCGCGTGGCCGGCCTGTTGGTGAACGCCGTGCAGGGCAAGACGCTGCGCTTCGTGCCGCCGCTCATCGTCAGCGCGGCGGAGATCGACGAGGCGCTCGTGACCGTCGGTGGTGTTCTCGCGGCCAGCTAGAGTCCGTGATAGAGGCTTGAGCATGAGTCGACCGGCCAGCACACCGACGCTCGCGGACGAGTGGGACGCGATCCACACGATCCTCGCGCCGCTGCTCTCCGAGCCGACCGCCGCCGAGCGCCGCGCGACGCTGCTCGCCAAGTACGGCCAGCCCCGCTTCGGGGCGACGCTCGGCGAGATCGACCAGGTGATCGACGCGCTGCTCGTGCGCATGCGCACCGAGCCGAAGAGCGCGCGCCGCGAGGAGTCGCGCTCGAACCTGCCGCGCGTGCCGACACAGCCGCCCGCCGACATGGGCGCCAAGCGGGCCGCGCCGCCGCCGCCGCTACCGGTCGCGCAGGCCCCCAACAAGCCGGCCGCCGTGCCGCCGCCGATCCCCGCCTTCAAGGCGCCCGACAAGGGCGACAAGCACATCGAGCCGCAGGACGAGCTCGACGGCATGCCGCCGCTGCCGCCCGCGGTGCCGGCTGGCGAGGGCCCGCCGAAGACGCGCCGCGGCAAGCCGGCGATTGGCTACGACGAGTCGGGCGCGCTGGTGCCGATGCGCTCCGGCACGGCCCCCGAGACCTACTTCCTCTACGACGACATCGTGACGCTGTCGGGCCTCAACGACTGGGACGGCGTGCTCATCTCGCTCGAGCGCCTGCTGGTCCTCGCCAAGCTCGAGGACCACATCAAGGAGTTCGTCGACGCCAACGAGGTGAAGCTGCTCTCGATCTACGAGACCTTCCTGAAGTCGTTCGGGCGTGTGCCCAAGCGCCTGCCGGCCGCCGTCGACAACAGCATGCCGCGCCCGTTCCTGAGGGCCGAGAAGATCGCCGGCGTGCTCGCCATGATCGACGGCAAGGTGACCATCCAAGAGATCCTCAAGCGCTCGACGCTGACGCCGCTCGAGACCTGCAGCGCGCTCTGTCAGCTGCGCCGCGCGGGCGTCGTCGACGTGCCCTGAGGGTCGCCATGACGCGCCACCAGCGCGTCATGGACCAGGTCGGCCTGGCCGACGAGCGCGGCCACATCGCTGTCGTTCTCGATGACCCAGGTCGCCGCCGCGCGTCGTGACGCGTCATCGGTCTGGGCCGCGATGCGACGGCGCGCCTCGACCTCGTCGAGCCCAGAGCGCGCCATCAGCCGCGCGAGCTGAACGTCCGACGGGCACATGACCACGATGAGCCCGGTGAGGCCCGCCGCGAGCTTGTTCTCGAGGATGAGCGCGGCCTCGTAGATGATGAAGGGCAGGCCCGCGCGCTGCGCGTCGGCGAGCGCCTTGCCGGTCTTGGCGGCGATCGCCGGGTGGGTGATGGCGTTGAGGCGCGCCAGCGCGGCCGGGTCCGCGAACACGATCCGCCCGAGCTGCGCGCGATCGAGGCGGCCCTCGGCGTCGAGCACCGCGGGCCCGAACGCGCGCACGATGGCGGCGAGCGCCGGCTCCCCCGGCTCGACCACCGCGCGCGCCAGCACGTCGGCGTCGATGATGGTCGCGCCCCGCTCGCGCAGCCGCGCCGCGACCGTCGACTTACCGCACGCGATCCCGCCCGTGAGCCCGATGATGGCCGTGGTCATGACGGCGAGCGCTTGCCACGCAGCTTCGTCGGGTGTCAACGCGTGATTGAAGGGCGCCGGGCCGTCTGTTATGGCAGCCCGCAATGGCCGACGGCCCCGCAGCACCACCAGAGAGCGAAGGTACGCAGACCGCGTGGGGGCTGCTGACGTCGCCGCGTGTGTTCCTGGGCCTGACGGCGGTGCTCGGCCTGCTCTTCGCGTGGGCCCAGACCGTGCCTCAGCGGCTGGCCGCGGGCGAGCTCTCGCCGCTGGCGCCGTATGCCGAGGCCGAGGCCCTGCGCTCACTCGGCCTCGACGACGTGTGGGTCGCCTGGCCGGTCCTGCTGGTCGGGCTGCTGCTCACGCTGGTCGCCGCGGGCCTCTTGCTGCTGCGCGCCCAGCGCCTCGTGAACAGCCCGGGCGGGCCGTTCGCGACCGCGTTCACGGGCACCAGCGCGGCCTCGCTCGACACGCTGCGCGAGCGTATCCCGAGCGCGCTCGGCACCGCGCGGGTGGCGGTGCGCCTCGGGCGCGACGAGGTGAGCGCGCGCCGCGGCTTCGAGCCGGAGGCCATCGCGGTCGTGGTGCTCGGCCTGGCGGCGCTGGTCGCCGGGCTCTTCATCGGCCGCGCGAACACCTTCGACGCGCGCTTCACGGTCGTGCCGGGCGGGGCCGAGCGCGCCGACGTGGCGGTGCGCGACGACAACATCTACCTGCCGAGCGCACGCGCGCTCGATCTACGCTGCGACCGCCCCGACCCGCTCGACCCGCGCCGCCACCTGACCTGCACGCTGCTCACCGAAGCGAGCGCGACGCCCGAGCCGATCACCCTGACGCCGGGCGTGCCCGTCACGACCGCCAGCGGCCTGACGCTGACCCCGCTCGGTGACGCGCTGCGTGTCTCCAGCCAGGGCTTCGTGATGCTGCTGCAGCGCGCCAGCGGCGCCGAGCAGCTCGCCATCGCGGCCGCCGCGCCGACCCGCTTGGGCGCGACCGGCGACCAGCTCACGGCCTTCCCGGGCCCGGATGGCCCGCTGGTGGTGTGGAAGGCGGCCAGCGGCGAGGCGATCTTGCTGGCCCCGCCGATCGCCGCGACGCCGCACGCGCCGGACCCGGCCATGCACGGCCAGACGCTGGCCTACGTCACGCCGAGCGCTTGGACCGTGCAGGCCAAAGCCAGCCCCGCCAGCATCCTGTTCTTGCTCGGCGTCGCGTTCGTGGCGCTGGGGCTCTTGGGGCTGGCGCTGGTGCCGAGCATCACCGTCACGCTGGTGCAGACCGCCAAGGGCACGCGCGTGCGCATCCGTTCGACCAACCGCGCGGCGCTGGCCGCGAGCGCGCGGCGCGTGCTGCTCGAGGTGCCATGAGGTCCATCGTGGCCCTGGTGCTGGCCGCGCTCGGCGCGGTGCTGTGCGTCCTGGCCGACCCGACGAGCCTGACGGTCTGGACGCTCTGCGCCGCGACGCTGGCCGCGCTCGGCAGCCGCCCCGGCGTGCTCTTCGGCGCGCTGACGCTGGTCGCTGGCCTGGCCGTCCAGCCTGCCGCGCTGCCGCTCATCGCCCCCATGGCGCTGATCGGCGCCCTCCTGGCGGGCGCCGCGCTCGGCCTGCTCGGCCGCGAGCTGGAGCGCCACATCGACCTCCTGGCGCGCGACCACCGCGCCGTCCTGGTCGCGCTCGCCGCGCTGCTGCTGCTGCTGACGCTGGTGATGCCCGATCCGCACGTGCGCCTCGCGAGCGGCGGCATGCCCGCGATGTTCGACGCGCTGACCATCGACACGCCGAGCGCCACGCGCCTGTGGCGCCCCATCCCCGCGCTGGTCACCTACCTCTCACCACTCGCGGATCTCGAGCCGCTGGCGCTCATCCTGTCCGGCATCGTGGCGTTCGCGGCGATGGCCCACGCCGCGCTCGCGCTGCCGCTCGATCGCGCGTTCCAGTGGGTCGTGCGCGGCACCGCGCTGCTCACCGTCGTGGTCGCGCTGGTCGCGCTGCTCGACCTGCTGGCCGGCTCGGTCACGCTCGACCTCGAGGCGCTGCGCCAGACCATGACCCACCAGGCGAGCACCGCCGGCCCGCTGCTCGACCTGGCCGCGCCGCCCGACGTGGCGCTGGCGTGGTGGTCGCGCCCGCTGGTCGACGGCCTGCGCCTCGTGGCCGCGCTCCTGCTGGCCTACGCGCCGTTTATGAACGCGCGTTCGGAAACCGCGACGACCACGCTCGCGCAGCGGCCGTGGCTCACCCTGGCGCTCGCCGCTGCCGTCGTCGCGCTGCCGTTCATGCCGGTGCCGATGGCGCTGGCCGGAGGCATCGCGCTCGGCCTGGGCGCGCTGGTGGCGGGCCGCACGGGCACGTCCGCGGACCTCGCCCCGCGGCTCGCGCTGGTGATGGTGCTGGTGCTGTGGGTGTGGAGCGCCATCGCGCGGACCCCGCTCGGATGACGATGAAGGAGCCCGATCTGCTCGGGCCCGCGCGCCCGCGCCGCCGCCGTCGGCTGTCCCCCGCGGTGATCGGCGTGCTCGGGCTGGCCGGCCTCGGCGGCCTCACGGCGCTGTGGATCTGGGTCTTCACGCCGATCTTCGTCACCCCGCAGGAGTTCCACGAGCGCCAGCGCCGCTTCGACCGCTCCGTACGCGAGGTCCTGCACGCGCAAGGCCCGGGCGGCTCCGACCCGTCGCTGCCACCGTGGCCGCCACCGCTCGGCGACGATCGCCTGCGCGTGCTGACCGAGGCCGAGGCCCAGGTCGTGCGCGGTGTGCGCTTCGCGGCGAGCTCCCAGGCGATCGACTACCCGTGGGGCGACCTGCCCGCGAACATCGGGACGTCGGCCGACGTGGTGGTGCGCGCGCTGCGCGCCGTGAACATCGATCTGCAGCAGATGGTGCACATCGACCGGAAGGCGCAGCCCAAGCGCTACCCGCTCGCGCTCTTCACCAACAAGAAGCCCGACCGCTCGACCGATCATCGGCGCGTGGTGTTGCTCTACGCCTTCCTGCACGCGTTCCTGCCCGAGGGTCCGGTCGACACCGACACGCCCGAGACGCTGGCGCAGTGGCTGCCCGGCGACCTGGTCTTCTGGGCCGAGGGCGGCCGAGAAGGCCACCCCGGGCTGGTCGGCGTCGTCACCGATCGGCGCGACGAGACCGGCATGCCGCTGGTCATCACGCTGCACGAGGACGACAAGCGCGCCTCCATCCACCACCGCCTCGACGACTGGCCCATCGTGGGGCACGCGACGCTGGCCGTGGACGCCCTGCTCGAGCGCTTCCTAGAGGCCTACCCCGGCACCATCCTCGAGCCGCGCCCACCGCCCCCTCAACCGACGCCCTAGGCTACAGGCTCTTGGCGCAGCGGAAGCCGAGGAACGGCTGGGCCTTGGTGCGGCTGTCGCGCTGGCCACGCTCGCTCGCGAGCAGCGTGCACAGCGCCTCCTTGCGGGTCGCGGAGTGCGCGCCGCGATAGGCCTTGTCGGCACCGGACGAGGGGAACAGCTCGGCTTCGGTGAACGCGATCGACAGGTCGTGTCCGAGGCAGATGTAGGTCTCGCACTGTGCGAAGCACACCGTGTCTGGGTCCTCGTCGGTGTCGCAGGCGGGGCACTGCTTGGCCACGCACTCGGGCGTGTCGGCGCAGGTGAAGTTCAGCGGGGCCCAGTCCGAGCCGGTCCACTCGGCCACGTTGGCGGCCATGTCGTAGACCTTCGCGCCGCCGCCCTCGTCGACCGCGTCCTCGGGCGAGTCCATCACGGCGCGGTTCAGACCCGACTCGCCGCAGCCCTGCAGGTTCAGCTGGCCCACGCAGTCGAGCGGCTTCGCGAGCGTGACCTCGCTGGTCGGGAAGATGTCATCGCCCGGGCCCTTGGCGGCCCGCTCCCACTCGGCCTCGCTCGGCAGGCGCGCGCCGACGAACGCGCAGTACTGCTGCGCATCGTCCCAGGTCACGTTGACGACGGGGAACTGCGCGAACTGCGCATCGTCGTAGTAGACGTCGCGGCCCATCGAGTTGCCGCCGCGCACATCGTGGCACTTCCCGGCGTCCACGCAGTACTGGTACTGCAGGTTGGTCACCTCGTGCTCGTCGATGGCGAACGGCTCGAGCGCGATCGTCACCTGTGGGTAGAGGTTCTGGGTCGACGTACCCTCGGCGCACACGACCGGCGCGCCCGAGAGGCAGCCGTAGCCCTGGTTCGCGCCGAACGGGAAGGTGAGCCCCGTCGTGATCGAGACCATCTTGGTCGCGGCGGGCAGCTCCTTGCCTTCAGCGCAGCTCGCCAGCGCCACGAGCGCCATGAGCCCCGTCCACTTCATCGTCTTGATTCGCGTCCGCATGACTCGCCTCGCGCTCAGAACCGGATATCCGCGCCGAACATGACCCCGGAGCCGCGCTCGGGCGCGCTCACCGTCGGGACCAACGTGACCCTCGGCACCTCGTCGACCTGCGCGTACGGGTCGAGCTCGTCCTTGCTGTCGACCAGCGACGTGTCCGTCGCATCGAGGATGATCAACAGGATGCCGACACCGAGCAGGCCACCGCCAGCGCCGTAGCCGACCTTTTGTAGCGTCGACCAGCTGTCGAAGTCGGGGGTGCCCTTGAAGTGCTTGTCCGCCTCGGTCCCGGCGAACACGCCGAAGCCGATACCGAGCGCGCCGACGATGGCGGTCGGCCAGCCCACATACGCCTTCCACGTGGCCGGGGAGTCGCGCAGGTAGAGCTCGGCGGTGACCTCGGTCTGCTCGTTGACCGTGACCTGCACCTCCTTGCCGAAGTCGGTGTAGTTGTCCTTCTTGACCGAGATCTGGTGCGCGCCCTCGTCGACGGTGATGGGGTCGCGGTACGGCGTCAGGCCGATGTTGCGCCCGTCGAGGAACAGCGAGGCGCCACGCACGTTCGACTTCACTCGGACGGTGCCGACGCGCTGGAACTTCTCGAGCTTGAAGCGCAGGTTGACCGGCTCGCCTGCCCGCACCTCGAGCGTCTCCTCGAACGGCACGAAGCCGTCGAGGACGAGGTAGACCTTGTACTTGCCGGGGTCGAGTGTGGTCTCGTACGGCGTCTGCCCGAGCAGCTTGCTCTTGTCGTCGATGTAGACCTTCGCGTCGGGCGGGTCCGAGTTGATCGTGACCTTCGGGCGCTGCAGCAGCTGGCACTTCTGGATGGACGCGCGCACATCGATGGCGTCCTTCGGGTCCTGGCCGTTGTTCCGTCGCTTGTAGAAGTCGACGTAGGCCTGGTAGCCGGTCACGCAGTTCTCGGCATCGCCGAGCTTCTCGTAGGCGCGCGCGATGTTGTAGAGGTTCGCCTCGTGCGGCACGAGCGCGTGCGCCTTCTTGAAGTTCTCGATGGCGGCCGAGTACAGCTCTTTGTCGAAGAGCGCCCGCCCCTCCTTGTAGAACTCGGCAGCCTTGGCCTTGTCCTCGGGCGTTGGGTCCGCGGCATACACGGACGGCGACAGCATCATGCCCGTCACGAGCAGCGCGACCAGCGCGAGGCCAAACAAGAACGGACGCATATCAGGAGCTCCCGAGACCTGAGACGCCCGGGACCCTAGCGGCCACCGCCGGCTCTGTCAATCAGACCGAGGGCTTCCGAGCCGCTTGCCACAAGGTTCTTGGGCCGCTCGTCAGGGGTCGACGGCGAACGCCAGGACGATCATCCCGCCTTCGTACGAACGACCCGCCTGGAAGAACGTGCCGCCGTCCTTGACGTTGACGGTCGTCTTGAGGCCACCGACCTCGAGGTGCAGCGCCACGAAGCCATTGGCGCGGCCGTCGTTGCGATAGATCAGCTCGCTGCCGTTGGGCAGCGCGAGCTTGCTCGACGCGCCCGCGGCCAAGGTGACCTGCTGTCGGTCGAGCGTCTTGAAGGCCGTGTAGGGCGCGAAGCTCTTGACGAGGTACTTGGCGAGGTCGCCGAGGTCGGGCGCCACGCTCGTGCCGTCCTTCGTGGCGTGGATGACCGTGACGCGGACCTTGGCGTCGGGCCCCTGCGCCAGAGCAGGTCCACCGCACAGCAGCGCAAGCGTGAGGACAAGGCTCGCGACGGCTCGCGGAGTGGATACGACAAGCGACTTCAGCATGGCCACGACCTCCTAGGACGAGAGCCTATCACAGCCCCTTCGGAGTCGAGGTGCCCTCACCGTCGATCACGTGCCAGAGCACCATCGGCTGGTCGGGGTCGTCCTTGTTGACGTCGACCACGACCTTGCCCTTGGCCACTTCCCAGGTCTCGACGAAGGCGGTGTTGCGGCCGCCCGGCTTGTGCTCGGCCTCCATGCCGCGGCGCGGGCCGGGCTGGACCTGAGCCATGTCCTGCACGGGCGCATTGACGGACGACGACGAGCCGGAGCTCATCAGCGCGCCGACGACGATGGCGATGACGGCAGCGGCCAGGCCCGCGAGCGCCATCGGGTGCTCGAGGCGGAAGACCTCGCCGAGCCACTTGGTGAGCCGGGTCCAGGCCGATGGCTGCGCCGCCGCGTCCTCGGCCGCGATGCGCGCCATCACACCATCGAACACGTCGACCTTCACGTTGGCCAGCGGAGCCTCGAAGCCGTCTTGGGCGAAGAGCGAGATGCTGTGGAGCTCGGCCAGCTCGGCCCCGAGCGACGGGTCCTGCGCGAGCAGCTGCTCGACCTCGGCCCGGTCCGCGGCGCTCAGCTCGCCGTCGGCGTAGGCCATGAGCTTCATCGTGATGTCTTGCTTCGTGCTCATCGTCGTTGTCCTTCCGCGCTTCTACTGGCGGAGATAGCGCGACAGGGATTTCTGGAAGTTCTTGCGAGCGTGGAAGAGCCGGCTCATCACCGTCCCCTTGGGGACGTTCAAGGTCTCCGCGAGCTCCTCGTACGAGAGCCCCTCGACTTCCCGCAGCAGCAGGATCGAGCGGTGCTCTTCGGAGAGCGTCGCGAGCGCCTTGTCCATGTGCTCTACCAGCTCCTTTCGGTGGGCTGCTTTCGCGGGGCTGTCGATGCCGGTCGACGCGAGCGTCGGGCCGCTGGTGAATCCGTCCTCGTGCGCGATGGCGTCGTCGTAGTCGACTTCCGCCTGGCGGGCCTCGCGCCGCTTCCGATCGATGCACAGGTTGAGGACGATGCGATAGACCCAGGTGTAGAAGCTCGAATCACCCTTGAACGTCGCGAGGTTGCGGTGAACCTTGACGAACGTGTCTTGGGTGACGTCGAGCGCGGTATCGGGATTCCGAACGATGCCATAAGCGATCGTGTAGATCTTCCGTTGGTACCGCTCGACGAGCTTCCGGAAGGCTTTTTTATCACCTCCAACGGCTAGCTCGACGAGGGCCTGGTCTTCTGCTTTTGCGTCTCTTGCTTCTTCCTGGTTCGCCACTCGGCTCTCCAAGCTGGGTCGCAGACGGGGTCGCCTGCACACTATTCAAAGGCGATCGGTTCGGCCGTTCGACGCTGGGAGATCGCATGGCCGCGAAATCCCTGCAAGACGGCCCTTCTCCTGGCGATCGCTTGTAACACCCCCGCCGACCGGACCCTGCCTGGATGGGGATTGACCGGATCGAGGCCGAGCCCGACAATGCCGCGCTCGCGGCCAGGCCCGCGAGGAATGCGGCAACGAAGGCCTGACGTTGGGTCTCGCGGCCCAAGGGATGTGGGACCCCGCGGGAGTCACGACACGACGATGGAACCTTTCGACGCCACGCTCCGATTCATCGCCCGCGTGCGGAGCGAGCTGGCTGCAGTGGCCCGCGGCGAGACGTTCTACGCCGTCATCGCCGCATTGATCGTCACGCTCGTGCTCGGCCTGGCAGCCGCGGCGGTGCTCGGGGTCGGCGCAGGCCGCTGGGCATGGGCCATCTTGGCGCTCGGCGCAGGTGTCGCGGGCTGGCTCGTGTGGCGGCTCGGACTCCGGCCTGGGCGGGCCCGTCGGGTCGACGCCGAGCTGGCGCTGTGGGTCGAGGCACGCGTGCCGGACCTCGGATCCGGGCTGGTCACGTCCGTCGAGGTCGGCTCGCTCCTGAAGCGATCGGATGCAAGCCAGCTTGGCTTCTCGCCGCAGCTCGCGACCGAGACCGCCGAGCGGACGGCGGCGTTCTTGGCCGCGATCAGCCCGCGCTCGCTGCCGAACCGCGAGCAGCTCGGGCGGCTGCGTTGGATGGCGCTCGGCACACTGGTCGTGGCAGGCGGCCTCCTGCTCCTGAACCCCACGTTGTGGTCGGTCGGCGCGACGAACCTGGTCGCGGCACCCGCCTACGAAGGCACCGACGACGAGCGGCTGGTCGACGTGGCGGTGAGCCAGCTCGAGCTGGAGATCACGCCGCCCAAGTACACCGGGCTCGAGAAGCGCAAGCTGCCGCGGAGCTCGGGCGACGTCGAGGCGCTGGTCGGCTCGACCGTGCGCTTCACGACGACGGCGCTGCAGCCGATCACGGGCGCGGCGCTCGTCCTGCAGAGCAACCCCGAGGCGCGCTGGCTCTTGCAGGTCGAGAGCGACGGCACCATCCGGGGCGGCTTCGAGGTCGGCCAGAGTGATCGTTTCCAGTTCATCGTCACCGACGCCAACGGCAAGCGCGTGCGCGAGCGGGTCTGGCGCACGGTCACCGCCACGCCCGATCGGGTGCCCGAGGTCACGCTGCTGCTCCCCGAGCAGGACCTCGAGGTGAAGCCCACCGACGCGGTCCAGTTCTTCTACGAGAGCACGGACGACCTCGGCATCGATCGGGTCGACCTCGTCGTGGCCGACGACAGCGGCACCGAGATCACGCGCAAGCCGGTGAGCCAGGCCAAGGGCAACCGCATCGACAAGGGCAACAGCGCGCTCGAGGTCGGAACGATGGGGCTCGAGCCGGGGCAGTCGGTCGACGTGCACTTCGAGGTCTTCGACCAGAACACGACGCCAGGCGTGGGCAAGTCGCAGGCGCGTCGCATCCAGCTCTACAACCCGCAGGACGAGCACGACAAGCTGCTCGCGAAGCTCGAAGAGGTCATCGAGAAGATGCTCGACGTGCTCGCCGCGCGGCTCGAGAGCCCCGTCAACGCGCAGCAGGACGAGCGCGTGAACGAGTTCGTGACGCTGCATCAGGAGATCGGCAGCGCCACCCTGGCCATCGAGCAGGACCTCGAAGACCTGCTCGTCGCGCTCACCACCGACTCGCTCGTGACCGACGCGATGCGTGATGGCGTGCGCGAGGTCATGGGGTCGATCCACGACGTGTCGGAGCAGGAGCAAGCGCACCTCAACAAGTGGATGCTCGACTCACAGGTGGCCGATCCGAAGGTGCTCGTGGCCTTGCTCGATCAGACCAACGACGAGGCCGTCGGGGTCTTCGAGCAGGGCATCCTGAAGCTCAAGAAGCTGATGGACGGCGCGCTCAAGGAGTCGATCCTCGAGGCCGGGCGCGAGCTGCTCGACACGCAGAACGAGATCATGGACCTGCTGAAGAAGCTCAAGGACACCAAGGATCCGGCCATGCGCGAGGCCGCCTTGAAGAAGATCAAGCAGCTCCAGGAGAAGATGAAGAAGCTGCAGGAGCAGCTCGCTCGAGCCCAGGATCGGGCGCCCTACGAGAACCAGAACGCGGCCCAACGACCGAACGAAAACCAGAGCAATGTCCAGAGCATGCAGGACAAGATGGAGCAGATCCAGAAGCTCCTGGAGGAGGGCAAGGTCGACGAGGCCATGAAGCTCATGGAGGAGATGGCGAAGTCGACGCAGGAGCTGATGGCCGCGCTGGAGAATGACCTCGAGGGCGGCGGCTCTCCCATGAATCAGGCCGCGCGGCGCAAGATGCAGGAGATGCAGCAGCAGCTCGACGAGGCGGCCGACGGACAGAGCGGGCTCAAGAAGGAGACCGGCGCCGTCGAGAAGCAGATGGAGCAGCGGCAGAACGAGGAGCTCGCCAAGAAGGCCGCCGAGAAGGCCGAGGAGCTGCGCGACAAGGCCAAGGAGATCAAGGACGCGCTCGCGCAGACGCCGAAGGACGCGCTCAAGCCCGATGACCGCCAGGCGGTCGAGGAGCTGGAGAAGGCCGCCGAAGACATCGAGCAGAAGGTGCAGCAGATGCAGCTCGGCGACGTCGGGGAGCAGGCGTCCAAGCTCGGCAAGGGCGCCGAGAGCACGCAGGGCGAGGTCGGCGAGAGCCAGAAGCGCGAGCTCGACGAGCAGAAGAACAAGGCGCTCGAGAAGGGTATGGCGCAGCTCGGCAAGGCCGCCGAAGCGGCGCAAGAGCTGGCGCAGATGATCGCCGACATGAAGGGCAAGGCGGGCGACGGCATGACGCCTGGCGAAGGTCAGCAGATGAGCCAGCTCGGCGACAAGCAAGGGCAGCTCGGCCAGAAGCTGCAGGACATCAAGCAGAAGCTCGGCGAGATGGAGGGCGAGTTCCCCGGCATCAGCGAGGAGATTGGAAAGAACCTTGACGAAGCTGGCCAGAAGATGGGCGAGGCCAAGCAGGAGCTCGATGGCAAGTCGCCCGGCACGGCCGGCCAGAAGCAGCAGGAGGCGCTCGAGAAGCTGCAGCAGGCGCAGCAGCAGATGTCGGAGCGCATGAAGCAGAAAGAGGGCGGGCAGAACGACGAGTCGACGGGCGTGAACAACCCGAAGACCAAGGTCGAGATCCCCAAGGACGACCCGTACGCGCGGCCGCGTAAGCTGCGCGAGGAGATCCTCCGGATGATGGACGAGCAGGCGCCCGATCGTTACCGCGACGCCATCCGCAAGTTCTACGAGGACCTCACCAAGTGAAGGCCATACGCACGCTCGTCATCGCGCTCGTCGCGCTCTTCGTCGGCAGCGACGCGCTCGCCCAGACCGCCGCGCAGGCGCAGGCCGACGAGTCGCTGGAGGCATGGGACATCGCGGGCGCCGAGGCGGCCGTCGACGCCCTGCTGAAGGCGGACGAGGGCGATCCGTGGAACCTGTACCTGAAGGGCAAGCTCTTCCTCATGAAGGGCGACTACAAGGCCGCCGCCGACTGGCTGCAGCAGGCGCAGACCAAGACCCCGAACCTGCTCTTCCAGCACCACCTACAGCTCGCGCTCAACACCTACGAAGAGACGAAGGGCTACGTCCACCACACGACCAAGAGCGGCTACTTCGACATCGCCACCGCCCCGGGCGCCGACGAGATCCTCGAGCCCTACGCCGAGGAGACGCTCGAGCAGGCCTACCGCGAGCTGACGGCCATCTTCGACTACAAGCCCGAGCTGCCGATCCGCATCGAGTTCTACCCGACGGTCGACGTGCTCGGCTCGGTGTCGCCCCTGACGGTGCAGGAGATCCGCACGTCGGGCACCATCGCGCTCTGCAAGTACAACCGGCTGATGGTCACGTCGCCGCGCGACCTGGTCTACGGCTACGACTGGCTCGACACCATCGCGCACGAGTTCATCCACCTGCTCATCACCAAGAAGAGCAAGAACACGGTGCCCATCTGGATCCACGAGGGCCTCGCCAAGTACTACGAGGTGAAGTGGCGCAAGGGCGTGCCGCCCGCGCTCGACCGGCACTCCGAGGCGTTCCTGGCCGACGCGCTGAAGAAGGACACGCTCATCTCGTTCGAGGCGATGTCGCCGTCGATGGCCAAGCTACCGAGCCAGGAAGCGACCGCCACCGCGTTCGCCGAGGTGTGGACCGTCATCGCGTTCCTCAACGACCGGCGCGGCAAGGACGTCGCCGCCGAGCTCGTGAGCGCGATGCGCAACGGCAGGAGCGATCGCGACGCGGTGGCCGAGGTCTCGGGGATCCCGTGGGACCGCTTCGAGAAGAGCTGGAAGGGCTTTCTGCGCCAGCAGAGCTACCGCCCGATGGACAGCGACTACCAGTCGCGGCTGCTCTTCAAGGGCAAGGACACCGAGGCCGACGAGCTCGCCGGCATCAAGGTCGACCGCGCGCGCGAGTACGTGTGGCTCGGCGATCAGATGCGCCTCCGCAAGCGCTGGAAGGCCGCCATCGCCGAGTACGAGAAGGCGCAGAAGCACGTCGGCGACAAGTCACCGCTGGTGCAGGGCAAGCTCGGCTTCGCGCTGCTGCGCGCCGAGCGCTACGACGACGCGGCGGCGGCGCTCGAGAAGCCCATCGCCGACTACCCGCGCCACGTCGTGCTGCACGTGTACCTCGGCGAGGCGCTGCTCAGGCTCGGCAAGTACGAGGACGCGCGCGTGCACCTCGAAGAGGCGCTCAGCATGAACCCGTTCGATCCCGACGTGCACGGCAACCTCGCGACGGTTTACGAACGGCTCGGGATGGCGGACAAAGCGGCCGTCGAGCGGCAGGCCGATCAGCGCCTGAAGCAGCAGTGATCGAGACGAGGCCCTAGATTGAACGACACCAACGACATCCCTCCGGACAGCTCACAGCGCGTGCCCGTCTATCGTCCTCCCGAGGTGCCGGCCGCGCCGCCGCTGCCGACGCGCGATGCGGTCACGATGGCCGACGTCGATCAGGTGGCGCGCGCCCGTGAGCGCGTCATGGTCGAGCTGCGCAAGCGCATCATCGGCCAGGATCAGGTGATCGACCTGCTGCTCACGGCGCTCTTCGCGCAGGGCCACGGGCTCTTCATCGGCGTGCCGGGTCTCGCCAAGACGCTGCTCATCCAGACGCT
>Ga0164241_10002348_pt1 | contig 20764 bp, 13 predicted proteins | sample OricomyardsoilBY_FD_108780 | JGI IMG/M metagenome (GOLD analysis project Ga0164241, IMG submission 108780) | Backyard soil microbial communities from Emeryville, California, USA - Original compost - Back yard soil (BY) | ecosystem: Environmental > Terrestrial > Soil > Unclassified | place: USA... | reverse complement strand
GGTGTACTTTCGCGGTGAGCATGTCGCGCGCGATCTGGCATCCCGACTGCGGATTGCGGACGTGGTGATCTATGCGCAGGACAGTACGCCGCTGTCGCCAGAGGCGCTGGCGCTGATCAGCTCAGAGGACCAAGTAATCGTGCCGGTCTTTTCGCGCCGAAGCGCGGAACTTCTGAACTCGCAGGTTGAGAAATGGCCGCCCAATGTTCATATCATAGCGATGAGCGCTGCCGTCGCTGAAGTCTTTCAGCCACAGGTCAGCATCTTGCCGGAACCGACGGGCAAGCAAATGTTGTCTGCCGTCGTGGCGGCGCTGAAGGAGGAGACGTGATGGCCGACCGCAAAAAGGACATCGACGACATCCTTGATTCTGCGCCCGTCGAAAAGGCCGCTGATGCGCCGCGCGCGCCCGATGCAATCGAACAGGTTCCGCCGCCAAAACGCCGTTTGGGGCTGTGGTTTGCCATCGTGCTGATCGTGGCCGCTGGCGTGGGCGGCTGGCTGGCGCCCGGCTATCTGGGGCTGAACAATCAAGCGACTGTGGCACTGGAAACGCGGCTCGACACGACTGACGCCGCTGTTACTGCGCTACGTAGTGATGTCGCTGCACTTGGCGAAACGGTTGCGACGGTGCGGTCTCGGCCTGACGGTGTGACGGCAGAGGATTTGCAGACCTTGGCCGACAGCGCAGCCGGTCTGCAGACCCAAAGCGACAAGCTGGCCAATGATCTGGCGGCGCTCGCAAACCGGATGACCGCAATCGAGCGCGCAGCGACAACGCCCAGCGACGGTGCGGTGCCCGACGCGGCTTTGTCGGGATTGCAGGCGCAGGTCGACCAGCTGAAAGCGCTGGTCGGGGCGCAGACACAAGAACTGGCCGGTCGCATCGAGGTGCTGGAAACCGCACCGGAACCGGAAGCGTCACGGCCCGAAAGCAATGCGGTCTTTGCGGAAATTGCAGCTGCCATTAACACAGGGCAATCCTTTGCTACCCCATTGCTGGTGATACGGGACGCAAGTCCCGATGCCGAAGGCCTTGACGTGCTCGCTATTCATGCTGGGGGTGTCTTGACGATGGATGCGCTAAAAGCGGGCTTTCCCGATGCCGCTCGTGCGGCCTTGTCGGATGCACGTGCCGCCGAGACGACAACTGGTGAAACAGGCTCACGCCTTGGCGCATTCTTCCGCGACCAGTTGGGCATGCGCTCTCTGGTGCCGCAGGACGGCGCGGATGCCGATGCGGTCCTGTCGCGGGCCGAAGCCGCCCTCGCAAGCGGTGATCTGGTCGGTGCATTGACCGAGTTGGACACGCTGCCTGACAGTGCGAAACCCGCGATGGCGGACTGGATCACTGGCGCGCGCGCACGACTTGATGTGCTGGCAGCTCTCGCGACGCTGCAAGCGTCGACGGGGGGCTGACGTGTTTCTTTCGCTCATTCGGATCAGCGTTTTTATTGCCCTGATTGCCGGGCTTAGCTTTGCCGCTGTCTATCTGGCCGACAATGGCGGCACTGTTCGACTGATCATCGCCAACACCGAATTCAACCCCGGTCCGGCGCAGTTGATGATCATGGTTGCGCTGGCTTTGGCCGCGATCTGGCTGTTCTTTCGTCTGCTTGGCCTTGTGTTCGCGACGATCCGGTTTGTGACCGGCGATGAAACGGCGATTTCACGCTATTTCAATCGCAACCGCGAACGCAAAGGGTTCGAGGCTCTGTCGCAAGGCCTAATTGCACTTGCGTCGGGCGATGCGCGGGCGGCATATAAGGCGTCGGCACGGGCGGAAAAGCTACTTGGCCGACCTGAACTGACCGACCTGATTACCGCGCAGGCCGCCGAACGTGCCGGTGAGACGGCGCGGGCAACTGCCAGCTACAAGCGCCTGTTGGGACATCCCGAGACGCGGTTTGCTGCTGTGCGTGGCTTGTTGTCGCAACGGCTGACAGCGGGCGACGACGATCAGGCACTGAAGCTCGCCGAAAAGGCAGCCGAGATGCGGCCCGCCAGCGGCGAGGTGCAGGACATCCTGCTGCATCTTCAGGCGCGTCGTCGGGATTGGGCGGGTGCGCGCGCGACTCTGAAGCGCAAGTTTGCTGCAAACCTGTTGCCGCGCGAGGTCTATTGGCGGCGTGACGCGGTGTTGTCGCTTGGCGAAGCCAAGGCCTTGGCAATGGAGGACAAGGTCGACCCGGGTCATGACCTTGCGATTGCTGCGAACAAGCAAGTTCCAGACCTAGCGCCCGCTGCGATTGCGGCGGCGCAGGCCTGGATCGCGAGGGGGCGGCCGAAGAACGCGGGCAAGGCGCTGAACGTTGCTTGGACCCGCTCACCGCATCCGGAACTTGCAGCGGCATTTGCTGGGCTGGTCACCGACGAAACGCCAGAAGCCCGATTGAAACGCATGGCGGTTCTTTTCAAGGGCACAGAAGAGCACCCGGAAACCCGGATGGCGCAGGCTGAACTGCTGATGGCTGCCGGTGACTTCCCCGAAGCGCGGCGGATGCTGTTGCCACTGACCGAAGGTGAAACCGAGGCGCGGGTAATGACGCTGATGGCGGCTTTGGAGCGCGCGATGGGGGCCGACGAAGGGATCGTGCGCGGCTGGCTTGCCAAGGCAATCACTGCGCCACGCGGCAAGCAATGGGTTTGCGGTGCCTGCGAACGGGTCAGTGCCGAGTGGCATCCAGCCTGCCCGCATTGTCACGCAATCGATACGCTGGCTTGGACACAGGCGAAGGGTTCGCCCGAAGCCCTGCCGGGCGCGAACCTGACGCTGCCGCTGCTGATTGGGTCTTCTGACGAAAGCTGAAAAAGGGGCTACCACGCGGCCGTGAAAGTTGCTAAGTGGCGCACCACGCCGCACTAGCTCAGTTGGTAGAGCACATCATTCGTAATGATGGGGTCGGGGGTTCGAATCCCTCGTGCGGCACCATTCCCCCCTCCAAAATCATCCAAAGACATCCAAAAATGTTTGTGTTATACGGCAAATGCGCGACTGCTTTGTCCAGCTCGGTCCGGTCACGTGCGTTGAAATACCACTATCAGGTGGGAGTAGATTCGGTGGGATCGGGCGACTGCGAGAGAGATACCCCAAGCGCCACGCCACTTTCAGACCTGGAGTTGTGTTATCGAAACCAAACCCGCCATATCTTCGTCTAGTCGGCAGTATTTGGCCGGAAGTTGCCGTTAGCTACGTAACACACAAAGGTCTGCATTCGGCCGAAATCAGACCTTCGCCACCACTTGTAGCATCGCCATACTAATTCCGGAATCCGCGCGAAGGAGACTTTCTGCGGCAACAACCGCGTTGGTCAGGGCATCGGCGATCTCTTTCAAATCGTGCTGTTTCGAGTAGATCGGGATATCTTTAAGCACTCCGCCAACCCAGTCATGGCTCTGGATTTCAACCAACTCCCCTTTGACTCGCTGCAAGTTTGTATTTACGTCGATGAAAGTAGCGGAAAGAGGGGAACTTAGGGGAATTTTGGGTACGGGGCGATTTTGGTGAGTTACCCGACCATTATTCGCTCGAAGCTGTCTACCCCAGTCGAATACGACAGCCGAGCGCCACGAAATCCAACATTTGTGACGGCAATATTAAATCGTTGCCGACCAATTATTATAATCTGAGCACCGAAAGTGCCGAGTCACCAGCGTTGGAGACATCTGGCCCAGAGAGAGCCCTTTTCGACCAACCCGCATAATCCAGAATATAACGGAAAAATTTGCCCTCCTGCTTGAGCAGAGACTGGTTTCGCTAGGGCGATTTGTGTATGAAACACGCTTGAGATCGAACCGCTGTCGTTGTCTGGAGTATCATATCAAGAGTTTTTGCATCTCTGCTCCGACACTCCCGGCGCCTCGGCGGCACCAGCGGCTTGAATCTCTGTCGCCAGCATAGGACTGAATTACAGCCAACTTGACCTTCAAGTGTGTGCAGAGAGTTCGGCACTTCCGAACAACAATGGAACCGTTGCTGAGCCCACAGCCAGACGATAATTAGAATACAAGTTCCGACGACAATCAACCCAAAATACCAAGAGTTCGGACCGAAAATCCGGTCGTAGCTGCAGCCTGCACCAATGCATCCAAGACGGAATCGGTGCGAAGGTCAATTGTGAAATTTTTGAAATACCACGCAAGCATCAAGTCAAAATTCCAACCAGTGGTTGTGGCTCTATTGAGTGCTTCTGGAAATTCTGAGGGGTGTCGCACCGTCTCCACCAAAGTAGAAAAGTCTGAACGTCCGAATAGGATTGACGGCTTCTTATGCATGAAACCCTCGAATGTAGCTGACGAATTAACCGAAACTATGACATCGGCTGAACCAACAAGGTCGTGAATATTTGCGTCAGTTATCTCGAATTCAAGGCCTTCGGCCTTTAGCACCGCAGTGCAGAACAGCCCAAATTCTTTCTCTACGGGATGCGGCTTTACAACAACGCGTCTCCCCTCAGCGCCTTCGACGACGGTTTTCACCATCTCAGCCATCGAACAGAAGCTTTGCTTCTTCCGATAAGGATAAGGCCCTTGGAGTACGACGGCTATATATCCCGTAGAAAAGGCCGTTACCTCCTTCTTCTGCAGATACCGCGACTTTCGCTGCTTAGCAAATTCGCGGCGCAAATTGCGTGAGAATTCGTGGGCCGCAACCCTGTCTATCTCGCGAGGCGCGTAAGTGGAATCCTTTCCGGGACTTTCCGCTAAGATGCCGCTCCCATTAAGATGCCAAAATCTCGGAAGATAGGCGAGAGACGCACTCAGCCAACCGGGGCCTGAGCAATGCCCTCCATGAACGATATGAAGGTCGCCATCGGCTGCCATAGCTCCGCCGCTCGTAGCTCCTTTGGGAATAATTGTCACCTCAACTGTGCCGCCGCGCTGCTTAACCTCACTTAAGATCAAGCGGTAAAGTTCAAAGCGGCCAGCTGTTTGCCAGTTTTCAAGACCATCTGGCGTAAGATGGATTTGTAACTTTGCGGCCATATCTTTCACTCCAATTGCAACAGGTGATGATTTTAGTCTCTTAAATAAGCCAAATCGGAGAAATTCACCCAAAAATAATGGTGCGGCAAGAGTTTCAAAGATTAGATCAACAAGAAAGCGCTCAATAAGCTGGACCGCCCAAAAAATACAAAGCCAACAGCAAAATTAATTTTTAGCCCTACCATGACGGCTCATACCGCGGAACCTGATCTGGCGAGGTTGGGACAGTTTTGCTCCAAAGATCGACAGCGTGACGATACCATCGACGATCTGTTGCGTAGACCTCATTCACTCGCCGCGATATGGGCTTGTCCATTACCGATCTTCTCAACAGTTTCTCGTCGGAGCGATTCCTTTCCGACACCTGGACTATTGAAGAAAGGTCGGGAACTGCAGCGCCAAGCAAGACTAACATTTGCCGCGAGACGTTATCAAGTACCAGGACGCGAAGCCGAAGCTCGGAGATTACTGTCTTTCGCGAGCTTTGGGGTGTCCAGTGAGGATCGGACTTTATGTCAATTCCATCGGCCAGATTTTTTTCCAGCCAGTCAATTAAAATATGACAATTCCTTTGATGCTCATATTCGGCGCACGCCGTCGGATTTAAGCCGTAACGTGTGCTCAGAATGGATCGCAGAGGCGGAAATTGCAAATGACCTGAACCCAGAATTTTATCTTTGTAAAGGGAAAAGAACCGATCGATGGGGTTTCTCAGTACCGTAAATGCCAGCCCCTCAGCCACAACATCTTCGACGGTCAGACCAAGGTCGGCGGCCCTCAGAATCTTGTCGTCGTCATCATGTATTCTTTTGGGATTTGGGTGCATGGTTCCGTGATCGAGCTGCCAGATCGTATTTTTCACGAATGTACATCCACATTTAGGGATCACAAAGTAGCGTAAGGGATAGTCTCTCGCGGAAAATAGCCTTCGTGTGCTTCCCTTAAGGTTGCGTTGCGGATTGCCCTCGAGATTTTCTTTCGACTGATTTCCGGTCATGCTGTCTCTTCGCTTTTTTTGGGATTGAGGTGGGGTCCGTGATATTGAGACTACCTGCGGTTTGCAACATCTCGAGTTAAGGGGACGCTGCGGCGATCACTTTCTAGTATGGACCAGCGTGGCTAGGGGAGGAACTGTGGATCGACGGCGCCGTTGCGGCAAGGGCGACGTGCTCCAGAGCACTTTCGGGTTCCACGTTCCCCGGTCTGAGCGTGTTCCGCGATCTGTTCTATCTGTGCGACGAACTTCATAACATCGAGCCGCCCGGCGCGGGATCGCTTTCGAGAGATCCGGCAAATCTTTACGCAGGGCGGGATTTTGCCTGTCATTTGACAGATGCATCAGCCTTCCGCCCCAGGGTGTTCGGCTCACAGGTGGCTGTCGGAGTGCCCAAGCCACTTCGTTGAAAAAAATCCGCCGTCATTCCAACACAACCACGGCGGCTAAATTCCGACAATTTTACTAAATGCCGGCTGAAACTAACGTCCATCCGAAACCGGCGGTTAACAATCTGGGTGTATAGGTGAATGCCATCGAGGATGGTGGCAGGAATGATTGTTAGAGAGCTTGCTTTTGAAGGACGCGATATTCGGGCCGTTCTCGAGTCAAAATCGGAACGGGTTAGTAGTCATTTAATAATCATCTTTGATTACTGGCGGCCCAACCGATCCGGATTTGACGACATTTTAAAAAGTAGCTGCTTTATCGGGTTAGGGTTTGATACTCTATATCTACAAGCATCAAGAAATCACTGGTATAACACACGTGAACTAGCAGACTTCTCACCACGTATAAAAAATTTAACAAAAAGATACAATTCGGCCAGAGCATTTGGGTTTTCAATGGGAGGGTACGGTGCTGCGGTTCTCGCAAATCTCGTGCCGTTGACATCAGCAATTTCGGTCTCTCCGAGACTACCGCCTCTTGGCTTGTATGCAGCGGCACGTACCCTCAAGGCCCCTTCCTCGGCAATGCAGATTTACGTTGTTGATCCACGAATAGAGAAGGATGTTGTAGCTATCAAAGGCCTGTCGGCGCTTGGCAATGATGCGATAATACTCGAGCTCCCGTTTGGAGGACATCCTGCGACTTCAATGTTGCGGCGGCGTGGGTGGGCGGGAAAAGCGATAGCGGAACTGGTCGCCGAAAGACCGTCTTTAAGGCGCATCTCGAGGCTACACAAAAAGGCTTGCGACTACGAAATAGCTTTGGCGTCGCCACTCTGAAGGAGAGCGCAACCAATGTAAATTGGTGAAGGTCCGGTGCCAGGTTTGAACGCCGGTTACGGCGCGGTGACTACCCGTCCGTTCAACCTGATCGTCTGTACGATCAGGTTGAACGGACAAGTTTTTGACCCAGTGTACTGAAACTGACAAGCCGGCTGATGCCGTGGGCGTCGCTCGGGACATCTCCGCGCAACGACGGCGTGGATTGAACGCCGATGTATGAGTTATACAGACCTGTTGTGTGTTCGTCGTACAGATCGCCGAATTCGATCTGCTTTAGCCCTCACCCTATGCCGCGCACCGGCTGACGCCAAACTCCGTTAATTTTTCTCCACCACTGCGCCGTCTGTTTGGCCAACGAAGCATCCAGCGGAGATACTTTGAATTAACTATGATTTAGGGGATGGTTCATAAACTTTTAGAAAGTTCCAATGATAACTTAAGAGAGCGTAAACCGAAATAGGGAAGGATGGGCGTGATAAGAAGAGGTTACGCTTTGAATAAATCAGTAGACTTAAATCTCGATGATGCTACGGTTACGCAAATTAGCGTGAACTCAGCTGGAATTAACTTCGTGTTCAACTTCGAAAGAATCGGAGAAAAGCCGTGGCAGAAGTTTGACGACGTTGCACATAACGTAAAGCCTAACATAATTCGCTATCCAGGTGGCAGCGGCGCGGAGGACATGTTCGATGTGCGGAACCCCAACGCGAGTGAGGTTTTCAGGAGTGACGGATCTTCGGTCGGCGTTTGTCCACTGAAGGACTTTCAGGAGTTTTGCATCCGAGAGGGATATCTCCCCGCGATAATTATTCCCGTTACGCAGTTGCTCACTGACGAAAAGTATGGCGGCCGCGACTTCGATAGAAGCTCTGAGGCGGCTCTAAGGGATTTTATTATTTCATCACTTGAACAGAGTGGAGCCGCAGGCATTTCCTCTTTTGAGATTGGAAACGAATACGAAAGTTACATGACGTCCGCTGAATACGGGCGCGCGGCGAGTACCATCGCCCGAGTTGTTCACGAAACTATCGAAGATTGGGCGTCGCGGCATTCGTTGCCTCCTGACTTTCATGAGCCGGATTTGCTGGTACAGGCATGGAGCCGAAGCGCGGGTGAGTCGCTGTCTGACGCCGAGCTTGCAGTGCGAAACTCTACAGTCATGGCTCAGTTTGATTTGGATGAGTTACAATTCGTTGATGGCATCGTTACGCATATTTACTTGAAAGACGACGATGCTTCGGATCAAGATTCCCTGTCGAAACTGGTTCAACCGGCCATAGATCTAATGAACAAATGGGAGGCAAAGACGTCCCGTCCCATGGACTTTGTAGTCTCTGAGTGGAATGTGCACCGACAGACAAATATCCGGACCGGTTTGGTTCAGGCGGGCACCGTTGTGGACCTTTATTCGGAGTTCATGCGGTCCGGAATGGACCAAGCGGATTTTTGGTCAACGCAGTATCACGACACTAGCCTAGCCTCTAAGACGGGCACGCTCTTTGGGGCGGGGCAGGCTCTGTCTAGGCTTTGGGACGCCGTTGATGGGATGGACATCTCCTCAACTGTCAGTTCGTCAATCGACTATGGACTGAATGCCTACGTTTCAGACGGCCGGGTCGTTTTGGTTGTTACTTCGCATTCGGCGAACGCACTCGACTTAGCGATTGGCGCCGGCTTGCCCGGGACTTGGTGCCAGCATGTTGAGGTTCTCGGAGTTGACGAAGCGAAAACGGACGGGATCTACGGCGGGGCGGAAGACTACCTTGATTGGGAAGATCCCGATGCGGCGTTTCGCTGGAGCGTGACTGCTGATGCCTTTGTAGCTGAGTCCGACAAAGTGGCCGTCTCACTGAGGCCGTACGAGGTAGCGATTGTAACGCTCAGCGCGACTGACGGCCTTGCGCAAAGCTATTCACCGGAAAATTTCGGCGGCAAGTCGGTCACACAGACCTTTTCTGCACTGGCCTCTCATCAGACCTCAGTCGATTCACAAACCGAAGGGGGTCGATTCGGTGACTATTTGCAGGGCACTTTTGGCCCTGACGCAGTCCAAGGCCGCGCCGGAAATGACACCATAGTGGGAGGCCAAGGAAATGACACATTGGATGGCGGCGAAGGCGTAGATACTCTATTGCTTTTGGGTGCAACGAATTCGTCTGTTGATCTTAGGCTGACCATTGAGCAAAAAGTTGGCTTGGCCAAACAAATGATACTTAACATCGAAAACGTTACCTGCGGCACTGGTAATGACAGCCTGACCGGCAACGGTCTAGACAACTGGCTTGCTGGAAGCGCCGGGAATGACACGGTCTCGGGAGGTGACGGCAATGACACCATTGACGGCGGCCAAGGCAACGATCTTCTTGCAGGAGGCGCCGGACTTGATGCTTTGGTGCTTTCTGACGTCTTTGGGGCGAAGGTGGACCTCAGTGTAACTGCTAAGCAGTGGACCGGAGACGGATACGACACAATTACCGGTATAGAGAATGTGCTCGGTGGAACGGGTAACGATTCGATTCTCGGATCTGCGATCATAAACGTGTTGTTGGGCGGCGATGGCGATGACGTTTTGGATGGAAAAGCAGGTTCAGATGTCCTGTCCGGCGGCGAAGGAAATGACACGCTGATCGGCGGAAAGGGTGACGATACGTTGAGCGGTGGGATCGGCTTTGATATCGTGACGTATAATATTTCCAAGGCCATAACAGTCGACTTGGGCAAATTCGGTGATCAAGTCACCGGTGACGGCAAAGATTGGCTTAGCTCGATTGAAGGGGTGGTTTCCGGCGCCGGGAATGATCGCATTAGCGGCAGCGACCGCGGAAACTGGATACAATCGGCGGGGGGAAACGATTGGGTGGACGGGCGCGAAGGAGACGATACAGTCGATGGCGGCACAGGTAACGATACTCTAATTGGCGGCGACGGTCATGATACTGTTGTCTTTTCGGGAAGCGTCGCCGTGACCATTGATATTGGAGATGTGCACGCCCAGAAAACTGGATATGGATCCGACATCATAGTTGGTTTTGAGAATGTCGTAACCGGTAGTGGGGCGGACCGGATCGTTGGGAACAGTTTTGCGAACGAGATATCCACAGGGGCAGGCAACGACACGATTCGTGCGGGCGCCGGTGATGATACTGTGAACTGCGGAGTGGGGGCCGACTTTGTGAATGGTCAAGATGGCATAGACACTATCGTTTTCACCAGTGATCGTGCAGTTAGACTCAACCTCGCACAGGCAGAAAGACAAGATACTGGACTGGGAATCAAGGTGATTGCTGGTTTCGAAAATGCCGTTACCGGAAGCGGTGCCGACTTCGTGCAGGGCTCCGAACTTGGTAACCTGATCACGACTGGTTTCGGTGCTGATACGTTGCTTGGCGGAGGTGGAGCCGATACGCTCCGATCAGGTGAAGGAAACGATTTTCTCAACGGCGGTACGGGTAATGACTTCCTATACGGCGGGCGCGGAGATGACATTCTGTTCGGGGGCAGCGGAGCAGATGTATTCGTGTTCGAGCAAGGGGGTGGATGCGATATCGTCAATGATTTTGAAGTTGGTATTGATCGTCTAGAGTTGCATGTTCAAGATATGGAGTCATTTTGGATTGAGAAAATCGGAGGTGAACAATCGGTGCTGATCCAATTCGATGACGGATCCATCACAGTCATTGGCTGCACGGTAAGTCAACTCACTTCGGACTGCTTCCACTTCATTGGTCCTTAGCATCAAGGCCTGACATCGGTCCGATGGTGCGCTATTCGCGCGTCCGGAGGTGAGGAACTGTCGCAAATTGACATGCTTTGGGAACGGAATGGCGGCGTCACGGGCCGACTTTGATGAGATTCGAAAATCTAAAAAACTCCTCGATTTATTGGGTAACACCAAGCGGAAGTATGATGGCTAATTATCCTGATGCATCGCGCATTCTTGTTTCTTCCCGTCCGATCGGCAGAAGCATCTCTTTATCGTGATGTATGCTTCGGTGGATTTGAGCGTGTGCGAGCACCGTTGCCTTTGCTGCTTTGTCGAGATCGGCCCGCAGAGTTGAGTTGATCCGCTGAGGCACCGAAGGCAACACCTAGCACTGAACGGAACGGTGGACGCCAAATTCACTCCATCTGTGGTTCAAGGTGGGGCGTTGTGTCTCTCGGATCCCAAACTCAAATCGCAGATAGTTTGTGGTTCAGGAGATTCCGGGAAATGTGTCCTACTCTCGTTGCCGTGGGCAGCGCAAACATTAAACCGGGTCGGACAACTGTACCAAAGCAGCTTCAGAGCGCTTGGACGTTACGGTGCAGGTTGAGTCGCTCCGCTCGACCAAAACACCGCATAGCCAGCTCCCTTTGCGGCAGGAGACGCGTGTCTCCTGCCGCAAAGGGCAGAATTTTACCCGAGCTCCCCCAACGCGTGCGGGCGCAAAAAACTCAACAGCGGGTGAATGTTGGACGACTTCGTAACAGCCCTAGTCCAGGTAGACCGACCAAGGCAAGCTCATCGGTAAGTACAACAAATCCTTTGTTGACATGTAGGGGCAGGCAAGTCGGCACTTCCTTAAAGGCAGGTTGAATTACCTCAAGAGGTGGTGCATAGAGGTCGAGGCAACCGGCTGAGCGCCTACCGGAATGTCGACCTTAACGGAAGTGCTAACGAGCCAATTCGTTGCCATGGACGAAGTCTTGATCAGTCACGAACTCTTGTGCAATGATAACGCTGAATGTCGAATTTCTTACTGCAAAACCCAGATTGCATCTTCATACACATCCCCAAAACTGGTGGTTTGACGATTCGGAAAGGGCTGTGGGAAAATTACAAAGGGCCTGTTTTTGGGCGTATTCCAAGTGACTGGCCCGATGTCTTTCGCTTTGCATTCGTGCGCCATCCGCTTGATCGATTTATCTCCGCCTACAGCGACTTTCTGCAGCGGCGCAACTATAAGGTCGCCATCCAAGACTTTGCTGAGATTGTTACCAATGATGGGATTAAATATGGTCCGAGCAGATCAACGGTCGCTGAACAGATTAGGCACCATACCATCCCGCAAACACATCCGTTCAACTGTCTTTCATCTGCGCACAAGATATATAGATTTGAGCTCTTCGACGAAGAAATTAGACAACTCGGAAAGGAATTAAATCACAAATTTGGAACGACGCCGCATAAAAACCGGTCGAACCATGAACATTGGAAAGGTATTCTGGGTCGAAAATTGGTCCTGGATTTAGTAGATTTCTACTATGATGACTTTGACGTTCTAGGCTATCTCCGTCCGTGAAGCTTAACGACCCTTTGGTATATTGCGATTAATTTCTGTTTTCTTGGGAGAACGACAGTGAGTTCTGATTCCGAAAGCGCAAGGCTGACAAATGCAGTGAGTTTTCTTGATAGGATATGCACCTCCAGAATTCTTCCTTTTAGATTCGTGGCCGTACCAAAGTGCGGTTCGACCTACCTAAAAGGCATTGCTTCTCGAATGGATGGGGATTGTTCGAAACATCAACAGTCCGGTATTAATAAAGAATATAAATGTGCCTCCGCATCAGAGTTGGGTTTGTCGATAGCTGATCTACGATCAGAAGCAAAAACATTTGTGGTAATTCGAGACCCTATTCATCGGTTTTACTCCATGTACCGAGACATTTTTCAAGGGTTGGGTGATAATAATGTTCGATCACTGCGCAACACTCTTCTCCTTGAATTTGGCTTGAATATTAATGCAGTCAGCGCTGAAGAGCATTTGGCGAATTGCTGGATATTCTGCCAGTGGCTGGTGGACAATATGGCCCGAAAAGACGTGTCACCTTTTGATAAAGTTTGGGTCCCAATTCACACTTTGTCGCGCGGCATGTGGGAATTGAATATTCAGATTTTTCTGCTTGACAAACTTGACGAGCAACTTAGTTTCGTATTTCGAAATGATGAGATGTTGAGCAAGTTTTTTAACGATCCAGTGGCGCGCGATGGGCGGGGTGGGTCTCCTGGCCGTAAGGAGGTGATTGATGAGAAGTTAGATCGCCAGCTTCGAGATCTTTACTTCGACGACATGATGCTTTTTGATGTATGTGCCAAGTTGTGGCGCAACGCTGAGTCTAAGAAGCATTTGGAGTCTGTACCGCGTTTTGAAGACTTTCTTAGCAGCTGAGTGTTCCGCTGAAGGACTGCTTGGAGTCGGAGCCACTAATTTCTGCAAATCCGGAAAGTTGGAGCGAGGTCAGCCGTGAGTCCCTATTCACTCAGCGACAGCGGCGGCATGGTTCAGCTTGTAGTGATCGCGATTTTGGAGATGACGCTCTGTTGGACAGTGATTGCGAACCGAGGTGTTAACAGCGCAAGCTTGTGTGCGAACTCTCTCCGAACTTTGATAGCGCCAAAAATGGCTTGTCTTGCCGTGCTGTCATGCATACGAATTTGCAGCCTTATGTATCAAACTCACCATGACTATCCCTAATGGATTCAGGGCCTTTCGTCCAGAATCCCGTTATGCAAGACAGGTCAATCAACAACGCGCTGTTAGCCTTGCGCAAGCAGATCATCGGCAACGGCTGTGACGGTCTGGATCATGTCGAGGAGTTGCCGCAATCCCGCAAGGTCTGGTTGCCCCGTATCGTGACACTAGGCCCCGATGCTGCGAAGCGCAGCCATCTCCCGGTTGCTAGTGAAAGCGCTCAGGACCGGGCCGCAGCCGCTTGGCGGTCGTGTTGGCGGATAGGCCGCACTTGGGGAAAGAGAAGGCCTACACGGGCACGACAAAGGCGCTGTATGGGCTGAGATCGCGGGGGAAGGTGGAGGGGTTTGGGGGTTAACGAAAAGAATCTGAGATTAATGCGTTCGTGCGGCCACGAAAGATCCCCGTCAGAACCATCCCAACAAGGCCTATGATGGTTACGGCGGTGCTGCCAACCATGACCTGTAATACTCCCGCTTCAACGGAACGAGGGAAGCATCCAAAACCGTTCATTAATAGTATATTACCAACAGTCGCAGAGTAGAAAAACATGAACGGAAACGCCTTACTTGCACCAAGCTCAACGAGGTCATCTAATATTTCAATTGTTCTGACCTTCTTCTTTACTTCGTCAAGCTCCTGCTGGAGTCGCGCACATTCTTCCGTTGCTCGAGTGAATGCGCTTGTAGTCGTCAATATCGTCTAAGGTGACCGCTGAATCAGGCTTCGGCTGTTCGTCCTGCACGGGCCACTCCTGTAAAGCGACTCTCAATGCCGTATTAGACAGAGTAGCGTTCTGTCCGCGCCCAAAGTAAGCATTACTCCAAGGCGTGCCCAGCTCATGTGTCATGTTGGAACGCTCCAAGCCCACGTATCCGCCACAGCGATTCCGAACATGTTGTATGATCGTCTTTTCGGACGGCGTTAGATCAGCAGAAAATGGCCGCTGGTCAGAATCGCCCAAATGCGATGATTTTTACAAAGGTGCGGACACGGCGGCAGAAAGTCGGAAGCTAAACCCGGTCAACGTCGAGTATGATGCGCTTGCGAAGAACCTCTTGAAGGCTTAGTTGAAGCGCAAAGGCGTGACTTCCGCTCAGTTGGCCGAACGGCTAGCCGTAATGGGCGTTCACGAAACGGAGCGAAACCTGAACAACAAGGTCAGCCCCGGGGGCCGCGGCATTCCTTTTGCGGTGTCTGGCGGCGGCTGAAGTGAAGCAGCTACAGATATAGCTTCGACAAGCACATTGTCGGCCTCTTCCAAAGTCTTTCCCATAAGATTGCTGATTTTTCGACTCTGTCGTAAAACTCAAGAGCCTCCTTCGTAGGCGTTTGCCTGCTACCTTAAATTCAATCAAAAGCGCCGAAAAATAGGCAATCACTATCAAAATATATATATCTGGAGGATCGTTGACACTACCCGTCCGAAGCTAACCCACCACGAAACTACACCAAACGCGCATCAATCCGGTTCATGATGCTGAATGCGACATTTCCGATCAATGTTATACAGCCAGACACGATTGCCGCGCCGATAAGAATAGTGAGCGCCTTGGCCCACCACTTGCCGAAGTCACTCTCGACCCTATCTAGGAACCCGGCTGGACCAAAGTCCATCATTGCATAACGCTCCAATGCCGCGATGGCGTTGATAGCGCCGACTTCCCTTTGCAGGCGAGTCTTTTCGCGCCTACTCATGCTGCACCGTGGTGCGTTTGATACATAAGGCCGGAAAACTCGGTGCAGCCCGCAACTGCGCGTAGCGTCTCTCGGAGGTGGCGCTTTCCGTGGCGGAGCTCCTTCGGACCGACCTGAACGTGTAAGAACAACGATGAAACCACGACCTGACCGCTCGGCTGTTGTCGGAGATATGGTGAGGTCTTCAAACCCCATAGCAGCCGCCCGCCACCGTACGGCACTGTGCAGGCGGCGTTGACAGTTTAGGTAACGGATGACGTATCAACACCGCCAGACGCTTGCAAAATGGGAACCTCCCAGTCAAAAATTTCGAGTCGAGACGTGTCCAAAACCAGTGGCTTGACTGACGTCGCTTTCAACGCAGCAAAGAACAGGTCATACGTGGCTGATTAACTGAAATCTGGTTCGGGCCAGTTTGAGATCGTTTCAAGAGCCAAATTCCTGTGTTGGGCGAAGAGGCCGGCGAGGTCAAAACCGTCACGACTTGCAAAGAGTGTTTCCCCGTTCCAGATCAACGTCTTAGTCCCTTGAAATTCTCGCCGTACATTTGATTTATGCAGCAGAAATAGCTGGCGATCGCCCGTTCGCTAACACTTTTTTTGCACGTTGCTGATTGTTTTAGTGGCGCCAGTGAAGTTGACGCGCTGCGGGACTGATCGCGTATGATTGACACTTCATCCCCGGCGCTAGCGTTTGCGCGCGGAAGGTCAAGCGGTACGCCTGCAACCCGGCAAACAATCTGCAGTGCCGAGCCACCGCGTAGTCTCTTCGCTTTAAAAAGTTCAAGAGACAAAGCTCCAAAGTTTGCATTCTCTTAATATTGATGACGTAGCAATGTGAGGTGCGCTGCCTCAGTGCGCCAATAAACTTATCAAATTACTCAAACTCCTGTAAAAGGCGCCAAGGTGTAAACCTTGGCGCAGAAACTCAGTCCATCCATCGCACCCATGCAAAACGGCAAAGCCAAAAACACTCTGAGCACGATCAAGTGGCTGTTGCGACTGGCGAAGGCCGACTTTGGCAAGATACCAATCGGCCGGATCACCTCGCCGATTGTAGTGGCCCGCCTGTGCAAGGTAGAAGCCAATCGCAGATGCCAAGGAAACCAAGAAACAGCGAAACGCCTGCGTCCGATGTTCGGCGGCATGTTCCGGTTCGCGATTGCGGACAGGGTGGCCGAAATCGATCCGCCTGTGCGCTGCGAGGCACGCGGATCCACCCGAACGCGACGCTGCGCGGCGATCATCAATCCCGCAAATTTTCATGTTGATATCGGGGTCTTCAGGATCAGTGACCTTTGAACGAGACGAATCGTGGCGTGTTCCTTTGCGTGCCCAGCGGCAAATACGTCTTGGACCGCCGTATGACGAGATCACAGTTACGCAACTTGCTGTCGACAGCTATATCAAAGGGCCAGGTTTCGGACATTCCGCACCATCTTCAGCCGGACACCGCCGGACGAGACATGCCGCGGAAGAAGCGGGCACTTCTGCCCGACAATGCGGCCCTTATTCGAGGCCGCGCGAGCGGGCGGACAACGGTGAGTAGGTCGACGGACATAGAGATGCCTCCTGTCCACTAGTCCTAGCCTTCTCCGGTCACGCCAACACGAACCGGGCGTTATGGCTGCACTTGAAAGTCTTGGCATGCAAAAGCGGTCCGTCGTGGTCTCGGCCGCGAATAGTAGCACTGCGGCGAACATCAGATTCGCTACAACATCCTGATCTGATCGAATGACCTTCAGTGCAGCCCAAACTGGGCCATCAGCAGCTTGCGCATGGCGACAAAAGCCGGATCATTGCGGTCCCTTGGGCGCGGCAGATCGATGTCGATCAGGCGGGGCAGGGCGCCCTTGACCTTAGGCAGGACCAGCACGCGGTCGGCCAGATAGATCGCCTCTTCCAGATCGTGGGTGACAAGGACCATCGTCACCCCTTGTTCGCGCCAGATCCGGGCCAGTTCCTCTTGCATGGTCAGCTTGGTCATCGCATCCAAAGCGCCAAGTGGTTCATCGAGCAGCAGAATTTCCGGCTGAACCGTCAGCGCGCGGGCAATCCCGACACGTTGCGCCATGCCGCCCGACAACTGGCGCGGCCAGGCGGTGGTGAAGTCGGACAGTCCGACCAACTGGATCGCGCGGTGCGACCGTTCCAGCGCGTCACGTCGCGGAACGCCCCGCACCTCAAGCGCAAAGGCGACATTGTCGAGGACGTTGGCCCAAGGCAGCAGCCGTGGCTCCTGAAAGATCACCGCGCGCTCGCGACCGGGCCCCGCGACCGGAACGCCATCGATCCGAACCTCGCCGCTGTCGGCGTCCTCAAGCCCGGCCAGAACCCGCAACAGCGTGGTCTTGCCGCAGCCTGACGGGCCGACAATCGCCAGCGCCTCGCCGCCGTGAAGCCTCAAGTTGATCCCTGACAGGACATTCAGGCGCCCGCCGTTCAGCGCGAAAGATTTGGAAAGGTCCTTGATCAGGACCTCTCCGCGGCGCTCAGATGCCAGCAGTGTCATCGCGCCCTCAGTTCGTCGCGGGCGCATCGCCCGTCACAAAGAGAATGTTCTTGGCGGACAGCTTGCCCTTTTCGATGGCTCCGTCACGTTCCAGAATGTCGATCCAGAACTGGATGTCACGCTCGACCGCCAGACCGCCTTCCCGGACGCCAAAGCCTGCGAAATACTTCGCCACTTCGGCATTCTCGTCCCGCTCGGTGGCGACCCGGGCGAAGATCTCGCGGGTTTCCTCGGGGTGTTCGCGGGCATAGTCGAGCGCCTTGGACGAGGCTTCGGCAAAGATCCTCGCCTGCTCGGGATGGGCCTCGATCCAGTCGCGGCGCAGCACGACAAAGCCACCGGCAATGTCGCCCAAGACGTCGGTGTCGTCAAACACCGCGCGCAGACCTCCTGCCTCGCGGGCAGCGCCTTCGAACGTGGTCTGCCAATAGCCGAAGGCCGCGATGTCGACCTGTTCGGACCGCAGGACCTGTTCCAGTTGCGGGCCGGGAACGACGACCAGTTGCGCCGCGTCGGTCGGCAGTCCGGCCTGATGCAGCGCCTCGCGCACGGTGTAGTCGAGATGCGCGCCAAGCGTATTCACCGCAATGGTCTTGCCGGCGATGTCCTTGATCTCCTTGATCGGGCTGTCCTCCAGCACGTAGAAGATCGACTGCGCGTCGTCATTGATCCCGTTTGACGGATAGACCGCTACAAAGTCATTGCCCCCGGCAATCGAGTTCAGGACCGCAGCGGTCGCCGCCGAACCGATATCGACGCTGCCCCCGGCCAGAGCGACCAGCGAGGCGGGTCCACCTTGCGCATAGCCGACGTTTTCGAAGCTGATGCCGGTGCCGTCGAAATAGCCAAGCTCGGCGGCGAGTTCATGGGCGGACAACCCGCCTTGGCTGGCCAGATAGCGCAGTGTCACCTCTTCGGCCTGGGCTTGACCTGCAAGCGACAGGGCAAGCGCGGTGGACAGGGCAAAGCCCGTTACAGTTAGTTTCATGATGATTTCCTTGATTGAGGGTGGAGTTGGGTCAGCTTAGGTCGGACCAGCGGCAGACCCGCCGCTGCAGCGCGACAAGTGCGGCGTTGGCAGCCAGTCCCAGCAGGGCCAAGAGCACGATGGCTGCAAACATCAGCGGGATCTGGAAGTTGTATTGGGCGTTCATCACCTGAAAGCCGAGGCCCTTGTTCGCCCCGATCATTTCGGCGGCAATCAGAAGCAGCAGCGCGGTTGTCGCTGACAGTCTGAGGCCGACGAAGATTGCGGGCAGCGAGGCTGGCAGAACGACGCGGCGGAAGATCGTCAGGCGCGATGCGCCATAGACTTTCGCCATTTCGATCAGTTTGCGGTCAACTTCCTTGACGCCACCCGTGGTCGACAACAGGATCGGGAACAGCGTCGCCCAGAAGATGACGAAAACCTTCGACGCTTCGCCAAGCCCGAGCAGCAGGATGAACACCGGATACAACGCCAGTGCCGAGGTCTGGCGGAAGAACTGCAGGATTGGGTCCAGCGCCTGCTCGACCGCGCGGATCTGGCCCATCATCAGGCCGAGCGGAATGCCAAGCAGCACCGCCGCGCCAAAGGCGATGCCCGAGCGTCGCAGGCTGATCGCGATGTCATCAAGCAGCGCGCCGGACGCCAAGGCCTTCCATAGCGCGACGAGGATGGCGTCGGGCGGCGGAAACACCGATGCGCTGACAAAGCCTTGGGTGCTCGCGACCTGCCAGAGGCCGAGGAAGGCGGCAAGAACGCCATACCGGGAGGAAAGCGACTTTCCCAACGCCGTTCCCCGGATCAGCAGCGTCCGGCCAAAGACCGGTGGACGCCGCGGTGTGTCGAGAACCTGCAGGGTCATCGCGCTTACTCCGCCGCCTGCGTCGCCACACGGGCAGCGGCATGGCGGTTGATCGGGAACGGCAGGCCAAGGTTTTCACGCAAGGTCCGGCCTTCGTAAGCCGTGCGAAACAGCCCGCGCTTTTGCAGTTCCGGGATCACCAGATCGACAAAGTCCTCAAGCCCGGCCGGCAACCACGGCGGCAGGATGTTGAACCCGTCTGCGGCTTCGCTTTCAAACCAGTCCTGGAGCTGATCGGCGATCTGAACCGGCGTTCCGACAATCGTGTAGTGGCCTCGTGCGGTCGCAACCCATTGATAGAGCTGACGGATCGAGAAGCGGTTTTCGTCCGCGATCTGCCGGATCAGCGCCTGACGGCTTTTCATCCCTTCGGTTGGCGGAGCAGGCGGCAACGGCCCGTCGAGGTCAAAGCCCTTCAGGTCCAGCGTGCCGCCGGTCAGCCCGTTCAACAGCGCGATCCCGTCCTCTTCCAGGATCAGGCCGGTCAGCAAGTGGTACTTTTCCAGTGCCTCGTCTTCCGTCCGCCCGACAAAGGGCGCAACCCCCGGCATCACCAGCACATGATCGGGATTGCGCCCCACACCGCGCGCACGCGACTTGATGTCGCGGTAGAACTCTTGCGCGGTTGCCTTGTGCTGGTGGGCGGTGAAGATCACCTCGGCGGTTGCAGCCGCCAGCCCGCGTCCATCCTCGGACTGACCGGCCTGAATGATGACGGGATGGCCTTGGGGGGAACGCGGCACGTTCAGCGGGCCTTTCACCTTGAAGTGCTCGCCGCGATGCTCGGTTGCGTGCAGCTTGTCCGGATCAAAGAACTGCCCGGTTTCGCGGTCGCGGATGAAGGCGTCATCTTCGAAACTGTCCCACAGCTTTTTGACCACATCGACATGCTCGGCCGCGCGCTTGTAGCGATAAGCATGGGGGTGCTGCTGTTCGAGGTTGAAGTTGTGCGCGGCGGCTTCGGTCGCGGTGGTGACGACATTCCAGCCCGCGCGCCCGCCCGAAATCAGGTCCAGCGAGGCGAACTTGCGCGCCAGATTGTAG
>Ga0164241_10002346_pt1 | contig 20781 bp, 19 predicted proteins | sample OricomyardsoilBY_FD_108780 | JGI IMG/M metagenome (GOLD analysis project Ga0164241, IMG submission 108780) | Backyard soil microbial communities from Emeryville, California, USA - Original compost - Back yard soil (BY) | ecosystem: Environmental > Terrestrial > Soil > Unclassified | place: USA... | reverse complement strand
GCACGGGGTGCTGCGCGGACAGCTCGACACCAGCGCCCGGCTGATCGCCTGGTTCGAGAAGGCGGGCTGGGCGTACGACGTCCGGTGGCCCAAGGCGGAGCGGCTCGCCGCGCGTCGGTCGGACGCGGCATAGTGGGGTCGTGAGCGAGTCCGCCGGCTCTGCGGGAACGACCGACGTCCGCAGCACGAAACGCACCGAACGCGTACGCATGAGCGGGCAGGAGCGACGCGAGCAGCTGCTGCAGGTCGGTGCCAAGCTGTTCGCCGACAAGGGCTTCGCCTCCGCGGCGCTGACCACGTTCGCGCTCGGCGGCGCGCTCTTCGGGGCGATGATCCTGATGCCGCTCTACTTCCAGACCGTGCGCATGGAGAACGCGGTCATGGCCGGCGTGATGCTCGCCCCGCAGGGGATCGGCGCCGGCGTCGCGATGCGCTACTCCGCCTACGCGACCGAGCGCTTCGGCGCCGGCGCGACCGCGCTGGTCGGCAGCATCATCACGCTCGTGGCCACGCTCCCGTTCGTGTTCCTCGGCGCCGGCACCCCGTTCGTGCTGATCGCGCTGGCGATGATCGTCCGCGGCCTGGGCATCGGGCTCTCGATGATGCCGGCGATGACCGCCGCGTTCGCGGGCCTCAAGCCCCACCAGATCAACGACGCCACGCCGCAGCTCACGGTCCTGCAGCGGGTCGGCGGCTCGATGGGCACGGCGATCCTCACCGTCGTCCTGCAGAATCACCTGATCGCCAACGCGCAGACCCCCACCGGCGCCGCCGAGGCGTTCGGCTCGACCTACTGGTGGGTCATGGCGATCACCGCGGTCGCGCTCGTCCCGACCGCGTTCCTGATGCTGATCGAGCGGCGCGACGGGCGCCTGCGCGCCGCCGAGAGCAACGTGTCCAGCGTCGCCGTCGCCGAGGCGGCCGGAGCATGAGCGCGCCTCCGGCGGTCGACGCCCTCGCCGAGCTGCGCCGCACGTTCGGCGAGGTCCTCGGCGCCGAGCGCCGGCTGCGCTCGCGCAAGAAGGCGCACGAGGACGAGCTGACGGTCGCGCAGATCCGCGCGCTGATCCCGCTCTGCGGGCAAGCGAGCGCGACCGCCGGCGAGCTCGCGAAGTTCGCCGACCTCAACCCGGCGAGCATGACCGCGATGCTCGACCACCTGGAGAGCGCCGGCATCGTGCACCGCGAGCGCAGCGAGGACGACCGGCGCGTCGTGTTCGTGTCGCTGACCGCGCAGGGCAGCGAGCTCGTGCAGGCCCGCCGCCGGGTCTGGGAGCAGAAGTGGCAGGAGGCGCTCGGCGACCTCCCCGCGGGCGAGGTCGAGATCGCCACACGCGTCCTCGCGCGGGTCGCGGCGCTGCTCGACGCCGCCGCGCACCAGGACGACTGAGGTGCCGTGAGGGTCCTCGTCGCGCCCGACTCGTTCAAGGGGACGTTCGGGGCGGCGGAGGTCGCGGACGCGGTGGCGTCCGGGATCGAGGACGCCGGCGGCACCGCCGACCGCTGCCCCGTGGCCGACGGCGGCGAGGGGACGCTGGCCGCGCTCGGAGGCGCGCCGGTCGCCGTGGACGTCCACGACCCGCTCGGCCGGCCGGTGCGCGCGACGTTCGGGTGGGACGCGGGGACCGCGATCGTCGAGATGGCCGCGGCGTCCGGGCTCGGGCTCGTGACACCCGAGGAGCGCGACGCCGAGGCCGCGAGCACGCGCGGGACCGGCGAGCTGATCGCCGCCGCGGCCGCGCGCGGGGCGCGGCGGATCGTGGTGACCGTCGGCGGGAGCGCGACGACCGACGGCGGCGCGGGCGCGATCGCCGCGATCGCGGCCGGCGGCGGCCTCCGCGGCGCCGAGCTCGTGTGCCTGTGCGACGTCACCACACCGTTCGAGCGCGCGGCGGAGGTCTTCGCGCCGCAGAAGGGCGCGGACCCCGCGGCGGTGCGGCGGCTCGCGGCGCGGCTCGACGCCCTCGCCGCCACCTTCCCCCGCGACCCGCGCGGCGTCCCGATGTCCGGCGCCGCGGGCGGGCTCTCCGGCGGGCTGTGGGCGGCGTTCGGCGCGCGCCTGGTCGCCGGCGCGCCCTGGGTGCTCGACGCGGTCGGCTTCGACGCCCGCCTCGCGGAGGCCGACGCCGTCGTCACCGGCGAGGGCCGCCTCGACATCCAGTCCCTCCAGGGCAAGGTCGTCGGCGCGATCGCGGAGCGCTGCCGCCGCGCCGGCGTGCCGCTGCACGCGGTGGTCGGCGCGTGCGCGGCGAGCGCGGAGGAGCTCGCCGCGCTCGGCCTCGCCTCGGTCTGCGAGGCGCCGACGCTCGAGGACCTCGTGCGCGCGGGGAGCGAGATCGCGCGCGGCTGACCGCGCCCGGGTTATCTTCTCGCCGGTGAACGTCGCGTACGAGAAGGGCCTGCACGAGCTGGGCGACGGGCTGTTCGCCTACCTCCAGCCCGACGGCGGCTGGGGCTGGAGCAACGCCGGGCTGATCACCGCCGACGGCACGTCGCTGCTCGTCGACACGCTCTACGACCTCACGCTCACGCGCGAGATGCTCGCGGCGATGGCGCCGCACACCGAGCGCAACCCGATCGACCGGGCGATGAACACGCACGGCAACCCCGACCACTGCTTCGGGAACGAGCTGCTGCCGACCGCGACCGAGATCTACGCGACGCAGGGCACGCTGGACGACCTCGGGCGGATCACGCCGGAGCTGCTCGAGGGCCTCAAGGGGGCCGACCTCCCGCCCGACGTGCGCGCGTTCGTCGACCACGCCTTCGGGCCGTTCGACTACACGGGCATCGAGGTGCGGCTCCCCACGCACATCTTCGCGGGGCGGCTCGACCTCCAGGTCGGCGACCGCGCGGTCACGCTGATCGAGGTCGGCCCCGCGCACACCGACGGCGACACGATCGTCCACGTCCCCGACGCCGGCGTGGTCTACACCGGCGACATCCTCTTCATCGAGGGCACGCCGATCCTCTGGGCCGGCCCGTTCTCCAACTGGATCAACGCGTGCGACCGGATCCTCGAGCTCGGCGCGAAGGTGCTGGTCCCCGGCCACGGCCCGGTCACCGACGAGTCGGGCGTGCGCGACGTCCAGCGCTACCTGCGCTACGTGCAGGCCGAGGCGCGGGCGCGGTTCGACGCCGGGATGGACGTCGAGGCCGCGGCCGACGACATCGACCTCGCGGACTTCCGCGACTGGGGCGATCCCGAGCGGATCGTCGCCAACGTCGCCGCGGCCTACCGCGAGCTCGACCCCTCGATCCCGGAGGTCCCGCCGGCCCTGCAGTTCGTCAGGATGGCGGGCTGGAAGGCTCGCCACTAGGCGCGCCGGCCGACGCGGGCGGCGCCGGCTCGCGGGCCACCAGCGCGCGGCTCGAGACGATCACGAGCAGGCCGCCGAGCACGCCGAGGACGGCGGCGGCGATCGCCCAGCCCGCGCCGCTCCAGTCGATCCCGAACGCGTTGTCGAGCGACCACTCGCCGGGGCCGACCGCGGCGATCCCGAGCGCGACGAGGACGAGCACGAGGTTGTACTCGTAGCCGCCCTTGCCGGCGAAGAAGCCCTTCGAGAGGTGCACGAGGACGATCGCGGTCGTCATCGTCGCGGTGAACGCGAGCGCGGCGACCGGCGTGAAGAGGCCGGCCGCGAGCAGCAGGCCGCCGCCGAGCTCGAACACGCCCGCCGCGACGAAGTGCGCCTTCGCGGGCCGCAGCCCGAGGAACTGGAAGCCCGCGGTCCCGCCCGTGATGCCGGGGCCGTCGAACCACCCGAACAGCTTCTGGGCGCCGTGCGAGGCGAAGACGAGGCCGACGAGGCGGATGAGCAGCAGACCGAGGTTCATGGTCGCTTCGATGCTACGTCGTCGCGCACTGGCGCGATCCGGTTCGGCGCAGGCTGGCGCTCACCGTGCGCGCCCCGTATGGTCAGAGCGTGTCGATCATGAAGGACACCGGTCGCCTGCTGGTGCGCTGCGCCGATCGCTCGGGAATCGTCGCCGCCGTCTCCGGGTTCCTCGCCGAGCACGGAGCGAACATCGTCGAGTCCGACCAGTACTCGACCGACCCCGAGGGCGGCACGTTCCTGATGCGGACGGTGTTCCACCTCCCCGGGCTGCCGGCCGCGCGCGACGCCCTGCGCGACGGGTTCGCCGCGACGGTCGGCGACCGGTTCGCGATGGAGTGGCAGCTGCACGACGCGTCGGCGCCCAAGCGCACCGCGATCCTCGTCTCGCGCTACGACCACTGCCTGCTCGAGCTGCTGTGGCGCGCGCGTCGCGGCGAGCTCGACCTCGACGTGGGCCTCCTGATCTCCAACCACGCCGAGCTGGCCGACGAGGTCCGCGCCTTCGGCGTCCCGTACGTGCACGTCCCGGTGACCCGCGAGACGAAGGCGGAGGCCGAGCAGCGCCAGCTCGAGCTGCTCGCCGGCAACTTCGACCTCGTGGTCCTCGCGCGGTACATGCAGATCCTCTCGCCGGGGTTCCTCGAGCGCGTCGGCTGCCCGGTCATCAACATCCACCACTCGTTCCTCCCGGCGTTCGCGGGCGCCGGCCCCTACGAGCGCGCCCGCGCCCGCGGCGTGAAGCTGATCGGTGCGACGGCGCACTACGTGACCGAGGACCTCGACGCGGGCCCGATCATCGAGCAGGACGTCGCGCGGGTCTCGCACCGCGACGACGCGGCCGCGCTCGTGCGCCGCGGCGCCGAGGTCGAACGCGCCGTGTTGGCGCGCGCGGTCCAGTGGCACTGCGAGGACCGCGTCCTGCTGTCCGGCGACACGACGGTGGTCTTCTAGCCTGCGTGCATGGTGAGCACCATGGGACAGTTCTTCTGTCGTGACGATCGCGAGCGCGAGTGGATGCTCGAGACGGCAGGGAGGCTGCGCCAGGGCACGCGGCTCGGCTTCCTCGCGGCGCTGCTCACCGTCGTCGCGTGCCTGCCGTGGCTGGACGCGATCGCGATCGTCCCGGTCGTCCTCGCGGCGCTCGTGCTCGCGGCCGCCGACCGCGGCGGCCGGATCGCGGCGCTCGGGCCGGCCTGGCTGGCCGCGCAGGCGCTGCTCTTCGCCGCGGTCGCGCTCGGCGACGGCATCGCCCAGGGCGCCCTGGCGATCCTGATCTTCCCGCTCGTCGCGGTCGCCGGCGGCGGGCACCCGCGGCGCGTCGTAGTCGCGTTCACGGCCGCCACCGGCGTGCTGATGCTGATCGGCGGGCTGCTGGTCGAGCACGACGCGATCGCCGATCGCCCGCCGCTGCTGATCGCCCCGCTCGGCGTGGCGATCGCCGTCGGCCTCCTCGGCGCGAGCGTCCGCCGTGCCGGCTCCGGCTCCCGCGCCGCGGTGATCGACCCGCTGACGGGCATGCTCAGCCGCGCCGCGCTGCACACCCGCAGCGCCGAGCTGGCGCACCAGTCCGCGCTCGTCGGCCAGCCGGTCGGGCTGATGGTCTGCGACGTCGACCGCCTGACCGCGATCAACGACGAGCACGGCCGCACCACCGGCGACCGCGTCCTGGCCGCGCTCGCGCTGCGGCTGCGCAAGCACCTGCGGGCGTTCGACCTCGCCTACCGCCTGGACGGCGCGCAGTTCGTCGTCCTGCTGCCGGGCGCGACCGTCGACCAGGGCGTCGGCCTCGCCGACGTGCTTGCCCGCGCGATCCGCGCCGAGCCGGTCGCGGACCTCGCCGTCACCGCCTCGTTCGGCGTCGCGGGCTCGGCCGCCGGCGAGACCTTCGACTTCGAGACCGTGCTCGCCGCCGCCTGCACGGCGCTGGCCGAGGCCAAGCGCGATGGGCGCGACCGCGTCCGCCCCGTCGTCCGGGCCAAGCCCGAGCCGCCGGGCCCGCCCGCGCGCTGAGCGCGCGTCAGTGCTGGGACTCGCGCAGCGGCCTCTCGGGCAGCCGCAGGGCGAGGACGAGCGCGATCACGGCCAGCGGGACCATCACGACGAAGACGTCGCGCATCGAGGTCGCCAGCGCGAGCTGGGTCCCGTGCTCGAGGCCGGGCGGGACGTGCAGGCCGCCCTGGAGCAGGCCCTTGGTGTCGACCCGTGACGCGTCCACGCCGAGGTTGGCGTGCAGCTCGCTCGTCAGCCGGTTGGCGAGCAGCGCCCCGAAGCCGGCGACCGCGAGGCTGCCGCCCATGCTGCGCGAGAACACGAGCGCGCCGGTGACGACGCCGACGCGCGCGAGCTCGACCGCGTTCTGGGCCGCGACGGTCAGCGTCTGGACGGTCACCCCCATGCCGCCGCCGATCAGCGCGAGCTCGCCGGCGATCGCCGTCCGCGAGGTGTCGACCCCGGCGCGCGACAGCAGCGTCACGCCGGCGAGGATCGAGATCGCGCCCGCGATCGGGTAGATCCGGTACTTCCCCGAGCGCGCGATCAGCTGGCCGATCACGAACGAGGTCAGCACCCAGCCGAACGCGTGCGGGATCAGCACGACGCCGGAGTTCGTCGCCGACGCGCCGAGCACGCCCTGGACGTAGACCGGCACGTAGATCGTGATCCCGAACAGCAGCGCGCCGACCAGGAAGCTCATCCCGCTGGCCGTCGCGACGACCCGGTCGCGCAGCAGCGGCAGCGGGAGGAGCGGCTCGGCCACGCGGCGCTCGACGAGCACGAACGCGACGAGCAGCAGCACGCCGACGACCGCGGAGCCGACGACCTCGGCCGAGCCCCACGGGTACGTGGTGCCGCCCCACACCGACGCGAGCAGCAGCAGCGTCACGCCCGCCGAGAGGATCGCCGCGCCGAGCCAGTCGATCTTCGTCTCGCGGCGCGGCGAGCCGGCCGGCAGCGTGCGCGCGACGATCATCAGCGCGGCGAGGCCGAGCGGGAGGTTGATGTAGAAGATCCAGCGCCACGAGACGTGGTCGGTGAGCGTGCCGCCGACGAGCGGCCCGGCAACCGCGGCGACGGCCCACATCGCGCCGACGAAGCCGATGTAGCGGCCGCGCTCGCGCGGCGGGAAGAGGTCGGCGATCGCCGCCTGCGAGAGCGGGATCAGGCCGCCGGCGCCGAGGCCCTGGAGCGCCCGGAACGCGATCAGCTGCCCCATCGAGCCGGCCGTCCCGCACAGCACCGAGCCGAGCAGGAACAGCGAGATCGCGATCAGGAAGAGCCGGCGGCGGCCGTAGAGGTCCGACAGCTTCCCGTAGAGCGGGACGGTGATCGTCGACGCGACGAGGTACGCCGTCACCACCCACGAGAGGTGGTCGAACCCGCGCAGGTCGCCGACGATCCGCGGCAGCGCCGTCGCGACGATGGTCTGGTCGAGCGCGGCCAGCAGCGTCGCGAGCATGATCGCGCTGAACGCGACGATCAGCTCCCAGCGGGTGCGCTCCGCGCCTGCGGGCTCCTCGGCCATGGAAGGGGTATAGCGACGTGCGCTCGGCGGCGGGCGACCGGCCCGGCCGGCTCGGAACGCATGAGAAGGCCCTACCTTTCAGGAGGTGGAGCGCATCGGTCCAGGGATGGGCATTCTGCTTGTGGCGTTCGCGCTCGCGAGTCCGGCGAAGGCGGCGACGGTGAGCGTCGTCGACGGCGTGCTCGAATATCGGGCCGCGCCCGGGGAGGTCAACCGGCCCGATGTCCTCATCGCACTGACGGGCGACGTGACCTTCGCCGAACGCGGACCGAACACCCCCTTGACCGTCGGCCAGGGCTGCACGCCCGGCCCACCTCCGGTGTTCTGGGACTACATGACGACGAAGTACATCTGCAAAGGCGCCGTGAGCGAGCTGCTCGATCTCGGGGACGGGAACGACAAGGTCGGCGGCGCCGACCTGCCCGGCACGATCGTCGACGGGCCCGGCGACGACATGATCGCCCTGGGCACCGGCATGCGCATGACCGTCGTCGCCAGCCCGGGGGACGACACGTACGACTCTGTATACGGCCTGATGACGCTGGACTACTCGGCCGAGCCCGGCCCGCTCGTCGGAGAGCCCGGCACGAGCAAGGATCAGCCGCGAAGGGTCCAGACCCCCGACGGCGTGGATCAGATCAGGCTGGTGAGCAAGATCGTCGGGACCGACTACGACGATCGCCTCGACTTCTCGGCCTTCGACCCGCCGCGTCCCGGCTACTACCAAGCGCGGCCCTCACCCTGGAGGCTCGAGATCGACGGGCGCGGCGGGAACGACGTGCTCACCGGCAGCGCGTTCGAGTCCGTGCTCGACGGCGGGGTGGGCGACGACCGGCTGGCCGGGACCTCCGGGCTCGACTCGCTCGTCGGCGGAGAGGGAGACGACCGGCTGACGGGCGGCACGGGGGCCGACTCGCTCGTCGGCGGCCCGGGCGACGACGACCTGCAGGGAGACGACGGCGACGACTACCTCGACGGCAGCGACGGGACCGACCGGCTCGGCGGCGGCACCGGCCACGACTCGATGTTCGGCGGATCGAGCGACGACGTCCTCGCAGGCGGCGCCGGCGACGACGGGATGCACGGCGGCACCGGCGCCGACACCGTCGACGGCCAGGACGGCGACGACGCGCTGCTCGGCGACGAAGGCCCGGATCGGATCACCGGCGGCGCCGGGAACGACACGGCCGACTACGCCGCCCGAACCGCCCCGGTCTCCGTCGCGCTCGACGGGCTCCCGAACGACGGCGAAGCGGGCGAGGCGGATGCGGTGGCCGACGACGTGGAGGTCGTCCGGGGCGGATCGGGAGCGGATCACCTGAGCGCCGGACCGTCGGGGACGAGGCTCGTCGGCAACGCCGGAGACGACGTCCTGACCGAGGCGGCGGGCCCGGACACCCTCGAAGGCGACGACGGCGTCGACGTCGCGGACTTCTCGGCCGAGCCGGGAGACCTCGTGGTCTCCATCGACGGGCAGCAGAACGACGGCTACGACGGCCGCGATCGGGTCGAGACCGACGTCGAGAACGTGGTGGGCGGCGCCGGGAGCGACGTGCTCGTCGGCTCGCCGGCGGCGAACGCGCTGCTCGGCGGGCCGGGACGTGACGTCCTCGACGGCGGGCCGGGTCCGGACCTCCTCGACGGGGGTCCAGGGCGCGATCGCGTGACCTACGCGACACGAACCGCGGCGGTCCGGGTGTCGCTGGACGGCCGGCCCGGCGACGGCGAGGCCGGCGAAGGCGACGACGTGCTGACCGAGGAGGTCCAGGGCGGTGCGGGAGCGGACGTGCTCAGCGGGTCGGCCGGGCCGGACGTGCTGCTCGGCGGGGCCGGCGACGACACCCTCGACGGAGGCGCCGGCGACGACGGCCTGCTCGGCGGCGAGGGCCGCGACCGGCTGACCGGCGGAGCGGGGGCCGACGCGCTGCTCTCGGTCGGCGGCGGGATCGATCGCCTCGTCTGCGACGCGCACGATCGCGTGGTGGCCGACGCCGCCGATACGGCGCGCGGCTGCGGCGGCGTCGTCCGCGGCGCACCGGCCGCGACCGGGCACGCCGTCGCGAGCGCGTCGGCTGCGCGACGCGTCGTGCACACGATCCGCGGAACCGGCCGCGCCGACGTCTTGCGCGGAGGCGCGACCGTGGACCGGATCTTCGGCGGGCGCGCCGGCGACCGGCTCTTCGGCGGCGCCGGGAACGACGACCTCCACGGCGGCACGGGCCGGGATCTCCTCGACGGCGGGACCGGGAACGACGTCGCGCACGGCGACGAGGCCGAGGACGACGTTCGCGGCGGCACCGGCAACGACGTGCTGTTCGGCGACACCGGCTCGGATCGGGTCGCGGGGGACGCGGGCGCCGACGTCCTCACCGGAGGCAGCGGTGACGACCGGCTCGACGGCGGTGCCGGGCCGGACATCCTCGCCGGGGGCTTCGGGCTCGACCTCCTGCTCGGCGGTTCCGGCAACGACGTGCTGTCGGGAGCCAACGCCTCGGACGTGCTCGACGGTGGGGCGGGAGACGACGCGCTCGACGGCGGCTCGGCCAAGGACGAGCTGCGCGGCGGCGACGGCGCCGACCGCCTCACCGGGGGCACCGGCTCCGACACGATCGCCGGCGGGACGGGAGACGACACCGTGTCCGCCAACGACAACGGCGTCGACGCCTCGATCGACTGCGGCCCGGGAGCCGACACGCTCGTCATCGACCCGCCGGGCACGGTCGCGGGCCGGCTCGACCTGGCGATGGTGGCCGACGGCCAGATCGTCGGCTGCGAGCGGGTCACGACCGCCCCTCCGCCCCCGGCCGCCTCGACCGCGGGCGTCCTCGAGATCACGCCGGACACCGGCGACCTGCGCGCTGGCGACGTCCTCGACGACGTGCTGCTCGGCGGCGCAGGCCCCGACGGGCTGCTGGGCGGGCCGGGGGCCGACGTCATCTGGGGCGACCACGCCCCGAAGACCGCGGCGCCCGACGTCCTCATGGGCGGCAACGGCCCGGACACCATGTACGGCGGGGGCGGCAACGACCTCGTCGACGGAGGCCCGGGCGACGACTACCTCCAGGGCGACGACGGCGACGACCGGATCCTCGGCGGCTCCGGGCGCGACGAGATCCGCCCAGGCCGCGGCGACGACCACGTCCTCGCCGGCCCCGGGGACGACCTCGTCCATGCCGCCGCCGACGGTCGCGGCGACGTCATCGACTGCGGTCCCGGTCACGATCGCGCCGAGATCGACCGGGGCGACAAGGTCGTCGGCTGTGAGGTCGCCGTGCGCTGAGCGGGCCGGGTCGGTCGCGGGCGCCGCTCAGGGAAGGACGGCGGCGCGGGCCGCCGCGGCGCGGGCGGTGAGGGCGGCGAGCTCGGTGAGCCGGGGGTCGGCGGGCGTGGCGGCGAGGTTCAGCTCGGCGAGGCGGGCGGCGGAGCGGCAGGCGGCCTCGGCGAGGAGGACGGCGGTGGTCGCGTCGCCTTCAAGCGCGGGCGTGCCGCCGCGGACGGCTTCGGCGGCGAGCTCCGCGGTCGCGGCGGCGACGCGGCAGAGCGCGAGCGGCGGATCGGCGGCGGCGGCGAGCGCGGCGGCCAGGCGGGCGGCGCGCTGCGGGTCGTCGCGCGGGAGGCGGGCGGCCTCGAGCACGGGCGCGTAGGTCGTCAGCTCGCGCTCCGCGAGGTCGAGCGCCGCCGCGCGCAGCTCGCCCGCGCGCGCCACGGAGCCGTCCTCCGCGAACCGCGCGGCCATCTCCGCGAGGGCGGCGGCGAGCGCGCAGGCGAGCGCGGCCGTCGTCCCTCCGCCCGGCGCCGGGGTGCGGGCGGCGATGTCGTCGAGGAGGACGGCGAGGGAGTCCATGCTTGCCCTTAGAAGAGCCCGACGATCCGGCCGTCGGGCTCGAGGTCGACGTCGTGGGCGGCGGGGGTCCGGCCGAGCCCGGGCATCTGCATGATGTCGCCGCACAGCGGGACGAGCCAGCCCGCGCCGGTGTACGCGCGGATGTCGCGGACCGGGAGCGTGAAGCCCTCGGGCGCGTTCAGCAGCGCCGGGTCCGCCGAGAGCGAGTACTGGGTCTTGGCCATGCAGATCGGGAGCGTTCCGAGGCCCTGCTCCTCGAACTGCGCGATCTTGCGCACCGCCTCGGGCTCGAGCGCGACCGCGGCGGCGCCGTAGACCTTCTGCGCGACCGCGGTGATCTTGTCGAGGATCGAGTCGTCGTCGGCGTAGGTCAGCCGGAACGAGCTGGGCGACGCGGCCGCCGTGACGACCGCCTCGGCCAGCGCGGCCGCGCCCTCGCCGCCGCGCTCGAAGCCCTCGTTGAGCTCAGCCGCGTCGGCGCCGAAGCCCAGCGCCAGATCGCGCACGAGCTCGAGGTCCTCGTCCGCGTCGCCCGGCCGGCGGTTGACGGCCACGACGCACGGCAGCCCGAAGCCGCGGACGATCCCGATGTGGCGCCGGAGGTTCTCGGCGCCGAGCCGCACGTCGCCGTCGCCGTGGTGGGCCAGCGCGCGGACGGTGCACACGAGCACGACCGCGCTCGGCGTCAGCCCGCCGACCCGGCAGACGATGTTGAAGAACTTCTCCATCCCCATGTCCGAGCCGAAGCCCGACTCGGTGATGACGTGGTCGCCGAGCCGCATGCCCAGCAGGTCCGCGACCAGCGACGAGTTGCCGTGCGCGATGTTCGCGAACGGGCCGCAGTGCATCAGGCACGGCTGGCCCTCGAGGGTCTGGATCAGGTTCGGCCGGATCGCGTCCTTGAGCAGGACCGCCATCGCGCCCGCGGCGCTCAGGTCCTCGGCGGTCACCGGCGTCCCGTCCCCGTACCGGTACGCGACGGTGATCGCGCCCAGCCGCCGCCGCAGGTCGGCGAGGTCGCGCGAGACCGCCGCGATCGCCATCACCTCCGACGCCGCCGTGATGTCGAAGCCGCTCTCGCGCGGGTAGCCGTTCGCGCGGCCGCCGAGCCCGAGCGCGATCTGGCGCAACGCGCGGTCGTTGATGTCGACCGCGCGGCGCCAGGTCGTCGTCAGCGGGTCGATCCGCTGCGGGTTGTCGTGCAGCAGCGACGCGTCGAGCATCGCGGCCAGCAGGTTGTTGGCGGCGCCGATCGCGTGGATGTCGCCGGTGAAGTGGAGGTTCAGGTCCTCCATCGGCACGACCTGCGTGAACCCGCCGCCGGCCGCCCCGCCCTTGATCCCGAACACCGGCCCGAGCGACGGCTCGCGCAGGCAGAGCACCGGCGAGCGCCCGATGTGGCCGAGCCCCTGCGTCAGCCCGACCGCGGTCGTCGTCTTGCCCTCCCCCGCGCTGGTCGGGCTCACGCCCGCGACGCAGACGATCTTGCCCTCCGACCGCCCGGCCGCGGCCAGCCGATCGATCGCCGACAGCGCGATCTTCGCCTTGTACCGCCCGTACGGGTCGACCTCGTCCGGGAGCAGCCCGAGTCCGGACGCGATCGCGTCGATCGGCTGGAGGACCGCGTCCTGGGCGATCTCGAGGCTGCTCTTCATGCCCGGATCCTCGCGGACCCGGCGGCGCGATGTCTCGAGCTTGCGGCGAGCGTCGTCAGCAGGCGCTGACGATGAGGCCACCCCTACGCGGCGGACGAGACGTCCCGCAGCAGTGGCTCGGCGGCCGGGACCGCCGGCGGCGCGCCCGCGGCGCCGATCGCGTGGAAGCCGCCGTCGACGTGCAGGATCTCGCCGGTGATCGCCCGCGACATCGGCGAGAGCAGGAAGCAGACGGCCGCGGCGACCGGCGCCGGGTCGCGCGTGTCCCAGCCCAGCGGCGCCTGCGCGCGCCACGCGTGCGCGAGGTCCTCGAAGCCCGGGATCCCCGAGGCCGCGACGGTCTCCAGCGGCCCCGCCGAGACGAGGTTCACGCGCACGCCGTGCGGCCCGGCGTCGCGCGCGAGGTACCGCGAGACGGCCTCGAGGGCCGCCTTGCTCACGCCCATCCAGTCGTACACCGGCCACGCCACGCTCGCGTCGAAGTCGAGGCCGACGACCGCGCCGTCGCCCTCGCTCAGCAGCGGCAGCAGCTCCGCGACCAGCGCCTTCAGGGAGAAGGCGCTGGTTCGGAACGCGGCGATCGCGCTCGTCGCGGGCGTGTCGAGGAACTGCCCGCCCAGCGCATCAGCCGGCGCGAACGCCACGGCGTGAAGCAGTCCGTCGAGACGGCCCCACCGCGCTCGCAGGTCTGCGGCAACCGCCGCGACGTCCGCACCGTTGTTGACATCCAGCTCGAGGACCTCGGCCGCGACCGGCAGGCGCCCGGCGGCGCGCTCGGTCAGCCGCCGTGCGCGGCCGAAGCTCGTGAGCACGACCTCCGCGCCCAGCTCCTGCGCCTGCTGCGCGACGTGCCAGGCGATCGAGTCCTTGGTGACGACCCCCGTGACGAGGAGCTTCTTGCCCTCGAGCATCACAGCGGGATCGGGACGAAGTCGGCGACCGGCTCGGCGTCGTCGGCCACGGCGTCCACGGAGGCGGACCCCGCGCTGCGGCGCCACAGCACGTCGACGCTCATCCGCGCGACGAGCCCGTCGTCCTGGTTGCGCACCCGCCAGTCGCAGAGCACGAGCCCGGCGTCGTCGCCCATCGGCGACAGCTGCGAGATCGCGCCGTCGACGTGGATCGTGTCGCCGAACTTCACCGGCCGCTTGAACACGACGTCCCGCAGCCGCCGCAGCGCGACCACGCGCTCGGGGTCGAACGGCACGAGCCCGGCCGCGCAGGACGCGACGAGCATCCCGTGCGCGACGCGCTCCCCGAACGGGTGCGTGCTCGCGAACACGGCGTCGGTGTGCAGCGGGTGGTGGTCGCCGGAGAGGCCGGCGAACAGCGAGACGTCGTGCTCGCTGACCGTGCGCCCGCGGGTGCGGAACGTCTCCCCGACCCGGAGGTCGTCGAAGTCGCGGTGGAAGAGGTCGCTCATGGCTGCTGCGTTCCTTTCGCTCGAGCCCTACAGAGGGACGTTGCGCGCCGGGGCGGGACCCACCGGGACGCGGTCGAGGAGCTGGTAGGTGGCGGCGAGCCGGTCGCGCGTGTGCGCCGGCTCGACGACCTCGTCGACGAACCCCTGCTCCGCGGCGCGCGCGGCGCCGAGGTGCTGGTCGGCGTACTCGTCGGCGAGCTCGCGGCGCGCGGCCGGGAAGTCGTCGACGGCCGCGAGGTGGCGGCGGTGCATGATCCCGACGGCCTGCTCGGCGCCCATCACGCCGAGCGTCGCCTGCGGCCACGCGAGCACGAGGTCGGCACCGAGCTGCTTGGAGTTCATCGCGATGTGCGCGCCGCCGAAGCTCTTGCGCAGCACGACCGTCAGCTTCGGCACGCGCGCCTCGGCGAACGCGTGCACGAGCTTCGCGCCGTGGCGGATCACGCCCGCCTTCTCCTGCGCGGTGCCGGGCATGAACCCGGGCGTGTCGACGACGGCCAGCAGCGGCACGCCGAACAGGTTGCAGGTGCGGATGAAGCGCCCGGCCTTCTGCGCGGCCTCGGCGTCGAGCACGCCGCCGAGGTAGCGCGGCTGGTTGGCGACGACGCCGACCGGCATGCCCTCGATCCGGCCCCACGCGCAGACGACGTTGCGCGCCCAGCGCTCGCCGTACTCCAGCGCACGGCCGTCGTCGAGGATCCGCGACAGCACGTCGCGCACGTCGTAGACCTTGCGCGGGTTGTCCGGCACGTACGACGCCGGGTCGCCCGGGAGCGGCGGCAGCGGGCGCGCGATCGGCAGCGGATCGCCCGCGGCGGACGGGAGCATCCCGAGCAGCTCGCGGACCATCGCCGCGGCGTGCAGCTCGTCGTCGGCGAGCATGTGGCAGACGCCGTTGGCCGACTGCACCCTCCAGCCGCCGAGCGTCGCGGCGTCGACGTCCTCCCCCATGACCTCGCGCACGACGCCGGGGCCGGTGAGGAACATCGACGCGTCCTTCGTCATCACGACGAGGTCGCCGAGCGCGGGCGCGTAGGCGCCGCCGCCGGCGCTCACGCCGGACACGATCGAGATCTGCGGGACGACGCCGGAGAGCCGTGTCATCGCCGCGAAGATCTCCCCGTAGCCGCCGAGCGCCGCGAGCCCCTCCTGGAGGCGCGCGCCGGCCGACGAGACGAACCCGATCACCGGGCGGCGGCCGCGCTCGGCGAGCCGCAGCAGCTCGACGATCGACGCGGCGTGGGCGGCCCCGAGACTGCCGCCGAAGAACTTCGGGTCCTCGGCGTAGCAGAGCACGGGCCGTCCCCCGACCAGGCCGGTGGCAGCGACCACCCCGTCCCCGTCAACGGCCCGGTCGGCGAGACGTTCGGAGCGCACCGTGGTGCGCAGAAGGCGAAGCGAGCCGGGGTCCACCAGCGCCGCGAGGCGATCCTCGGGCGTGAGCGGCCCGCGGTGCTCGAGGGCGGCGGTGGAAGCGGCGGTCGTTGCGGATGCGAGAGCGAGGCTCATGTCGTGGTCCCCCTGAGAACCAGCACTGCGTTGTGTCCTCCGAAGCCGAACGAGTCGCTGATCGCGACGGGCGCCCGGCCGTTGACGTCGAGCGGGCGCGTCCCCTCGCCGACGTAGTCGAGGTCCAGCTCCGGGTCGGGCTGGAGGTAGTTGAGCGTCGGCGGCGCGACCCGGTCGCGCAGCGCGAGGACGGTGGCGACCGCCTCGACCGCGCCGGCGGCGCCGAGCAGGTGCCCGATCGCCGACTTCGTCGAGGAGATCGGGATCCGGCCCGCGTGCTCGCCGAGCGCGCGCTTGAGCGCCATCGTCTCGGCCTTGTCGTTGAGCGGCGTCGACGTCCCGTGCGCGTTGACGTAGTCGACGTCCTCGGGGCTCAGCCCGGCGTCGCGCAGCGCCAGCGCGATCGCCCGCGCGGCGCCCTCGCCGTCCGGGTGCGGCGCGGTGATGTGGTGCGCGTCGGAGGTCGACGCGTAGCCGGCCAGCTCGCCGAGGATCCGCGCGCCGCGCGCCTCGGCGAGATCGGCGCGCTCGAGCACGAGGATGCCCGCGCCCTCGCCCATCACGAAGCCGTCGCGCAGCGCGTCGAACGGCCGCGAGATGCCGGTCGTCGAGGTCGCGTCGAGCGCCGCGAACGACGCGATCGACAGCTCCACGAGCGCTGCCTCCGAGCCGCCGCAGACGACCGCGTCGGCCTCGCCGTACTGGACCATCCGCAGCGCCGCGCCGATCGCGTGCGAGCCGGCGGCGCACGCCGACACCGTCCCGTAGGACGGGCCGCGGAGGCCGTGCTTCATCGAGACCGCGCCCGCGGGCGCGTTGGCCATCATCAGCGGGATCCCAAGCGGCGAGACCTTGTCGGCGCCGCGCTCGCGCAGCACGTCCTGGTTGGTCACGAGCGTCGTGATGCCGCCGATCCCGGTGCCGATCACCGTGCCGACCCGGTCGGGGTCGTACGGCCCGCCGTCCTCCCAGCCGGCGTCGGCCAGCGCCTCGGCGGCGGCCGAGAGCGCGAGCTGCGTGCAGCGGTCGGCGCGGCGCGCCTCCTTGGCGCTCAGCACCGCGGTCGGGTCGAACTCCGCGCACCGTCCGACGCCGTCCTCGATCCCGCTGCGACCGGCGGTCCAGCGCTCGTGGAGGGTGCGGGCGCCGACGCCGAGCGGCGTGACGGCCCCGACGCCGGTGATGGCGACCGCCCGGGTCATGCGGCGCGCTCGACCACCAGGTCGACGACGTGCCCGACGGTCAGCAGGTTCTGCATGTCCTGCGAGGTGATCTCGACGCCGTACTCCTCCTCGACGACCTGCGCGAGCTCGACGAGATCGAGGGAGTCGACCTCGAGCTGCTCCCAGGTGGCGTCGCGGCTGACGACGTCGGCGTCGGCGCCGAAGGTGACGAGCGCGTCGAGGACGCGGGCCTCGACCTGCTCTGCGGTGACGGTGGCGGACATGTGGCGGGGGTTCTCCTTGGTGTGTGGGGTGGTGGTGCTCAGGCCGTGAGCCCGCCGTCGACGACGAGCGTGGCCCCGGTGACGTAGGACGCCTCTTCGGAGGCGAGGAAGCGGATGCAGGCGGCGACCTCGGCGGGCGTGCCGGCGCGCCGCGCGGGGATCCGCTGCGCGACGCCTTCGATCAGGCCCTCGGTCATGTCGGTGTCGATGTAGCCGGGCGCGACCGCGTTGACGGTGATCCCGCGGCGCGCGACCTCGGCCGCGACGGTCTTGGTCATGCCGACGAGCCCGGCCTTCGCGGCGGCGTAGTTCGCCTGGCCGGGGTTGGCGTTGAGGCCGACGATCGAGGCGACGTTGACGATCCGCCCGAAGCGCGCGCGCAGCATCGGGCGCAGCGCGCGGCGGGTCAGGCGGAAGGCGGCCGTCAGGTTGGTGTCGATCACCGACGACCAGTCGTCGTCGGAGAGCTGCGGCGCGAGCCCGTCGGCGCGCACGCCGGCGTTGTTGACAAGCACGAGCACCGGGCCGAGCTCGGCCTCGGCGGCGGTGAACGCGGCGTCCGAGGACGCGCCGTCGGCGATGTCGGCGCGGATCGCCATCGCGCGGCCGCCGGCGGCGACGATCTCGGCGACGACCGCGTTCGCGGCGTCGTCGCTCGACTTGTAGACGATCGCGATCGGCCAGCCCTCGGCGGCGAGCGCGCGGGCGGTGGCCGCGCCGATGCCGCGCGAGCCGCCGGTGACGAGCGCGCAGCCGGGGCGCTCCGGGGTGCCGTTGCCGTCGCTCACGACCGGCTCCACTCGACGAGCGCGCCGCCCCACGTGAAGCCCGCGCCGAACGCGGCGAGCAGCACCCGCGAGCCGTCGCGCAGGAGCCCGTCGGCCTCGGCGGCGGCGAGCGCCAGCGGGAGCGTCGCGGCCGACGTGTTGCCCTGCTCGGCGATGCAGTCGACGACCTTCGCCGGGTCGAGCTCGAGGCGCAGGGCCAGCGACTTCGTGATCCGCTGGTTGGCCTGGTGGTAGGCGAAGACGTCGATGTCGTCGAGCGTCAGGCCGGCCTCCGCGACGACCTCGCGCGTGACCTCGGCGAGGCGGTTGACCGCGTGCTTGAACGTCTCGTGCCCGTCCATCTCGATGAAGCCGTGGTCGCGGTGGGCGATGATCCCCTCGTGGCCGCCGCCGTCGGTCTTCAGGACGACCGGGCCGACGCCGCCGCCGTCCTGGGCGCCGAGCACGACCGCGCCGGCGCCGTCGGCGAACAGGCCCGCGGTGCGGCGGTCGTCGCGGTCGGTGAAGCGCGAGAGCTTCTCGGCGCCGACGACGAGCACGCGCTCGGCGCGGCCCGCCTCGACGAACGTGGCGCCCGCGGAGAGCGCGGCGAGGAAGGCGTTGCAGGCCGCGCCGACGTCGAAGCCGCCGCAGGTCGTGCCGAGCGCGTGGGCGACGCACGAGAACGTGCTCGGCGTGATCTCGTCGGACGCGAGCGTGGCGACGATCACGAGGTCGAGGTCGGTCGCGGCGACGCCGGCCGACGCCAACGCGGCGGCACCCGCCTCGGTGGCGAGGTCGGCGACGCGCGCGTCGGGCGCGGCGATCCGACGCGAGCGGATGCCGGTCCGCGAGACGAGCCAGTCCTCCTCGAGGCCGAGCCGTGCGGCGATCTCGGCCGTCGGGACGGCGCGCGGCGGCAGCGCGGTGCCGATCCCGAGGATCCCGGCGCGGCGCAGCGTGCGCTCGCCCGCCCGCGCGGACGCCGGGGCCGCCGCCGTCGCGGCGAGGGTCTCAGGCATGCGCGCCCACGTCCGCGAGCTCGACGGCGACGTCGCTCAGCGTGCGCTTCGCGAGCCCGGAGAGGACCTTGCCGGGGCCGACCTCGACGCAGCGCGTGACGCCGTCGGCGCCGAGGCGCAGCAGCGACTCGCGGAAGCGCACGGGGTTCGTGAGCCCGGCCGACAGCGCGGCGCGGGGGTCGGCGATCGGCTCGGCGGTCAGGCAGGAGATCACGGGCAGCGACAGGGCGCCGAAGTCGACGGCGGCGAGCGCCTCGTCCCAGGCGGGCTGCGCGGAGGCCATCGACGGGGAGTGGAACGCGCCGGTCACGCCGAGGCGGATCGCGCGCAGGCCGGCCTCGCGGGCCGCGGCCTGGGCGGCGGTGAGCGCGTCGCCGGCGCCGGCGAGCACCGCCTGGCCGGGGGCGTTGTCGTTGGCGAGCGTGACGCCGTGGGCGCCGGCGATCGCCCGGACCGCGTCGATCTCGCCGCCGAGCACCGCGAGCATCCCGTCGCCCTCGGCGCCGGCCTCGTCCATCAGCGCGGCGCGTCGCGCGACGAGCCCGAGCGCGTCGACCTCGCCGATCGCCCCGGCGGCGGCGAGCGCGCCGAGCTCGCCGAGCGAGTGGCCGAGCAGCGCCTCGACGTCACCCGACGGGATCTCCAGCGCGGACCAGCGGGCGAGCGACGTGCAGAGGATCGCCGGCTGCCCGAAGCGGGTGCTCTCGTCGGCGCGCGGGAACGGGTCCTCGCCGACCGCGGCGGTCACGACGGCGAGCAGATCCGGCCGGAGGCGCTCGACTTCGTCGCGCATGCCGGGGGCGGTGCTGCCCTGCCCGGGGAACAGGAAGGCGGTCACAACCTCAATTTCCGCCTCCGTCCCATGCTGGTCACAAGGCCCGGGACGCCAACCCCCCGGCCGGGGGGATCGCGACCGACGAACGGCCCGCGACCCCCGCGCGGAACGTCCAGATGGCGCTCGCGCGGCCTCAAGCCCCGGGCTCCTGAGCCGACAACCGGTGTAACGCCTCTCTCGCGTCATGCCGCAGCCAGCCCTCCTCAGCACCCGCGCCACCCTCGCGCGCTACTTCGGCGTCATCGCCATCCTGCTCGTCGTCCTCCCGAAGGACGGCGAGATCGTCACGCGGCCGACGGTGCTCGCTGCCGTCGGGCTGCAGCTGCTCGTCGGCGCGATGATCGCCACCGGGAGCCGCCACGTCGACCGGCGGTTCGCCACGTTCACGTGCATCGTGCTGTTCCTCGCGTCGGTCGCGCTGCTGCGCGACGGCGGCGGGCCGGGCGCCGGCTACGGCCCGCTCGTGCTGCTGCCGGTGATCTGGGCGGCGCTGCGCGGTCGCCGCGCCGAGCTGTACCTCGCGATCGGCGGCGCGGCGCTCGTCTTCTTCGTCCCGCTGCTGTTCGTCGGCGGCGCGCAGTACCCGCCGTCGGGCTGGCGCTCGGGCAGCCTCACGATCTCGGTGTCGATCATCGTCGGGATCTCGACGCTCGAGCTGGTCCGCCGCCTGCGCGCGACCCAGGACCGCAACGAGACCGTCCTCTCCGCGATGGCCGAGGGCTTCGCGCTCTCCAGCGGCGGCACGATCATCGCCGTCAACCACGCGCTCTGCGCGATGACCGGGTTCCGCGAGGAGCAGCTCGTCGGCGCCCGGCTCCCCTACCCGTTCCTCCCGCACGACGTGGTGACCGAGGGCGAGCGCCTGCGGCTCACCGGCCAGGGCGGCGGCGAGGCCGAGATCGAGCTGCGGCGGATCG
>Ga0164241_10002345_pt1 | contig 20786 bp, 19 predicted proteins | sample OricomyardsoilBY_FD_108780 | JGI IMG/M metagenome (GOLD analysis project Ga0164241, IMG submission 108780) | Backyard soil microbial communities from Emeryville, California, USA - Original compost - Back yard soil (BY) | ecosystem: Environmental > Terrestrial > Soil > Unclassified | place: USA... | reverse complement strand
AGCTGGCGCGTCCCCGCCGGCCCACGCGATGGCCATCGCCTTTTGTGGCAGCCATCGCGCACCGCCGCCAATGCCCATCATGCACCCTGCTCGAATCACCATCAGGCAGCGTGCGCGGCAACATCCAGGTCACGTTGCCCAAGGCGCTAGCGCGGCAATATCGAATAGAGCCAGGGGACGAGATACTGTGGGTCGCCGCAGGCGACGCCATTCGGGTCGAACCGGCGCGTTCACGTACCCACCCTGATACACCAGAGACTCGCCTCCGTCTGTTCGACAAGGCTACTGAACGTCAACGCGCGCGCGACGCGAAAAAACCCGCACGCACGCCCAAGCAACGAGGCTGGACACGAGAGGAGCTCTACGACCGTGGCCGCTCTCGTTGATACGAATGTTCTCGTCTATCGTTTCGACGGCCGCTTCCCGCAGAAGCAAAGGCGCGCCACCGAGCTCTTGCGACGCGGCATCCGCGATGATTCGCTACGTATTCCGCACCAAGCCATCCTAGAATTCGTAGCCGCGACGACCAAGGGCAAGAAGGGCGTGCCTGCGATCCTGCACCCGGACGACGCGCGGCGCGAAGCCGAGGAGCTGCTGAGTCAATTCACCGTGCTCTATCCATGCGCTCCGGTCGTCCGCACCGCGCTCCGCGGAATGGCCGCGTATCAACTGTCGTGGTTCGACGCGCACCTGTGGGCTTACGCTGAGCACTACGGTCTCGATGAGTTAATCTCCGAAGACTTTCAGCATGACAGAATGTACGGCAGCGTCCGCGCCGTGAACCCTTTCATGAGCATTTGAGCTCGACGCAGCGCTAACCCGCCGACACCCATTCGACGGTGACGAAGCAGCTGCGAGGCGCGTTCGGTGTTTTGGGGTCGCGGGGTATGACGCTGAGCTTGCCGTCGATGGTGACGCGTGAGCCATCGGTCGCGTTTGCGGCGGAGTCGAGGTGCAGCTGGATGTCGGATTCTTTGAATTTCTTCGGCAACGGGTCCATCTCGCCGGGACGGCTGCCCACCGGCACCGACAACTTGGCCGCCGCCGGCTCCGGCCCCGTGCGCGGGCGCATGATGTCGAAGTCTGCCGGTCGCTCCGCGCTGTCGTAGAGCTCCAAGTCACAGGTCTCGTGCCCACCAAAGCTCGAGCAAAAGCTCATCAGCCCGCGCCGATAGCGCAAGTGACCGGTCAGGCGTACGCGGCTCGCGTCTGCCTCGTTGCAGACCTCGCCAATCTTCACGACCTTGCCCGGTGCCGGCGCTGATTTGGAGCAGCCGAGCAAAGCCAGACAAATGAACGCGATGAGAGCAATCGCGGAGCGCATCAGCGGCACTCTATCATCACCGCTAGAGCCAGACTGCAACCGAAACAGCTCGTCGACCCTCGGGTGTGCGCGCGAGGACGAGAAATTGCGAGCTGTAAAGCTTCATCGATCGCTAGCCTAGCCCAGCAAACCTTCGTCTTCGCGCGCCAGCCAATGAACGATATCGCTCGAGGACACGACGCCGCTAATGCCGCCCGCGCCATCGACGACGAACACGCGATGCAGGTGGTCGCGCGCCATGACTGCGGCCGCGTAGGCAAGCGACGCATCTTCCCTCACGACCACCGGCCTCTCGGTCATGATGTCGCGCGCTCGGCAGGTGCTGGCCGTGCCCTCCAGGCTGGCCTCCTCCTCCAGCGCGGGCTCGTCGACAGAGTCTAGTGTCGCGGCGCCGCCGGATTGGTCGTACAGCTCACGCAGCAGGTCCGTCTTCGAGACGACGCCGATCGGTGTCCCGCCAGCCTCGACCACCGGGGCCCCGCCGATCCCTGCGGTCACGAACAGCCGCATCAGCTCGAGGAGCTCCATGTCCGGATCGACGGTAACCACGGGGCGAGCCATGACTTCGGTCACGGGCACGCTGCTCGCGGCGAGCGGTAGGCGGGGCGTACGCTGAGTTGTCATGATTCGGTACACCGAGTGTCGCCCCCGCGCTGGCCCTGTCAAGCTATAGGCTGAAACGGTTGCGGCGGGCTGGAGGGCAAATGTCTGACGGCGCTGCCGCGGGACGGGCGCTGCACCGTGGCCGAGTGCTTGGCGCGCCCGGGCTCCTCGCTAGTAAGAAATATCTCGGCGGTTCATGGGTCCGCCAACGCTTCGCCACAGACTCGAACCAGCGCGTCTGCCATCGCCTGGGTGTCGGCCACCGTGGTGCTTGCGTTGCAGAAGGAGAAGCGGATGACGGGGCTGCCGTGCCAGTAGCTGGGTGTGGCGTAGCAGGTGCCTTCGGCTTGTAGGGCGCGCACGACGCGGGTCGTCCAGGCGGCTGGGTCGGAACCGTTTGGCGCTTCGACTAGCACGACGACTTGATTGAAACAGACTTCGTTCAGCACGCGCAGACCTGGATGGCCGCTGACGGCGCGCGCGAACGAGCGCGCGTTGTCGGCGTAGCGGGCCACCAGCGCGCTGACACCGCTGGCGCCAAGCTGCCGCAGCGCCGCCCACAAGGCGAAGCCTCGCGCGCGCCGCGACAGCTCGGGGCTCAGCAGAGCCGGTTGAAATGTCGTGCGCTGCTGCCCGCTGTTCAGGTAAGCGCCGCCGATTTCCATCGCGCGGCGTAAGCTGCGAGGCTCGCGACACAGCGCGATGCCCGAGTCGTAGGGCACGTTGAGCACTTTGTGCGCGTCGGTTGCCCACGAATCGGCGTGCTCGGCGCCCGCGGCGAGGGCCGAAAGCTCGGGAGCTTGCGAGTCCGCTGCCCTCACCCAAAGCCCAAAGGCACCGTCGATGTGCAGCCAAATAGAGCCGGGCCCGCGCCGTTCGCGGTGGTTCTGCACGCACTCCGCAATTTCTCCCAGCGGATCGAAGGCGCCGCTGTTCACGTTGCCGGCCTGCGCGCAAACCACGACTGGCCCTGTCGCGCGTTCGAGCTCGCGTTCGAGAACCGCGGAGCGCAGCCGCCCCTGCCCGTCTACTTGGAGGCAGCTGAGCGCCTGTTTGCCGAAGCCGAGCAGTCTCACCGCTTTGTCGATCGTCTCGTGTCGCTCGTGACCCACCAGGATGCGCACGGGAGGCGCGCCAAACAAGCCTCGCTGCTGCACGTCCCAGCCCTCCGCTTCGAGCACCTGGTTACGCGCGGCGGCTAAACAGCTGAAGTTTGCCGACATGGCGCCCGTCACGAGCGTGCCCTTCACGGTCGACGGTAGTCCGAGCAAACCCACGACCCAAGCCAGAGCGGCGTTCTCGAATGCGGTCGCGGCCGGCGCGCCCTCGCCCACGCCCGCGTTCTGATCCCAAGTCGAAGTCAGCCAATCCGCCGCCAGCGCCGCCGGCAACGTGCCTCCAGTAACCCAGCCCGCGAAGCGTGGCCCCGACATCGCCGCAATTCCGGGCTCGGCCAACGCGACTAGCTCCTGGATACACTCGAGCGCGCTCGAGCCCTGCTGCGGCAACGACTCCAGCTCGTTCAGCCTTTGCGCGATGGCCTGACTATCAGCCGAGGCCGCCACCGCGCGCGCGCCGAGCGATGCCCGGTACTGCTGCGCGTAGTCGGCCACCCAAGCCCACAAGGCTGCTTCGTCGCTCGAATCGAGATGGGTCACCGGTGGTAATCTACCCGAGGGGTGGGGCTCGCGGCCGCTCGACACTGCTCGCACACGCATTGCGCGGCCATCGGCCCAGTGAATCAGCCCGCCACAGCGCAGGGTTGTCACGTCCGCCGACGACGTGACCAAATCTTTCGCGCGCTCGTACCGAGCAGCTCGCGTGAACGAACGAGCCCAAGCGCGGATCTGTCTGGTGGACTGCTTCGGGCACCCGCAGGTACTGTTCTTCTGGCATGCGCTCCACGCTCTCCCGGTTTTCGTTCCCCGCTATACTTTTTCTTTCCGGCTGTGTTTTGAGCGGTTGCTCCGATGACGCCAGCCCCAATCCAAGACAAGACGCGACGGCGGGAATGGCCAGCGGCGGAACGCCCATGGGAGCCGCTGGGGCCGTCGCCACTGCGGGCTCGAACAACTCGGTGGGCGGCTCGGCGGCGGCGGGTGGAGGCGGCGGCGGCTCGATGAACGGTGGGGCCCCCGCAACTGGTGGCTCGGCTGGTTCTTCGAGCGCCGGCAACTCCGGCGGGGGCGGATTGAGCGGAGGCGGCGGCGCGAGCGGCGGCGGACCGAACGGAGGCGGCTCGAACGGCGGCGGAGCGAGCTCTAGCTGCAGCGGCAAGACCTACAAGCTCTGCGAAGACTTCGAAAATGGCAGCGTGGGCTCGTTGCCGACCGGTTGGACGTCATTCAAGGGCTACGGAGACGCTTCGCCGCAAGACCAAACGCTATCGAGTGATGAGTTTCATTCCGGGGGCAAGGCCCTCATGAGTAACTCTGCCCAATTTGGGGTGAGCCGGATTCAAAAAGATATCTCTGCTCTCGGAGCGACCGCGAGCAAGCATTGGGGGCGCATCTTCTACAAGGTGAAATCACCGGCGGCCAAGGACCCCGCGAACTACTTGCACGTCACGTTCGTGAGCTTGTTCGGCGCCAGCGAGAATCGGGTCGTAGATACGGTATCGATGACGAATAGCAACACGCACCAATGGCTATTCAACAACCCCAACGACCAAGGTGGAACGGCCTCGAAGTACGACTGGACCTTCGACGCGGCGTGGCACTGCGCCGAGTGGTTCGTCGACGTGGGGACGAAGAGCTATCGCTTCTTCTCCGACGCTCAAGAGGTGAAGGAGCTAGCTTTCGTCGGTCAAGACAACCAAATGTCGAACTACAAGACGCTCATCGTCGGCGCCACGCACTATCAGAAAGACACGCTCAGCGGCCCGTTCATCGTCTGGTTCGATGATCTGGCGATCGACGACGCGCAAATCGGCTGCCAGTAGGCAGCTCACGGGTGACCACGTGGTAAAGTGCTGGGGTTGGAACATGTTCGGACAACTGGGCGACGGCACGGCGACCAGCTCCACCACTCCCGTGATCGTCAAGGGCCTGCCCAACGGCACGTAGGTAGGTCGCGCGTGCTGCCCGTCGCCATCACGACGGGCGTGCTCGTCACGGGCGCGCTCGTTACCAGCTGGCTCGTCACGAGCCCGCGCTCGGTGGCGCCGGCGCAGGCAGCGCCGGAACCGTTCGTGCTGGCCGCTGGCCCAGCGCCAGCGTCGAAATCCGAAGCGATCGCCCCCCTCGCGCCGGCCAAGGCTCCGCAAGCCGCGCCCCTGCCGTCGGCCGCCTTGAAGTCGCCGGGAGCGTACCCGCAAAACGTCGCCAATCGGCCGGTGCCCAGAATTGGCGCCAAGCCTTGGCTCATTTCCGAAGAGTGGAAGGCCCATCACGAGCGCCATTTGCGCGCGCTCGGTCGCGCCACCGCCAAGGTCATTTTCTTGGGAGACTCCATCACCGAAGGGTGGGGAGTGGCGCCCGCTTACCGCGAGCAATTCGGCAAATACTCGCCGCTCAACTTCGGCATCGCCAACGACACGACCCAAAATGTTCTCTGGCGCATCGAGCACGGTGCGCTGGACGGCACGAACCCACGGGCGGTCGTGTTGATGGTCGGTATCAACAATTTGGCCGGCGGGTTCTCGCCAGAGCAGACCGCCGATGGCGTGCGCGCCGTCGTGGCGAGCATTCGAGCCCATGCGCCGAGCGCGCAGGTGCTGCTGCTGGGCGTGCTGCCGGCGCGCCAAGACTCTGCCAACCCGTTACGCCAAAGCATCAAAGACGCCAATCAGCTGCTGCAGGGTTTGGCGCAGCCGGGCAAGGTGGAGGTGCGCGACGTTGGCGAATTGCTGCTCGAGCCCGACGGGTCGATCGCCAAGGCTACGATGCGAGACTTCGTGCACCCCACCGCCGAGGGATTCTCCCGCTTGAGCCAGGCAACGGCGCCGTTTCTGGACGCCGTGATGGACGAGCCGATTCAGTAGCCGAAATCGCGACGACGCTTGGCGGCCGCGGCCGGGCTGGGCGCAGGTGCCGCCGTTTCGCTCGGCTTTTTCGGAGCCGGCGCCGCGGACGCCCCCGCGGCTTTCTTGGGCGGGGCGAAGGTCCTGGCCGTGGGAGCGCGCGGCGGCGCGGAGCCGGTGGGCGGCTCGAGCAGCGCGTTGACGTCGCTCGGCGAAACGGGAGGAACCTTGAGGTCCGCGGCCGGCGCCGGCGCGATCTCTACCGGCGCGGGCGGCGCTTCGGGCGGCGCGGCCGTGCTGGGGCCGGCCGCAGAAGTGGACGCCGCGCCAGAGGTCGCCGCGGCGCTGCTGCCGTCGGAAGAGCCCCCCTTCAAGAACGCGAAGCCGAAGCCCGCCACCAACACCCCGAGCGTGACGCCCGCGATCGGGAGCAGGAGCTTGCGCCGGGGCCGCGGCTGGAACGCGGCGACAGAGACGTTCGAGTCGGCCCAGGTGCCCGGCGTGGGCAGGAGTGAGCGCGTGGCTCCGGACGGTACCTTGACGTCCGCCGATTGTGCCGAGACCACCCCACCAACGGGCGCCGACGCGCTGCTGGCTCGGATGGAGATGACCACCCCGTGCTCGGCGGCCCAGCCATCCAAGGCGGCAATGAACGCGGAAGCCGACTGAAAGCGCTTTTCGGGCTCGCGCGCCATGGCAATCTCGATGATCTGGGCAAAGCCCGGGTCGAGGTCGGGCGCCGCTTCGCGCAGGGGACGCGGCGATTCCAGCACGATTTTGAACAGCAGATCGTTGACGTTTTGGGCGTTGAACGGCAGCTGCCCGGTCACGCACTCGTAAAGAATGACGCCGACCGCATACAGATCGCTGCGCGCGTCCGCCTCGCGGCTGCCGCGAGCTTGCTCGGGCGAAAGGTAACAAGGCGTGCCCACCACGATGCCGGTGGCGGTCATTTGCATGCCTTCGCCGGCCGACAACGGCTGGAACTTGGAGATGCCGAAGTCGATGATTTTGACGAAGTCGGCCAGGCCGGCCTTCTGCCGGAGGATGAAAATATTCTCCGGCTTCAAGTCGCGGTGAACCACGCCCGCGTCGTGAGCCGCGCCCAACCCGCTCAGCAGCTGCCGCGCGATGGGCACCAGGGCCGCGGGCGACAGCCGCTGCTCACGGGTGACGCGATCCGCGAGGGTCTCGCCCTCGAGGAATTCGCAGACCATGTAGCGGGCGCCGTCAGCCAGCGAACCGAAATCGAAAATCTCGAGGATGTGATCGTTACCGATGCGACCGGCGGCCTGCGCTTCGCGCTCGAAGCGCGCCACGGCAGTCTCATTTCCGGCCACGCTGCCGAGCAGCACCTTGAGCGCCACCCGCTTGCCGATGACCATGTGCTCGGCCAGGTAAACGGCGCCCATGCCGCCTTGCCCGAGGAGCTTGACGACCCGGTACTTCCCGTCGATGACCTGCCCAGCTTCGATGCTCACCGCCGCTCCTCGACTCTGTAGTGCCAAGCCCCAACCCCGATTAGGATGCCTCCCGTGAAGCCCTTCTTAGCGATTGGAACCATCCTCGTAGCTGCCGGATTAGTTACCGCGGCCCCGGCAGAAGCGCAAACCAAGGAGCAGAAAGCCGGAGCGCGGGCGGCCGCGGACGCAGGCGGCGACGCCTTCGACGCCGGAAAGTACGCCGAGGCTGCCGACCTGTTCGAGCGGGCCGAGCGCCTGGTGCATGCGCCCCCCCACCTACTTTATGCCGCGCGCTCCCACGTGAAGCTGGGCCACCTGGTCGAAGCGCGCGAGCTCTACCTCACCCTCACGCGTGAGCGCCTACCCGACTCTGCGCCGCGTGTCTTTCGCGATGCACAACAGATGGGAGAGAAAGAGCTGGCCGACGTCGAGCCACGCCTACCCTACGTGTCGGTCGTCGTCCAAGGCGGCGCCGGGGCTACGTCGGTGCACGTCACCCGCAACGGCGAAGCGGTGCCGGCGGAGCTGCTCGGTGTTCCCACTCCGATCAACCCGGGTGAGTACAGCTATCAAGCTCTCGCCGATGGCATGGAGAGCACCGCCACCACCGTCAAGCTCCGCGAAGGCGTGCGCGAGACGGTCTTGCTCACGCTCCGCAACATTCCCGGCTACGTGAAGCCGCAGCCCGCGCAGCCGGGCTCGCCCGCCACCGGCTCTTCGAACGCGAACGGTTCACTGACCAGCCCACCCTCTAGCGACAGCGCGCCCAGCAGCGGCGGCGGTCGGCCTCTCTTGGTCGGCGCCATCGCCGGCTTCGGCGTGGCGGTCGCGGGCGGCGTGATTGGCACCCTGTTCATCCTCAAGGCCGACGCGACCAGCGACAAATCCAGCGCCCTGTACGACGAGTGCCACCCCATCAACACGTGCCCCCAGGGCAGCGAGCTCGCCGCGAAAATCGATGGCATCGACTCGGACGCAACGACTCAGCGCGGCGTCGGCATTGCCGGCTTGGTAACGGGCGGCGTCGGCCTCGCGGCTGGCATCACCCTGCTGGTCATGGACCAAAACCGCAGCACCGTGACGTCCAGCGCGAAGGTCATGCCCCTGATCGGCCTGAACTATTTGGGCCTGGCGGGGCGGTTCTGAGCGAGGTCGCTGCCTACGCCGGCGGTAACGGCAGCGAGCGGTCGCGCTCGAAGTAGCGCGCGGCCACGGCTCGCACGGTGTCGTCGGCGTCTGTCTGGGACAGCTCGCGCAAAAGCTCGCGCCGCCGCGGAGAAAACGGGAGCTGTCCGAGCGCGAAGGTCGCGTCGCGACGGCGCGCGGCGAGCCGCGAGACCAAGAGCGCCTCCAGCAGGTCGCTCGGATCTTGCGTCTCGACGCGGCCGTCTTCGTCCATCACGTAGACCCACGTGCGCTCCACGGACGGCTCGGCCGTCTGGTACCAGCGCAGGTCGTCGACGTCGACGTTTCGAAGCTCGGCTGCGGCAACACCGATCGCCGCTCCTGCGCCGAATTGACGCGCTTGGGCGTGAAGGTCCCCGCGCGCTACGCCGACTAGCCCGCGCCGCAAGCCCGCGCCCGCAAAGCGCGCCCGCGAATCACGGGCAAACGCCGCTGCCGGCTGCTGGCGCGCCGCGCTCGAGCCAGTCGAGCAACGTGGCTTTCTCGCCCGGCGTGAGCGGCTCGATGGGCGGATTGGGCGGATTGGGCGAATCGTTGAGGGCCACCATGGGCATCGTGTCCGCGTCCACGCGCTCGGCCGAGATCTCCCACCACTTGAATTCCGTATCGAAATACTGGGCCTGAAAGTCCGTGGCCGTGAAAAACGGCGCAGGCGCGCCGTTCGTCAAGGGATCGCCGTGGCAGCGTTGACATTTGGCCTCGACGATCTGGCGCACACAGTCAGGCATGGCCTCCCCCTGGCTCGTGCCGGCGCTGCCACCATTGCCGGTGTCGTGGGGCGTGTCGTCGCCTTCCGAGCAACCCATGGCGAACGTCAAAACCACGACGGAACACCATCGGAACGCGCTCTGTCTCACCCACGAACCCTAGCCGCGGGCCGGAGTAGCAGCAAAAGGAAACGGCGCGCCGGCGAGGGCGCCCAGCGCTTTTACGGGCAGTCCGTGCCGCCGACGGGCTGGGCGCCTTGCTCCAACCACCCGAGCAGGGTCGCCTTCTCTTCGGCGGTCAGGGGCTCGACGGGCGGCATGACGGGGCGCGGCGGCTCGTTCAGCGCGACGTAGGGCATGATGTCGAGCTCGACCGCGCGCGCCGCGACATCGGCGTAGGTTTGCTCGCCGCCGCCGTAGGGCGCCAAAAAATCCTCGTACCTCATGAACGGCACGGGAGCCCCATTCCTCAGCGGCTCGCCGTGACAGCGCTGGCACTTGGCCTGCACTACGGAAAAGGCCGCGCAAAAAGCGACGCTCTCGGCGCCTTCGACGTCGGAGCCGCGCGCTCCTCCTTCGGAAGGCTCAGACGCATCGGGCAACGGTCCGCCTCGCCGGCTCAGCTCTGGGCTCTCGCTGCCACAGGCGGCAGCGAGAGCGAGCGCGGCTCCGAGGTGAAGGACGACAAATCTGCTCAAGGCAGCTGCGGACAGGTGTTCGCCGGAACCTGATCGGCCGCACCTTCGGCGTGCGGGCAATGCGTATTCTTGGCGGAGTCATCGCCATTCTTGGCGTTCATGGTGTGGGTGTTCCAACACGTCACGCTCGCGGAGGGCGCGCTCGCGCAGACCGCTAGGCACTTCTCCTCGGTGTTGATCTTGTCGGGAATGTTCTTCCCCGCGCAGACGGTCAGCACGCTATCGGCGCCCGAGCACCACTTGCTGCAGTCAGCGCTCGGCGCGCCGCCAGAACCACCACCCGAGCCGCCGGAGCCACCCGAAGCGCCACCGGAGCCACCGGAGCCGCCCGAGCCACCCGAAGCGCCACCGGAGCCGCCCGAGCCACCGGAGGCGCCGCCCGAACCGCCCGCGGCCCCGCCCGAGCCGCCCGACGCGCCACCGGAGCCAGCCGACGCGCCACCCGAGCCACCCGACTCGGTGCCGGCCGTGGGCGCGGTGCCGCCAGCGGGCGTTCCGGCCGTGGGCGCGGTGCCGGCGGTGGGCTCAGTGCCCCCCGCTGGCGTTCCGGCCGTCGGCGCCGTGCCACCGCTAGCCGTGCCAGCCATGCCCATGGGCACGGTCCCATCCTCGCTGCAGGCTCCGACCGAGAGCACGGCCACGCTGCCTACGCTCAAAAAGAAACAAAGCTGCTTGAGATTTTTCATTGGTTCGCAATCCCCTTGGCTGACTCGCCGAAAGCATCGGAGAAGAAAAAGCCATCGTCAAGGAAGGCAGCCTAAATACGACTGCAAGCTTGGTGGCCAGAAGGTGCCTAGCAATTCATGCACGCCAGTTTGAAACGTCTTTTATTGGCGCCAGACATCGCCCCACCCGCGAGTGTGACTTATCGCACCGCGTGCGTCGGCTCAACCGTCAGCGGGCACGCTGCGCGGCCGCTTGGACATGCGCGGCTCCTCGGCGCTCGCTAGCTTCTCGACTTCCATGCGCTCGGCGCGGCGCGCGGTGGCGCGCGTCACCGTGAAGCGCACCCCGTGCCATTCCACGCTGTCGCCGATGCGCGGCACGCGCCCGACCAAGTGCGCAACGAAGCCCGCGACCGTCACCATGTCCGAGTCGCCCTCCACGCCCAAAATTTCGAACAGCTTGCGCGTCTCGGCCATCCCGCGACACACCAGCTTGCCGTCGGCGCGACGAATGATCGATTGATCGACGCGGTCGGTCTCGTCTTCGATCTCGCCGACGATCTCCTCGAGCACGTCTTCCAGCGTGATGATGCCTTGCGTGCCGCCGTACTCGTCCACCACCAGCGCCAGGTGCCGGCGCTGCTCTTGGAAGGTGCGCAGCACCCGCTCCAGCTGCGCAGAAGCCGGAATGACCAAGAGCGGCGTGGCCAGCGTCTTCCAATCCGGATCTTCTGGCGTTTCGCGCAGCTTGAACATCAGGTCCTTGACCAGGACCATGCCTTCGAAACGATCGGGGTTGCCGTCGACGGTGAACGGAAAGCGGCTGTGCCCGGACTCGCGCACGACCTGCAGATTCTCTTCCAAGTCTCGCTCGCCCGAGAGGTAGATGACGCGCGCGCGCGGCACCATGACGTCGTACGCCGTGAGCTCGCGCAGGGCCGTCGCGCCCTCGATCATGTCGGCAACGCGGCCGGCCACGGCGCCCTCGCTGCGGCCGAGCGCGACCAGCAGCTTGATCTCTTCCAGCGACGTGACCGGGTTTTCGGTGTCACCGCGCAGCAGGCGCGCGAACATGCTGGTCAGCCACAACAGAGGCCGGAGGACGATGACCAGGCCCCGCACCGAATAGGCAATCGGAACCGCCAGCTGCGCTGCGTACGTGACGCCGATGGTCTTCGGCACGATCTCGGAGAAGATCAAGACCGCGATGGTGAAGACGAGCGAGAACACCCACAGCGTGCGCTCACCGAAAACGTTGACGTACATGGCGCCGCACACGGACGCGCCCACCGTGTGCGCCACCGTGTGAAACGAGACGATGGCGGCGATGGGCAGATCGATCTCGCGCTTGAAGTCGCGCAAGATTTCGGCCCCCCGCGAGCGCCCCAGCGCCTCGACTTGGGCGTGAGTGACGCTGAGCACCACCGCCTCGCTCACGGAGCACATGAACGAGACGACCAGCGACCAGAGAACGACGAGGACGAGGAGCAGCATGATGGGGGCGACCGACGCCGAGCCCGCGCAGGCTAGCATTACGGGCGCACGGACCCGCGCGCCCGCCGTTCACCGCGAGAATCTTGCTGGATCGTGAGCGAGAGAGGCGCGCGTCAGACGCGCTTGGGCAGCCCGGGGGCGCCGCCGGCGGCGGCCAGCTCTTGCTGCTGCTTCTGGAGGTATTGAGCGACCGCTCGCGAGCGCTCGATGGCAAATTGCTTCACTTCGCGGTTCTGGGAGCCGGCCAGCGCGTTGAGCAGCTTGGTGACGCGATCGATGTGACGCCGCTGGAACAGCGCCTCGAAGTAGTTGTTCGCGAGCCGCACGTCGCTCGTCATCTTCGACTCGTGCTTCGACAACAGGGCGATGACCGCGTCCAGATCACCCGCTTGGCCGTACAGGGCCGAGAGGCAAATCAACGCCAAAGGATCGCTGTCGTTACGCTCGACGGCCTTCTTGGCAAACTCGATGGCCTTGTCGCGACCGCTCTCTTCGTTCGCGTACAGGCCCTGCAGGGCAATGTAGGGCGCAGCCGTGCGCTTGTTCGGCTCCGCGTCGGCCAGCGTGACCACGGCCTTGACGGCGGCCTCTTCGTTCTCGGCCGTGCGTACTTGCGAGAACAGGTAGGCCCAAGCGTCCACCGCGTTCGGCTCGATCTTGATGGCCGCTTCGATCGCCTCGCGCTCTTTGGCGGGCTCTTTGCGGCCTTGGAAGACCTTGGCCAAGTGCAGCGTCGGGAACGGGTTCTTGGTCAACAGGTTCTGCGCGCCCTTGAGCGTGCCCTCGGCCTTGTCCCACTTCTCTTGCTGCAGCTGCGCGATGCCGAGCGCGAGCCAATCGTCGCCGGTTCCGCCCAGGGCCACCAAGCGCCCGAGCACCTTCTCGGCTTGCTCGAAGCGCGAGTACTTCATCAGCTCCTGCGCGTACAAGCGGCCGCGGTTCACGTCCGAGTTGTTCTCTTGCCAGTGCTTCTCCAGCCCACCCAGCAAATCTTCGAGCCCGATCGCGATGGGCCGCCCCTCGGCGTCTTGCACCTGCACCGCCGGTCCGTTGAAGCCGAGCATCTGCCACATCTGATCGACCTCGAGCGCCACCGGCCCCTTCTTGATCGACTCCAGCAGCTCGTCCGACGGCTTGCTGAGCGGCAAGACCACGAGAGCGTTACCCGGCACACCACCCGGAAACGCGCTCACGGGCGCCACGATGGCGGCCCCGCCCTGCAGCTGCAAATTGGTAGACGGATCGACCCCACTCGGCGAATTCTGCTCGGTCATGCGGCGGCTTCCCTACCATTGCAGCGCACTTTCCACCAGACGCGAAGCGCGCGCGCGTACGCACGAGAGAACGCGAACAGCGCGAGCGGGCAGCGGGGCCTGGCTGGTAGGCCCAGTTTCTGGTGGGGCGACGCCGCCCAGCTGGGCGGCGGGGCAGGCTCCATCGACAAAACCTGCGGCCGCGACGAGCAGTGCAAATTTCTCGGGTGTTGGCAGCGCCGGGTGAGCCGGCAATAGTACGCTCATGAAGCCTCGAAGCCTCTCCCGACTGTTCACGCTCGGAAGCGCGCTCTCCACGCTACTGGTCGCGTCGACCTGGCAGGCCCCGGCCCGCGCCGACACGATGATCATCAAAAACCCGGGCGACCACCCGCGCTACGTGTTCGAGGCCGAGCCGCACGTCGTGCTCGGCTTCATCGAGCCGCCCGGCTACGCCGCCGGGGCCGGCTTCGGCTTGGGTTTTCGCGGCTCGATTCCGCTGGTGCGCAACGGCTTCGTGCCCTCGATCAACAACTCGGTCGCCATCGGCTTCGGCATCGATTTCGCGCGCTACGGGCGGGGCGATTTTTGCCGCAGCGGCGGGCCCCTGGCGGACTGCAACAACCGCGTGCGCGCCGAGGGCTTCAACGAGTTCTACTTCCCGGTCGTGCTGCAGTGGAACTTCTTCCTCAGCCGCAATTGGTCGGTGTTCGGTGAGCCGGGCGTGGCCCTGAACTATCACGCGTGGGACGGCCCGCGCGCGCTCGACCTCGACCCTTTCGTGTTCTTTCTGGGCGGGCGCTACCACTTCTCGGACAAGGTGACGCTGACCATGCGCATCGGTTACCCGGCTTTCTCGGTCGGTTGCTCGTTCCTTTTGTAAGGCGATTTGCCCCGGATGGCCCCCGGGGGCCCCGCACGCTATAAATCACCCCGTGAGCCTCCTCTACATCGTGGCCGGCATCTTGGGCCTGGGGCTGCTCGTGGTCGTCCACGAGACCGGGCATTTGCTGGCGGCCCGAGCGTCCGGCATGCGCGTGGTGCGGTTCAGCATCGGCTTCGGGCCGCCGCTCTTGCGCTACCAGAGCAAGAAGAGCGAGACGCTGTACCAGGTCGCGCTGATCCCGTTCCTGGCCTACGTGCAAATCGCCGGAATGAACCCGTTCGAAGAGATCGATCCGGACGACAAGTCGTCGTACGCCAATGCTTCGCTGTTCGCGCGCGTGTTCGCGATTTTGGCGGGGCCGCTGGCCAACTACCTGTTTGCCTCCGTGCTGTTCTTCGCGTGCTTCGCCATCGCCGGCGTACCCAAGCCGACCGACAAGCCAGTCGTGGACGTGATGGACAAGAGCGCCGCGCAGGCCGGCAAGCTGAAGACGGGCGACACCATCACCGCCGTCGCCGGCGTCAAAGTCGACGACTTCGAGTCGATGCGCCAACAGATCGTAAAGAGCCCCGGCAAGCCCCTGGCCTTCGACGTGCTGCGCGGCAAAGAGCGCCTGACCTTGATCGTCACGCCCAAGAACGAGGGTGGCGTGGGCCGCATCGGCGTCGGGCCAGTGGTCAAGAACGTGCCCGTCAGCATGAAAGAAGCGGGGGTTTTGGCCCTGACCTACCCCTACATCGTGGTCAAAAACTCGATCATCGAGCTAGGGCGCATTCTCACCTTCCAGAGCAAGCCCGTATTGAGCGGCCCTGTCGGCATCGTGAGCGAAACGTCCAAGGCAGCCAGCGAAGGCTGGGTGTCGTTCGTGTTCTTGCTCGGCGTCATCAGCGCCTACTTGGGCGGTTTCAACGCGCTGCCGTTCCCGGCTCTCGACGGCGGGCGCCTGGCCTTCCTCGGCTACGAGGCCATCACGCGCCGCAAGCCCAACGCTCGCATCGAGGTCGTGGTGCACGCGCTCGGCTTCGCCATGCTGCTCACGCTGATCGCGATCGTGACCTTCTCGGACACGAAGAAGGTCATCAACAGGGCCAGCGAAAAGGCCGCCGCTTCGGCGACGCCCGCCGCGGCGCCCGCGCCCAGCAGCTCCGAGCGCTGAGGCCGAGCAACCATGAGATTCGCGCTGGCACTCTTCTCTCTCGGCCTTGGCTGCATCGGCTGCGCTACACCCAAGGTGAAGATCGACGAAGGCCCGCGGGAGTACGTGGCAACCGACTACGACAGCGTGCTCAAGAGCTGGACGCGCGACAAACAGTTCACGAACGTGAACGTGATGGACAACGTGCTGAGCGTGACCGCGACCTACGAATCGTGGGACTTTCGCTGGGCGTACGTGGTCCGCTACGCCGAAGATTACCGCCTGACCGTCGATCAACGGCACTCGCTGCTGGAGCGCTCGCTGGCCGAGGCGCGCGAGGGCCACCAGTTCTACGTCTCGCTCTACACGCAGAAGTACAAGTGGAACGACCTGACCGCCAAAGAGCCGGCCTGGATCGTGCGGTTGATCGACGACGAAGGCACCGAGACCGCGCCCTCCGCGATTGAAAGCATCAAGAAGCCGGGCGCCATCGAGCTGACGTATTTCCCGTACACCACGCCCTGGCGCAGCGCATTTCGCGTCAATTTCCCGCGCGTACGGGTCGATGGGCGGCCTACCATCTCGTCGGCCGCGCGCTGGTTCGGCCTGCGCTTCGCCGGCGCCCAAGGCTACGAAGAGCTCATCTGGGAGCTGGACGACGGCCGCGTCACACGCGGCGAGCCCGAACGGCGGCTCAGCCGGCCAGCAGCTCCAGCAGTGGCGGCACGCTGAGCATGAGCTCGTGGGCGGCGTGACGATCGGCGGCCATGAGCAGGGCCCCCGCGGCGCCCGCGCGAGCCGCCGTGGGCGCACCGCCCGCCGACAACACCTGCGGCGCGAACAGAAAGTCACCCGGACCGAGCTGGCCCTCCGAGCCCGGCGCGTTCGGATCGTTACCCAAATCGAGGCGACCAGCGCCGACGATGAACAGGCCGCCGACCGGCTTGCCCTTCTCGACCAAGAGCTCACCGGGCAGCAGCTTCACCAGCTTGCAGCGCGAGAGCACCATGCCGCGCAGCGAATCGTCGAGCCTGTCTCCCATCGGTCCCATCGCCACGCCGGCCAGCGCCTGGTAGCGGTCCGCGACGTCTTGCAGCTCTTCCAGCACCCACGGGCAAGCGGCGAGCGGCGGCTGGATGACCTCGAAATCCCAAATTGCCACCTGCGTGTCGGGCGCGGTCGCGACCAGCCGCAGGGCCACGCCGTCTTGCAAGGTGCCGCGACCGTACACGAGCTCACGCTCGCCCGCCGCGCCGCACGCCACGTCCGCGATGGCCGGCATCACGTTGACCGCGCCGCGCAGCACGAGCGCTAAGCCAAAGCCGCTGACCTCTTCTTCGGTGGCCAGGCGCTCGACGCGCGCGGCCTTGGCCAGAACGAGCTGAGTCTCGGGAGGAAAGTCCTCGAAGCCACGGATTTCGGCCAAGGAGATGCCGACGAGGATGGGCTCGGTGAGCTCGGGAACAGGGCGAGACTCTGGAGCGCGGGCTGAGACGGGCTCGGGAACGAGCTCGGGTTCCGGCTCGGGCTCCGGCTCGGGCTCCGGCTCGGGCTCCGGCTCGGGTTCCGGCTCGGGCTCGGGTTCCGGCTCGAGCTCGGGTTCCGGCTCGGGCTCGTGCTCGGGTTCCGGCTCGGGCTCGGGCTCGGGTTCCGGCTCGAGCTCGGGTTCGGGTTCGGGTTCCGGCTCCGGCTCCGGCTCGATTTCATAGGGGAGCCGCTCGCGGGCAGGAGCGGGCTCGATTTCGTAGGCGAGGCGCTCGGGCGTGTTTTGGTAGGCGAGCGGAACGGCGTCGGCGACGTTCGGCAGATGCGGGGTCGGTAACGGATCGTCGTCGGGCTGGCTTCCGGACACTTTGAAGGTCGCGGTCGGAGCTTCGCTCTCGAAACGGGGCAGCGCTTCGTCTTCACCCAGCTCGTCGTCGGCGATGTCGTCTTCGTCGATTTCGACGACCTCTTCCTCGTCGACCTCGGCCTCGACCTCGATGGCCGCGTCCTCGTCGTCCTCGGCGTTGAGTCGATTTGCTTCGGAGGTGACATCGGTGCGCTCGTCGGTCGCGTCGCCGCTGAGCGGGGTCGCCATCAGCGCGTCGAGCTCATCGTCCTCTTCGGGAGGCACCGACATGGCCTCCTCGTCGATCATATCGGTGCCGTCGAAGTCTTCGGCCACCGTATCGCTCTGTGGCGACGTGACGTCTCCGCCAGCCACCAGCCAGGCCTCGAGCGTGTCCGTCTCGCGCGTCAGGTCCGCCGCGCGCCACGTGGCGCCTACCGCAACCGCCGAGTCGATGGCGCGGCGCAGCCAAACCACGGCGTCGGCTTGCGAGCCTCGCTTCCACTGGACCTGCGCGGTCGACAGGGCCCAGGCCACGTCGTCGTCGTCGTCGTCCTTCGCGGTAGGGAATACGGGCCGGACGGTCATAGGAAGGAGCCTTTTACACGAACCAAGCTGGTTTGGGGGCGCCCCCCAACCCGGCTCATTGGGGGTGAACGTAGACCTCGCGGTCTTTGGCGCCGTTAGGAGGTCCGACGACACCGCGCTTTTCCATCATTTCGACGATCTTGGCCGCCCGATTGTAGCCAATTGTCATCTTTCGCTGCAGCCAGCTGGTGGAGCAGCGCTGAGTCTCGGCCACGATGCGTACTGCCTCGTCGTAGCGCGCGTCGGAGGCCTCTTCGGCGCCGTCTTCGTCTTGCTCGTCGTCGGCCGCCTTCAAGATCGCGTCGTTGTACTCGGGCGCGCCTTGGGCCCTCAGGTAGTCGGTCAAGAGGCTGACCTCTTCTTCACTGACGAACGGGCACTGCACGCGGCGGATGTCGGTGTCGCCGTTCAGCTTCACCAGCATGTCGCCGCGCCCCAGCAGCAGCTCGGCTCCCATCTCGTCCAAGATGGTGCGGCTGTCGACCTTCTGCGCGACGCGGAAGCCGATGCGGGACGGGAAATTCGCCTTGATCATGCCGGTAATGACGTCGACGCTGGGCCGCTGGGTCGCCAGCACCACGTGCATGCCAGCCGCGCGCGCCTTCTGGGCCAAACGCGCCACGGAGGTTTCGACCTCCTTGCCCTGCTGCATCATCAAATCCGCGAACTCGTCGACGACGATGACGATGTACGGCAAGGCGTCCGGCAAGAGCAGGCCATCGCCCGCGTCCTTCGACGTCGGCACCGTCACCGCTTCGCCCTCGGCGTCGAGAGCCTGCACTTCGTTCACCCGCGGCGCCGGCAGCTCGCCGCGTCGCACCTTGTCGACCCAGCCATTGAAGGTGGTGATGTTCTTGGTGCCGGCGTTGGCAAAGAGCTGGTAGCGGCGCTCCATCTCGTCCACCGCCCAGCGCAGCGCCGTGGCCGCCTGCTTCATGTCGGTCACGACCGGCAGCAGCATGTGCGGAATGCCGTCGAACGGCGCAAGCTCGACCACCTTGGGATCGATCATCAACAGCCGCAGCTCGGCGGGCGTGCGCCGCATCAGCAGGCTCGCGAGCATGACGTTCAGACCAACGCTCTTGCCGGCGCCGGTCGCGCCGGCCACGATCACGTGGGGCATCGACGCTAAATCGGCGTAAAACGGCGCGCCCACGATGTCGCGACCCAGCACCACCGGCAGCGGCGCTTTCTCGGACAGCTTGTCGAAGCGTTGGTCTTCGATCAGCTCGCGGAAATTGACCGGGATGCGCTGATCGTTGGGCAGCTCGAAGCCGATACGGCTCTTGCCCGGGATGGGGGCAATGATACGCACCTTGCGCGAGAGGCCGAGTGCCAAATCGTCGGCCAAGCCGGCGACGCGGCTGACCTTCGTGCCCGCCTCGCACGTGACCTCGTAGGTGGTGACGGTTGGGCCTGGGTGGATTTCGACGACCTTGCCCGATACGTCATAGTCGTTGAGGGTCTTCTCCAGTTGGGTGGCGTGGTCCAAGATCTTCGCGCGATCGATCTCGGGCACCTCGGCGCTGGGGGATTCGAACAGCGTCGAGGCGGGCAACCGAAACTCACCGCGCTTCTGCGCCTTGTCGGCGCCTTTGGCTTTCTTGACCTCGGCGGCAGGGTTGGTAGCGACGATCTTGGGCTCGGGCGGCCCCGCCGCGGCTTGGGGCTTGGCCCGGGGCGCCATCACCACGGGCTCGTCGTCTTCGCTGTCGTCTGCTTCGTTTTCTTCGCTCTCGGGCTCCGGTTCGGGCTCGGGCGGCTTCTTGGCCTTGCGCCTCTCGACCTTCTCCCCGGTCTTCTCCGCCGATTTGTCGGCAGATTTCTCGATCACGCGCGGAGCTTTGCCGGTCAAGATCTCTTCTTGAAGCGCCGACAGCGCCGCTCGATCGGCCAAGCCCGCGCGCAGCGATTCGGAGACCGCCAGCGGCGGCTCGCCCGTCGTGTCGAGCGGGATCCAATCCGACTCGTCTTCTTCGAGGTGCATCAGGATGGCTTCGTCCTTGTCGTGCAGCTCGATGTGCGGAGCTTCGCGCAAGGTGAGCGCTTCGCGAGCCGCGCGGCGCAGCGCCCGCGCCTTCACCCACGCGCCGTGCACGTGACCCACGAGCGCGACCAGGCGCTGCACGAGCAGCGTGGACCAGTCGGATGCGCGCTGGCACCACTCGATGAACGAAAAGCTGCTGCGACCGATCAAGATCAAGCCGACGCAGGTCATGCCGACCAAGAACGACCCCAGAGTCGAGAACGCCTCCCGCGATAGCTCACCGAACAACATGCCCACGTTGCCGGCCGCCGACACCGCGCCAAAGCTGGTCAGCTCCGGCGCGGCCACCTGAACGAGCGCCGAAAGCACGACCCCCACGAGCACGTCGGCCGCAACGCGGTAACCCAAGTCGGCGGGCACGCGCGCTCGGAACAAGGGCGCTCCCAAGAGCGCCAAGTCGAGCGGCAGGAGCCAGGCCACCACGCCAAAGCCCTGTACGAGCACCCCGGCGATGGCGGCGCCGGTCGCGCCCGCCAGGTTGCTGCCGCCCTGCGTGGGGTCGAAAGGGTCGATGCGATAGCTGGCGAGCGACAGCGCCAGGAAGGCGGCGCCGAAGAAGAGGAGCAACGCCGCCGCCTCCAACAGTCGCCCATGAAATTGCTGACCTTTCGGCCGGTCTCGCTCCGCGCCTGCGGGCAAGTTGGCTTCCAGGGCATTTCTGGGCGAAAACAATCGGACACCCATCTTGGTTACCTTTACCTACATCACCCTACCCTGGGCATGCAAGTAACCGTGCGGGGCTCGAAAGTCGGCTGGGGCGCAGCGTCGACCGAGGAGCCGCCACTTCGCTAAGCGCAGCCCAGGCGCGTCGGGGGCCCGCGTAAGCTTGAGTCTGGCTCGCACGCGAGAGTACGATGGCGGGTCTTTCCGGCGCAGGGGCGAAGAACACCATGATGGGACACGGCCAAACACAGCGAAATTCAAAGAGAATGATGCGCGCACGGCT
>Ga0164241_10002344_pt1 | contig 20790 bp, 22 predicted proteins | sample OricomyardsoilBY_FD_108780 | JGI IMG/M metagenome (GOLD analysis project Ga0164241, IMG submission 108780) | Backyard soil microbial communities from Emeryville, California, USA - Original compost - Back yard soil (BY) | ecosystem: Environmental > Terrestrial > Soil > Unclassified | place: USA... | reverse complement strand
CGTCGTCGTCGGTCGAGCCCACGTTCTGGAGCGCAGCGACGCTGCGCCAAGTCGCGATACTGGGGACATGAGCCGCGCCGCCCAATACGCCGCTGGCAGCTCGCCTGCCGCGGACAGCGCGGCTAGAAGCCGCGCCGTCCGCGACGCCGCGCGGAGCCTGGGTAAGGCCTTGGGGCGCGCTTTGTTGGGGTTACCGGAGCCTTTGGAGGGGTAGGCGCTGGTTGCTGAGGAGTGAGGGGTGAGGGGTTAGTCGGACGAGGGGGGAGGGGTGCGGGAAGGTGCTGTCAGTCGCTGGGACGCCAGTCGTCGTCACCGCCCCGCCTCGCCGCGCCCGTCCGCGTTCTCGCGTCGTCTCGCCCTTGCGGTCACGCCGTCCCCGCTCGCGCGGGTCGGCATGCAGGCTGTCCCGTTAGCGGCGAACGACCATGCCTGCGCATCTGGACTTATAAGTCCAGGTTGAAGCGCAACCGAGGGCGGCCCAGGAGACGCGCGCCCTCATCCCTTTGGCATTCGCGGGCCCTAACCCCCCAACCCCTCACTCCTTCGGCCGCACGCCGGCGTGCGACCGGAATCTCAGACGACGCCCATCGCCTTTTTGAAGCGCTTTGCGTCCGCGAACATGTCCACGTTCGTGAACACGTAGGTGGCGTTTTGAGCTTTGCCGGCGGCGGCGATGTCGGCAAGCTTTTCGATCGCCGGATCTTCGTAGCGGGACTTGTGCCCGGCGGGCCCGGGCAGGCGGTAGTAGGCGACGTTGCGCTTTGACAGCCCCTGGTGCAGCGGATCGCGCGCGGACAGGGTGTTCGTCTCTTCAGCCAGATCGTCGGCGTCATCGGCCTTCCAGGCCGGGCCGGGCTCGAACACCACGGTCTCGAACTGCTTTCTGACGCTCTTGAGAAAGTCGCGCAGGGCGGTGCGGTTGGCACGACTGCTCGTGAAGTCGGGCGGGGCGACGAACACGGCGCACTTGGAATCGAGCTCCTTGGCGACCTCGCCCAGCGTCTTCAAGGCGGTCTCGACGACTTTGCCCTCGCGGAAGCCTTCTTGAGCGATTTGGCGGGGTCCGAGCAGCGCGAACTCGAAGCCTTGGGGGGCTTCGCGACGCCAGCGGCGCACCGTGCCGGGCCCGGGGACGGCCATGTGCGTCTCCTGAACCTCGACGAACAGGTATTCTTTGAAATAGCGCGTGGCTGGAACAGCAAAACCAGCGCAGCCAACGACCATCATATTGGCGCAGACGCTAACACACGGGAGCTAGACACGCCCGCCCCGAGGAGCTGATTTTGCTGGTGCGCAGCGCCGCCTCGACGCGTTTGCAGGCCGGAAAAGGAACGGAAACGGGGCTCGGGAAGGCGCCGGCTCGGTTTGAGACCGGGCCCACGGGACCACAAAAGTGGGACGCGCCCGAGAGGCCAGCCCTCGGGCGCGTTTTGCAGGCCGGACGAGGCCTTAAAGTCGATTTCAGTTGAAGGGGAAGCAGGCAGCTTCACACGTGTCAGGGTCGTTGGCGCACGTGATGAGATCTGAGGTGGCGATGAGCAGGTTGCCGCCGTCGGCATCGCATTGGTTGGTGCACTGAGCCGTGCACACGTCCAGGAGGTCTTCGGGGGTCGCCTCGCCGGTCTCGTTGGCGACGATGCAGTTCTCCACGCAATCCCACTGACCATCCGCGTCTTCAGTGGCGCCCCAGCCGCAGGCGATGTGCGGCTCGCTGCCATAGCAGTTCTGCCATTGGTCGCAGCACTTGTCCTTCAGGCACTTCTTGCAGTCTTGACCCTCGTCACTGGCCGCCGCGCCACAGGAGGGGAACTTGGAAGGCAGAATGTTCTTGGTGATGTCCGGTTCGTCGGCGTCGCACAGGCCGACCATGTAGGTGTCGGCTTCGCCGCCCGCGCCCCCGGTGGCGGTCGTCGTGGTGCCGGCCGCGCCGCCGCTGCTCGTACCCGCGGACGCCTTGCCGCCGGTGCCCGCGGTCGTGCTGGTCTTGCCCGCTTCCGAAGTGGAGGAGCCGCTTTCGCCACCGTCCCCGAACGGGTCGTCACCGCCGTCGCCGGAGGTGACCACGCAGGCGGTGCCAAGCGACGCCATGGCGCCGAAGATGAAGGTCCATTTCAGCACGCGATAAGAAGACTTCGTCTGCATGTCAGAGCTCTCCGAAAAGTGGGGACGCCAGAGCCACGAGCGACGCGATTGTCGCCAACCCGCCTGGCTAGAAAAAGGAACGTTACCCGGATCGACGTGAAGCGTTACACGTTATTCGCTAGCCGGCCGCGAAGGCTTGCCAACGCCCAAACTAGCCTTTGGATTCCCGGGCTTTCGGAAATCCGGGCCTTGCGGGCTCGGTGGTCGGCTCTGGGGCCGGCTCCGCCTTCGCTTCGCTTGTCCGGCTCGTCGCGTCCGGCTCGGCGGCCTCGCCGGCTTGAGCGGGGGCATCCGAGCTTGGCGTCCCAGCTTCCGCGCCCTCGGGCGCGGGGTCCCCGGTCTTTGATTTCATGGGCTCGGGTTTCGCACCACGTCGTCGGAACGCGAAGACGACGCTGGCGAGCGTGGCTAGCCACCACGGACCGTCACCGAGGTACGTGTAGGGCGTCTTGCCCTTGAGCCAGCGCAGTGTGGCCCGCTGCGCCTCTTCTTCGAACGTCTTGGTGTGCGAGATGACTCGCCCCACCGGATCGATGAAAGCGCTCACACCGCTGTTGGTCGAGCGCACGAAGAACTTTCGCTGCTCCACGGCGCGAAATTTGGCTAGCGCGAGGTGGATCCACGGCTCGGTGCTGTCTCCGAACCAGGCGTCGTTGGTCAAGTTGGCGATCAGCTCCGGCTCACCCTCGCGCATCTCGCGATTGACGAAAGCGGGCAGAACGTCTTCGTAACAGACCACGACCGCGATCTGCCGGTCACCCAGGCTGAGCGGTTTGAACGAAGTTCCGGCTTGAAAATGGCCGGTATGGGGAGACCACTCGTACAGCTTGGGGAAGGTCTCGCCAAAGGGGAGGTATTCGCCGAACGCCAGCAGGTATTGCTTATCGAAGCGGCCGACGACGTTGCCTTTTTTGTCGGTGAGCAGCGCGGAGTTGAACAGCGCGAACTCGCGCGCGTCCGTGACCGGGCGCGCGAGCACGCTGCCGAACAAAGCGGGGACGCCCAAGGTGCGCGTGAACTGCTGACGCATGGCGCGGTTCACGTCGTCCTCGAGCACCGCGGACATGACCGACGTTTCGCTCCACACCACGAGATCGAGCGGGCCTTGGCTCTTCAAGTCCTGGGTCAAGCGCAGGTGGCGATCGAGCCCCTCGCGCTTGTTCTTGCGCTTGCCCATCAGGCTCATGTTGGCCTGGACCAAGCCGACCTCGACCTTGTCGGCGGCGGCGCTGCGCGCGTCGACCATGCTGATGCGAATCAAGCCATAAACAACGGCCAAAACCGGGACGGTGGCCACCAACAGCACCCGCTTGTTCGGGGCCCGTTGCGCGAGCCGCGCCAGCACCAGCTCGGCCAGCGCGTAGTTGAACGCCAACAGCACCAGCGAGACTGCGATCGGTCCGCCCAGCTCGGCGACCTGAAGCAGCGCCGGCACCTGGTGCACGGTGGCGCCGTAGAACCACGGGAACAACAAGGGGAAGACGAGCTCGCTCGCGGCGAAGGCCAGCGTCAGCGTGAGACCGCGACCCCAGCCGCGCTGCTCACCGCGCGCGGCGAGCCAACCGAACAAGCCGATGCGACCCGCCTGATAACCGCACAAAATTCCCTGAAATAGCCAGCACAGCGGCAATGGAAAGCCGCTGAAAACCTGCAGCGTGTAGCTCAGCCAATAAAAACCGGTGATGGTCATGCCGAAGCCGGCAGTCCACCCGATCCAAAAGCCGCGCTTGGGCGTTTGACCCGCGAGCGCCACGAACAGCGGCACCAACGCGACGAACGACACGGGCCAAACGTCGATGCCTGGAAAGGCAATCCAGTAGAGTAAGCCCGACAGAAATGCGAGCGGGTAAGCCACCCGCGGCCGCAGCGGCAGCGTCACCATATTACCCACCCCGCTCATGGCTAGCCGCCGAGCGCCTTTTTGACTTTGGCGAGAACGTCGTCGATTTTGAAGGGCTTGGTGATGTAGTGGCGCGCGCCGCTTTGGATGCCCTTAATCACGTCGGTCGCGCCAGTTTTGGCGGTCAAGAAGATGATCGGCACGCTCTTCAGCTCCGGGTGCTTCTTCACCTCGGCCGCGACGCCCAAGCCGTCCAGCAACGGCATCATGATATCGAGCATCAGCAGGGCAGGGCGGGGTTGCTCGGAGGCGAGCTCGAGCGCGCGCCGCCCGTCGTGCGCGATGGACACCTCGTAGTCGGGGGCCAGCACTTTTTCGAGCATGGCCGCGATTGCCGGATCATCTTCGGCGATCACGATCCGTCGGCGCGTGGCGGGTGCTCCGGACAAATGGTTACTCGGTCCGCTTGATGACGTGGAAGCCGAAGTCGGTCTCGACCACGTTGCTGATTTCGCCGGGTTTCAGCGCGAAAGCAGCGTCGGCGAAGGGTTTTACCATCGCGTTCTTGGAAAACTTCCCCAGCTTGCCCATGCGTGTCTTGGAGCCGGGCTCGTCCGAATACTGCTTGGCCAAACCGTCGAAGTCCGCGCCCTTCTTGGCTTTGCCCATGATCTCGGTGGCAAGCTTTTTGGCTTCCTCTTTGGTGCGCGTGACCTCGGCGGGGGCGCGCATCGAGCCTTTGTACATGATGAGCACGTGGCTGGCCCCGACCTGCTCTTCGGGCGCGGGCGGCGTGGGTGCCGGAGCGGGCGTCGGGGCGGGCGCGTCGGCCGCGGCCGGCGTCGGGGCGGCAGGCTCAGGCGGCGGAGCGCCGTTGCCAGGCGCGGTGAGGTCCGCGCAGCCGCCGAGCGTGAGCGCCAAGGCCAGGGCGAGGGCTGGGGACGAGGACCGCGTTCGAAAGAGCTGGGGCATGGGGGGCGCCTACGTAATTACGATAGCGGTCTGATTTCAAGCTTCGAAAGCGCCAAAGCTTGCGGGGCAAGCCGCGCGGGCGCCATAGTGACAGCCTGCATGGCGAAAATCCTCCATATCGAGGACGATCCGGCCAACCGACTCCTGGTCAAGAAACTCCTGACCTCTGCCGGGTTCGAGGTGGTCGAGGCGGCTGACGGCTTGGAGGGCGTGCGCAAGGCCATGCAAGAGCGGCCGGATCTGGTGCTCGTGGACATCGCGATCCCCGGCCTGGACGGCTATGAGGTGACGCTCCGGCTGCGGTCGGAGCCTCAACTGCGCGGCATGCCCATCGTGGCCATCACCGCCGAGGGTGACCGCGACACCAGCCTGGCGGTGGGCTGCGACGGCTTTCTGCAGAAGCCGATCGACGCTCGTTCTTTCGCCGACAAGCTGCGTGGCTACTTGGACGGCTGGCGCGAAACGACGAATCCGGACGCCACCGGGCAGCGCCTGCGCCTGCAAAGCCAGCGCATCGTGAGCCACCTCGAGGCCAAGGTCGCTGAGCTTTCGGGCATGAATCAGCGCCTGCTCGAGGTCGACCAGGCCAAGAAGGAATTTTACCGGAACATTTCGCACGAGCTGGCGACGCCCATGACACCGATCGTCGGGTACCTGAAGCTGCTGATCGACGGCGAGCTCGGTGATTTGACGACCCCCCAGCGCAAGAGCCTGCGCGCCATGAGCGACTGCGTGCATCGGCTACGGCGCTTGATCGACAGCTTGCTCGACGTGACCGCGCTCGAAACCGGCAAAATGCGCTTCGCCCAGCGCGAGTACGACCTGGCCGAGCTGGTGCAAAAGGCATCCCGCCAGCCCGCCTTCGAAGACGGGCGCATCCATTTGGTGGCCGATTTGCCGAAGCGCGGCGCGATGATGGCGACCGGCGACGTCGAGCGGCTCGGGCGCGCGTTCGACCAGATGTTCGATAATGCCACCAAGTTCACCCCTGAGGGTGGCACCGTGGGCGTTCGGTTGCGGCGGCTGCCCAGCGGCCATTTCGAGGTGTGCGTCGCCGACACGGGGCCGGGCGTGCCCACCGAAAAAGAGGGCAAGCTGTTCGAGCCCTTCTACCAAGTCGACGGTTCGCCGACGCGCTCGTTCGGCGGCACCGGTGTGGGGCTGGCCATCGTACGCGGCGTTGCCCGGGGCCACGGCGGTGACGTGCGCATGGCATCACCCGCCAACGAAGAGATCATGGGCGTGCGCCTGAACGGCGCGGCTTTCTACTTCGTGATTCCGGAGCGCGCCGGCCCCGCCAGCGAGCCGCCGTCGCGGCCGCTGTGACCGCCGTTACCCACGTTTATCTCGATTGGAACGCGACGACTCCGCCGCTGGAAGCGGTGGTCGACGTCATGGCCGAGACCGCGCGTCAGGCATGGGGCAACCCCGCCAGCGTTCACGGCAGCGGTCGTCGAGCGCGTGACGTGGTCGAGACCGCGCGCGAAGAAGTCGCGCTCTTGGTCGGCGCGAGCGCGCGCGACGTCATCTTCACTTCGGGCGGGACCGAAGCGAACAACCTGGCCCTGCATCGCGCCCCCGCGTTGGTCACGAGCTGGCTAGAGCATCCGTCGGTTACGCGCGTCGCCGAGGCGTTGGAGGGGGAAGGCCGGCCGGTGCGTTGGCTGCCGGTGCCGGCCAGCGGGTGCTTGTCACCCGAGGCCTTGGGCGAGGCGCTGAGGGGCTTGCCGGCCGGAACGGTCGTCGCGGTCGCGGCCGCCAACCACGAAACAGGCGTCGTCCAACCGCTCGAGGCCCTGGCCGAGGTCGCGACGCGCGCGGGCGCCCGGCTCCACGTCGACGCCGTGCAGACCGTCGGCAAGCTGCCGGCCGGCATCCTGGAGGTCGCCGACACGCTCAGCGTGGCCGCGCACAAGATCCGAGGGCCCAAGGGCATTGGCGCGTTGGTGCATCGGCCGGAGCGGGCTCCGAAGCCGCTGCTGCTCGGCGGTAGCCAGGAGCGAGGGCGGCGGCCGGGCACCGTCGACCCGGTCGCGGCGGCCGGCTTTCGAGTGGCCGCGGCCTGGGCACGCTCGAGCGTGAGTGAGCGCGAGCGTCTGCGCGAGCTCCGGGATCGCATCGAAGCCGAGCTCTTACTGAAGGGCGCGGCCGTGAACGGTGGCGACGCGGTGCGGCTGGCGCACATCACCAACGTCTCGTTTCCCGGCCACGCGGGCGATGAGCTCGTGGCCGCGCTCGACCTCTGGGGCGTCGCGGTCTCCAGCGGCAGTGCCTGCAGCGCGGGCACGACCGAGCCTTCGAAAATCATCAGCGCCATGCTCGGGGTCGAGCGCGCGCGCGGCGCGGTGCGGGTGAGCTTGGGTGACGCGACCACCGGCCCCGAGGTGGAGTTTGCGCTGCGCGCGTTCGAGCGCGTGCTTCATGCATGACTTCGCGCGGTTAGGTCTCGTCGTCGCCGAACCTCAGGTGGTGCTTGATCCCGAGGTCCATTCTTTCGCCTTGGGCCCGAGCTGCGACGCGCAAACGATCCAAACTGTTGGGGATTGCGGGCTCGCCGCCGCCCGGATCGGCTTTCCATTGAATGGAAACGCCGGGTCGGACTTACATGGCGTCTGTTCAGTAAGCGGCGTTGGTTAATGTAACGCTTTAGGTCTAAGGGCTAACTAATCGTAATTAATCGCTGATTCGATGCTTCATACAGCGCGATAGCGGCCGCGACGGAAGCGTTGAGTGAGCCGATCCGGCCTGACTGGGCGAGCCGCGCCGTCGTGCTCAGCGACCGCCGAACCGAGCGACTCATACCTTCGCCTTCGGAGCCCAGTACGAGCAGGGTGGGCTGTTTCAGATCCAGCTCGCGCAGCGCGCGGTCGGCCTGCGGATCGAGCCCGACGACCTGAACGCCACTGCCGACCGCTTCCGTAAGCGCGGCCGGGAGCGACGGCACCCGACAGAGGCGCGCGTGCTCGACGGCGCCGGCCGACGCGCGGAACGTCGCTAAGCTGAGCGGCGCCGAGGCGTGCTCACCCCAGATGACGGCGGCGCTGGCGATGCCCACGGCGCTGCGGACCACCGCTCCGAAGTTCTGCGGATCGGAGATGCCGTCGAGCACCATGCCGAGCAGGTTGGGCTCCGCCACCAGGCCGCCAAAGTCGACCAGCTCGAGCTCGGGCGCCCAGGCGACGACGCCCTGGTGCACGGTGCCTTCAGTAAGTGTGTCGAGCAGCAGCCGTGACTCGCGCGTCACCTCCGCCACCTGGTGATCGGTCGCGAAGCGGACGAGCGCCTCGAGGCGCGGGTTGTCGCCGTGCTCGACGCTCACGCGGTGGATGGCACGCCCGTGGGCGGTGATGGCCTCGCGTACCGGCTGCAGGCCGGCGACCAGGCGGCCCGGCACGTCCGGCAGCGGTGGGCGCTCACGCGGGGGGCGGCGGCCGTAGTCTTGCCTATGTCGCAAGGGCGCTGCTCATTTCCGTCAGAATGCTGCGAGCGGCGGCGACCGGATCGGCCGCGTCGCGGATCGGTCGACCCACGACGAGCAGGCTCGAGCCGTCGCGCAGCGCGGAGGCGGGGGTACCGACACGCTTTTGATCACCGACGGCGGCGCCGGCGGGGCGAATACCCGGGGTCACCAAGATCGGGTCCGGCCCGAGCTCACGCCGGAGAGCGGCGACTTCGGCCGTCGAGCAAACCAAGCCGTGCATGCCGGATGAGCGCGCTAGCTTACCCAGCCGCAACACGTGGTCGGCAGGCGTGGCCGCGACGCCGGTGGCTTGCAGGTCTGCCGCGTCGAGCGAAGTGAGCACGGTTACCGCCAGCAGCTTCAGTCCCGCGCCTTCGCTCTGGGCACGCTTGGCGGCGGCCTCGAGCATGCGCGGCCCGCCCGCCGCGTGCAGCGTCAGCAAGCTTGCCCCGAGCTGCCCCGCGGTGGCCACCGCGCGCTCGACCGTCTCCGGAATGTCGTGCAGCTTCAGGTCCAGAAAAACCTGAATACCGAGCTTGCGACCGAGCTTCGCCGCCGCCGGTCCCTCGGCGACGAACAGCTCCAGTCCCACCTTCAGAACGCCGACGACTTCAGCGACGCGCGCAGCGACGGCCTCGGCCTCCGCGAGCGTCGGATAATCCAGAGCAAACGCCAACCGGTCGCGCATGGCGGCCGGCTTAGCGCATGCTGGAGAAGGGGCCAAGGGGGCGGGGGTCGGTCTGCCCCAGAAATCGCCTCGTGGATTTCTGGGACCGGAGGAGAGCGTTCGGCGCCCGGCGAACCGTCAACTTACGCGGGGGACCACGACCTCACAAGCACGAGCAGAGCGGATCGCCAGGTGGGCAATTGCACGGCTTGGCCGCGCCGCCGCTGGGTTTGACGCTACCGCCGCCGCCGCCGCGGATCGCGGCACCGGCTTGCTTCTTTTGCTCGGTGGCTTTGCTGAGCTCGGCTTCGAGCTTGGCGCGGGTGGCTTCGTCCTTGGCGCTGGCGAGCGAGCTGCGCAGCTCTTCTTCGCGCTTTTGAGCGGCTTCGAAGGTGTCTTTGAGACGCTTGGACTCGGCCTCGGCGGCGGCGATGCGCGCCTCGGACGCGATCTTTTCCTTCTCGGCTCTCTCGGCCGCGTTCTTGAGCGCGACGCCACCGCCGATGACGGCGATCAAGAGCACGCCCACCGAGAGACCCACGATCATCTTCAGGCGCTTCTTGCCCTGATCGCTGTTGAGGGCGGCCAGCTGCTGCTCGTGCGCTTGCTGCGCCGTGAGCGCCTCCATGCGCGACTTGTGCTCGGCTTCGGCTTTGGCCTTTTCGATCTCGCCGTGACGAATGGCTTCGAGGCGAGCCGCTTCTTCTTTGCGGCGCATCTCTTCCAGGCGGCGGGCTTCTTCTTCTTCGCGAATGCGCCGCTCTTCGGCGTCACGCGCCGCGCGCTCGGCGCTAGCCTTCGCATCGGCTTCCTGACGAGCCCGACGATCTTTGTCGGCCTCCTCTTGCTTGATGCGATCTTCCTCAAGGTTCATCAGCTCCTTGAGAGAGAAGAGAACCGAGCTTTCTTTCTGTTCGGCCATTCGGTGAGTTTTTCCTAGGGAGGGCGGTCCCGCGTGGAGGCGAATACCAACCCACGAGCGATCTCGTCAAGCCGGACGCTAGCACCGCGCGGGAAGGGTGAATGTAATGTAGCTTTCCAGCCCTGTCAGCTTTGGACCAGCAGTGTTGACGGTCCTTGGGTTCAGGGCCCTCCTACAGTGTGGGATAACGTCGCTAATTGAGGCGCATCCCCAGACGGCCGGGGCTGTTCTACAGTGGCTGAATGGCGACCGAGGTGCAGGCGCACATCACGGGCACGGTTTGGAAGATCCTGGTTCGGGTAGGCGACACGGTGTCGCAAGATCAGACGCTCGTCATTCTGGAATCGATGAAGATGGAGATGCCCATCGAATCGCCGGAGGCGGGACGCGTCGTGAGCGTTGCGGTGAACGAAGGCGCCAGCGTCGAAGAAGGTGAGCTACTGCTGACCTTGGAGAGCGCGTGAATCGACGTCGCGCGCTGAGCCTGGCTCTGTTGATCGTGGCGGCGTGCGGCGGTCCGCAAAAGCTTGGCGGTAGTGGCGCGACTTGCTTTCGTGACGATGACTGCGAGGCGGGCATGATCTGTGTCGCCCCGACTGCCGACGATATTCATCGCGTGTGCAGCACCGATCCCACACCGCTGATCTCGATGGTCGAGGGACCGCCGGCGGCCGCGGGCGGGACTGCGGCCGGCGATGCAGGCTCGGCCGGCGATGCAGGCTCGGCCGGCGATGCGGGCTCGGCTGGCATGGCGGGCTCGGCCGGGACCGCGAGCAGCGGCGCCGCCACGGGTGGCAACGCCACCTCCGGCAGCAACGCTGGCGGTAACGCCAGCGCGGGCCAAGCCGGCACGGCCGGCAAAGCGGGCGCGGCCGGAACCTCAGCCGGCGGCACGAGCAACGCGGGCACCGATATGGGCGGTGGTGCGGGTACGGCCGCGGCCGGGACGAGCAGCGCCGGGACGCCAGCGCAAGGTGGCAGCGGCGGAGACGCAGCGCTTTAGCGACCCGCTCGGCTCATTCCTTCCAGAAGAACTTCCACGGGTTGTGCTTGAGGTCGCGGATCATCTCCTGCAAATCGTCGTAGACCGCTTCGTCCATCATCAGCGCGCCGACCGTGCCCTTGCCCGACTTGACGTGCTTCATCAGGCCTTCGGCATCTTGAGCTAGGCCTTTGGCGCGGCCCGTAACCTCGGCGAGGTCGCGCGTCATGTTGTCGAGGCGCGCCAGCTGCTCGTCGCTCGACAGCTTACCGGTGATCTTTTTGGTGTCGGACAAGACCTTGCGTCCGTCTTCGACGATCGGCGGCAGATTTTCCGCCAAGACTTTGCTGCTGCGCTCGACGTCGTTGAAGATGCGCGTCACCTGGGGGCCGTCGACGTAGCGCTCGCGCGCGGCCTTCATGGTGTCGCGGGCGTCGGTCGACAGCTGATCGACGTTGTCGACGATGCGGTCGAGCTTGTCGCTGTTGCGTTCGAAGAAGTTGCCGCTAGCACGCAGCGTTTTGTGGAGGCCGTCGAAGGTTTCGGAGATTTGCTGCTCGTTGTTGGCGACGCCCATGTACGCTTTGTGCAAAAGCTCGTAGCCCTCACTCAACAACAGGTCGAGGCGGGGCGGGCTGATGCCTTGCACGGTCGAGTTGTCGGGCAAGGTGGGGCGGTCGGCGGAGCCGGGCTCAATCGCCAGAAACATCTCGCCCAGCACGCCCTGGCTCGTCACGAACCAACGCGAGTTGTCGTGAATGGCCTTTTGGTAGCGCCGTTCGATGCGGGCGACGGCGCGGATGGGCGGCTCCGGTTCTTTGGTCTTCGCGTCGATTTGGCCGCCGCGAAACTCGAGCTCACTGACGCGACCGACCTTCACCCCCGAGATGCGCACCGGCGCGCCCGCTTGCAGGCCGCCCGGGTTCTGGAAGGTGACGTAGACGGTGAGGGTCGGCTCGAAGCTGAGCCCGCCCATCACGACCACGAACGCGCCCAACAGGCCGAGCGCCACCAAGATGAGCGCCCCCACTTTGACTTCGATGGATCGTTGACTCACTCGATGGGCCCCTCGGCGCGGCCGTTGATGAACTGCTGAATCACCGGATCGGCGGTGCTCCTGAAGTCGGAAGGCGTGCCCAATAGCCGCACTTTTCCCTTGTACAGCATCACGATGCGGTCGGCGATGCCGAAGATGGACGGTAAATCGTGCGACACGACGATACTCGTGACGTGGAGACGGTCGGACAGGTCGCGGATGAGCCGATCGACGCGGCGGGCGCTGACCGGGTCGAGGCTGGTGGTGGGCTCGTCGAACAGCACGTAGCTCGGCTGAAAGCTCAGAGCGCGCGCGATGGCCACGCGCTTCTTCATGCCGTCGCCCAGCTCATTCGGGAAACGCTCGGCGAATTTGCGCATCTGCGTTTGATCGAGCAACGCCAGCGCCTCGCGGCGGGCGGCGTCCTCGGACAAGCCGCGGTGTTTACGCAGTGGCAGCGCGACGTTGTCGACGCAGCTCATCGAGTCGAACAGCGTGGAGTGCTGAAAGACCATCGCGCATTTCTTGCGGACGGCGTACATCTGCTGTTCGTCGAAGCGTGAAACGTCTTCGCCATCGAGCCAGATTTCGCCCGCATCCGGGCGCAACAGGCCGATCAGCTGCTTGATGAGGACGCTCTTGCCCACGCCCGAAGCGCCGATAACGAAAAAAACCTCGCCTGGGCTCACGTCGAAGCTGACGCCATCGAGGATGTGCCGGTCGCCGAAAGATTTTTTCACGTCACGAAAGGAGATCAAGCCTCGGCTACTTTGCCAGATTTGACGCGGGACCTAGAGCAAAGTAGCGAATCTGCCATGGGTTTCTCGACAAGGGTGCGCGCGGCACGACTTCTGGCGGGCTTGGTGGGGGTAAGCGCGCTTTGGACGGCCGTCGCGTGCTCGGGCAGCAAGCAGAAGGGTCCGGAAACCGCCGGCGAAGATGTGTCGGGGCCGCCTCCGCCCTGTCGCAAAGACGAAGTGCGCGAGTATTTCTGCGACGATTTGCTGCCGTTCGAAAACGACAAGGCAGCGCCCGAGCCGTACCAAACGTGCCCGAACCACGTGGGGGTGAAGGGCAACGTGTTTCCGCCCACATCCAGCTGGGCGCGTTTCGACGTTCCGCGCACCGAGTGGACGCGCAAGCGCGTGCCACCCGGCCATGCCTGCTGTTACTCGTGGTGCTCGACGCTCGCCGTCGCAGATGTCGACGCGATCGATGCGACGGCCTGTCAGCAACCGAACGCCATGCGCGAGCGGTTGTGCATCAGCGCGGTCGAAGCGGGTGTTTCGGATGCGGCGGCCACGCCCAACGAAGGCTGCAGCGCGGCGGTGGTGCCCCCCGCGGGCGTGGCGTTCACTCCGCCCAAAGCCGCAGGTTTGGACCTACAAGCTACCGCTGAGAAGCGCAGCCAAGGCCTGTCCGAGTGTTGCTATGGCTGGTGCAGTAAAGCGCCGCTCGGCACCGGGCTCGGGGCAAAGTAAGCCCGCCCGGTATGCGGCGCTTGCTGCTCGCTGTCGGCGTCTCCGCCTTGGCGGCTCTGCCGTGTCGCTCGGCGTCGGCACAGGTCGCCTCTGGTGCTGGCGCAGCTGCGTCGGAAGAGTGGACCCCCGCGGCCGAAGAGCGTCGCTCGGCGCATCACGCGCGCGCGTTCGTGGAGATGGGCGCGGGGCTCGCGCTGGGCACGGGCGGCTACTGGCTGTTGATGAACCGCAACGTGGCCGACTGGGACAACCCGCGGCCACTGTCCCGCTTCGATGGCTCGGCGTGGGTGCTCGATAACAACAGCATCGGCGTGAATTTTCTCGGGCACCCCGCGACGGGCGGACTGTCGTACAGCTTGGCGCGCGGCAACCACCAGAGCGTGCTGGGCGCGTTTGCCTACAGCTTTTTGACCTCGTTCGCTTGGGAATTCGTGATCGAGTTCAAAGAGAAGGTGAGCGTCAACGACGTGCTCGTCACGCCCGGCGCGGGCTTGCCGCTCGGCGAGTTCTTTCACAAGCTTGGCCTGTATCTCGACACCGGTCATCGTGATTCGTTGGGCTTCGACGTCGCGCGCTGGATGCTGGGCACGGGCGCCGCGTTGGACCGCCGCCTGGATGGGCGAGCGCCGCCGCACGTGACGAGCCGCGATAGTTTGGGTTTTTCTTCGCAAATTTGGCATCAATTCGCCGCGCGCTACGGCGCGGTCGAGGTCGAGACTCCGCGCGACTCGCGCTATGCGCGCGTCGAGCTCGGTATCGAGGGGCGCTTGGTAACACTCGAGGGTTACGGTAAGGCGTCGACGTTCGGGCGGGCCTTTTGGGCCGCGCAGGTCTCAAGCTTCGCGCTCGAGGTCGAGGCTTCACGTCAGGGGTGGGGACAGCGCATCGCCGCCGACACTATTTTGGCCGGGTATCACGCGCAGCGTTTCACGCGGGCGGGGCAGGGGCTGCGCGGAGCGTCGCTGACTTTTGGCACCAGCCTCGGCTACGAATATTTCCGCTCGTCGGCCAACCGTTACGCGAGCGTGGAACGAGCGGTGGCACGCCCCGAACCGAGCCTGAGCTACCACGCACCCAATCGACGCGAGCAGTACGGTGCCTTGCAGTTGCCCGGACTAGCCGCCGATTTTCGCTGGTTGGGCTCGTCTGCCGGGCTCGAAGGCTCGGCCCGCCTCCAGCCAAGCTTTGCGGGGCTGGGAGCGCCGGCGTTTTACGACTGGGCCGCCGCTAACCTCGATCAGCGCAGCAAGCACATCCTACACCGGCAGGGTTACTTTTACGGCTGGGGCGGCGTGGTCAATTTGGCGGCGAAGGCGTCACTCGGGCCGGCGCGAGCGGGCTTCGAGCTGATGTACGGCGCTTACCGCTCGCAAGACGGTCTCGATCGCCACCCCGAGCAGTTGACGGTGGATGTCCCCGCAACGGGTAACGTCCTGCGATACGTGGGGTCGCTGGGCGTCGCCCCCGCGCCCAACGTGACGGTCGCGTTCGAAATGGGGGTGCGCCGCTTCCGTTCGAACGTCGGCGGATTCGAATCGACGGCCCGCGCCGTACAACGCGGGATCAGCGCCCGTTGGGTGTTTTGATGAAGGCTTACAGCTGCGCGTTTCTGGCGGCAATATCGGGCTTTTGTGCGTCCGGGCCAGCTTGGGCAAGCGACGCGGCTCCGGCAGCCCCGGTATCGCCGGCAGCCCCGGTATCGCCGGCAGTCCCGGTATCGCCGGCAGTCCCGGCATCGCCGGCAGTCCCGGTATCGCCGGCATGGCTCGGTCCGAGCAGCCGCGTGCTTGCGCCGCCGCGGCGCGAGTCGGTGGGAGTCGTGGACGCGGCGCTCAGCGTGCCACTGGAGTCGTTGGGGCTGGTGGCGCTCATCACGTACACCGGGTTCAAAGATTGGAAATGGGGCTCCGCGTCGTTCCGCTTCAACTCCGAGGGTTGGTTCGGAATGAGCACGGGTAGCGGCGGCCTGGACAAGCTGGGGCACATTTACGGCCCGTACATGACGAGTGAGCTCTTGTACTGGCGGCTAGGCGCGACCCACCACGATCACTGGGTGAGCTCGTTGTATCCGCCTTTGTTCAGCACCTTACTCTATCAATATATCGAGTTTTTCGACGGTTACTCGGTCGACCACGGCTACTCTTACGAAGATACGATCATGGATGGCGTGGGCGTCACGCTGTCGTTCTTGCGTCATCAGTTTCCGCGCTTCGGCAAGCTCGTCGACTATCGGCTCTTCTATTACCCGTCCGGGGGACGGTCGTTTCAGCCGATGATCGACTACGAAGGTCAGAAGTTCTTCGGTGCGATCAAGCTCGCGGGGGTGCCGGGCCTGGAGCGCACGCCTTTCCGTTACTTCGAGCTCTTGGGCGGCTATTACACCCGCGGTTTTCCGCGATATGCGCACGCCGACGAGAAGAGCGCGCATTTCGTGCTTGGTATTGGCCTGAGCTTGTCAGAGACGATTCTGGGACCGCTGGAAGCCGCGCATGGGCAGCCGTTTTCGTTTCTGAACCTAGCCAGCAACTACTTTCAGTCGCCGCTCTACATGTCGACCGAAAGTGTCCGGCGCCGGGCGCGTTGAACGAAGCGTGTTGGCGATCGCGGCGACCGCATTGCGGCGCGGCAAGCGGCCCCGGAACGGAAGCTACGGCCCGAAGATCAGGTAGCCGGTACCGCTGATGATGAAGTTGAGCACGATGACGGCCAGGGACGAGCCGACCACCGCGCGCGTGGTCGCCGAGCCGACGCCCTCGGAGCCGCCAAACGCGGTGAGACCAGCGTGCGCGCTGATGACGGGAATGGCGGCGCCGTAGGCCAAGCACTTGGTGACGCCGACGATGACGTCGGACGCTGACAGCAGCGATAGGTTCCAGAACGTGCGGGGGTTGATGCCGAAAAACGCCGACGCGGTCCAGGCGCCGGTCGCCACCGCGACGCACGCGGCCACGACCACCAACATCACGAACATGCCGAGGCTGGCCAAAAAGCGCGGACAGACGAGGTGTTTGATCGGATCGGCGCCGCACATGTGCAGCGCGTCGACCTGTTCGGTGACGACCATCGAGCCGATTTCGGCGGCGATGCCGGCGCCGACGCGCGTGGCCAGCATCAACGCGCAGATGGACGCCGCCAGGTCTCGCACCAGCAATTCCAAGAACGTGGCGCCCAGCAAGCTCAAGTCCGGCACCACGCGCTGCGTCTGCAGGCCGGCCTGGTACACGAGAATCATGCCCATGAAGCCCATGACGATGCACAGAAAGACCAGCGAGCGATTGCCAATCTCGTACATTTGCCGCAGCACCGAGCCGCGCTCGAGCCCGCCTTCCAAGCAGCAGCGCACGGTGAGCTTGAACAAGCGATAGAGCTCGCTCAGCGTGACCCCGAGACCTGGCTCGGCAGCGGTAGCGGCCCCTTCGGTCATGAGATCGCGAAAGAGAGCAGGTAGTCGATGACGAATATACCCGCGGCGCTGACCACCACCGCGGAGTTGACGGCACGCCCTACGCCGGGAGCGCCACCCTCGGTCGCGAGCCCGTAGTGGCAGCTCGAGAGGGCGATCGCGACGCCGAACACGGCGCTCTTGACCAAGCCGTGCACGACGTCGCCGATGCCCAAGAGCCCGCTGGTGAGGCCGTTGTAAAAGACGATGGGCTCGACGCCCAGCAGCACGCGCCCGGCCAGCGAGGCGCCCAACAGCGCCAGCACGTCGGCCAAAATCGTCGACAGAAAGAGCGTGATAACGATGCCGTAGAAGCGCGGCGTCACCAGGTAGCCAATCGGATCGATCGCCATCGCGCGCAAGGCATCGACCTGTTCGGTCACGGTCATGGTGCCGAGCTCGGCCGTGTTGTTGGCGCCCACGCGGCCCGAGATCATCAGCGCGGTCAGCAGCGGAGCGATCTCGCGCAACGTACCGAAGCCGGCACCCCAGCCGAGCAGGCCGTGCGCGCCATAGCGTTCGACGATCGGCGCGGCCTGGATGACCATGATGCCGCCGACGAACAAGGCCGTGACGGCGACGATCGGCACGGAGCGCAAGCCCATGCGGTAAAGGCTGCGCATCAGCTCGGCGCGATCGACGGAGCCGCTCAACGTGCGACTGAAGATGCGCGACATGAGCACGCCCTCGGCGCCCACGACCGCCACGACGTCCGACACGCTGCCAAATAGGCCTGAAAGCGAGGGCGACTCGTCGCGGAGGGGGGCGCCCGGGCTGCTCACGGCGGGCAGACTACCTTCCAGGGCCGCTACCGCCAAGCTCGCCGTAGTGTAGGCTGTCGCTCAGCATGGCCTTTGATTCGCGCCGGATCGCGCTGCAGCTCTGGACGTTGCGGGACCACCTGAAGACCGCCGATGACGTGGCGCGCAGCTTTGCGCGCGTGCGCGCGATTGGCTACGAGCACGTGCAGCTGAGCGGCTTGGGGCCGATTCCGATGGCCGAGGTGAAGAAGCTGGCCGACGACGCGGGGCTGGGCATTTGCGCGACGCACGAGGAAGGGCGCGAAATCGTCGAGGAACCGACGAAAGTGGCCGACACGCTGAGCGCGCTGGGCTGTCGCTTCACGGCTTATCCGTTTCCGCACGTGCCGCTCGACACGCTGGATCAGGTATTCGCGTTGGCCGACGACTTGAGCCGCGCCGGCGAGGTGCTGCGCTCACGCGGGCAGCTGCTGACGTATCACAACCACGCGATCGAGTTCCGAAAGCTCGCGGGCAAAGCCATCTTGGATTGGTTGTACGAGCGCACCGACCCCTTGATGGTACACGGTGAGATCGACACGTATTGGGTGCAGCTGGGGGGCGGGGATCCGGCCGGCTACTGCGCGCGCCTGTCCGGCCGCTTGCCGCTCTTGCACCTGAAAGATTACGCAATTACCGGCGAAGACGAGCCGATCATGGCGGCGCTTGGCCAGGGGAACCTCAACTTCCCGACCATCCTCCGCGAAGCCGACTCCGCCGGCTGCGAGTGGTACATCGTCGAACAGGACCGCGGCTTCACCGACCCGTTCGAAGCCATCGCGACGAGCCTGAAGTACCTGAAAGCGCTTTAGGCCGTTCCGATCGCTCGCCGTTGGGGAGACGGGGGCATGTCCCTAAATTGCTGGGTCCGGCCGTGCCCGTGCCCCGACTGGTCCGTAAGCACGGGCATGCGCAAGCGCTCTGTCAAAGCGGCCCGTCGGGGCTGCCGGTGACGAACTGGCGGACGGCTTCGTTATCGCTGTTGCGGGCGTCTGGCACGGAGCCGTCGAAGGCGAGCTTGCCGTCGAGCAGAACGCCGACGCGATCGGTGACGGGCAACAGACGATCGAGGTCGCTCGATACCATCACGACGGTGGCCCCGGCGGCGCGCTGCTCGGCGCGCAGCAGATCGAAAATGCGTTGCGACGTTACCGGATCGAGCCCCGCGGCCGGCTCGTCGTACAGCACCACTTCGGCGGCGGCCACGGTCGCCCTCGCCACGCCGACGCGCTTTTTCTGCCCGCCGCTCAACCGCGAAGGGAGGCGGTCCTCGAACCCGCTGAGGCCCACGCAGGCCAAACGCTCCGCGACCCGCTCACGGATGCGACCGTCGTCGGCGCCGCGTTGCCGCAGCGGAAAGCCGATGTTTTCGGCCACCGTCATGAAGTCGAACAAGGCGTTGTTCTGAAACAACATGCCCATGCGCTGGCGCAACGCGGACAAGCCCAGCTCGTCCAGCTTCGTGACGTCTTCGCCCAACACCCGCACCTCGCCCTGCTGCGGTCGCAGCAAGCCGGCCAAGCACTTCAGCAAGACGCTCTTGCCGCTCGCGCCTGGGCCGATCAGGCCATACAAACAGCCGCGCGGGATCTCGAGGTCGATGTGGCGTAGCACCGGGCGCGCAAAGGCCACGCTCAGGTCGCGAATGGCGATGGCCGGATCAGCGCCGGTCGCGAAGGGCGCCGTCACCGGGAGGCCGCGCCACCCTCGGTGCGCGTTTGGCCCAATGCGTCCTCGGTCCGCCGCACCTTGGTCCACAGCAGCAAAACTGCGACCAATAGCGCCAAATTTAGCGATACGGCGCCGGCCGCGACCAAGCGCAGCGGCGATAGTGAAGCGCGCGTCACCGTGATCGGTCCGACGCGCCGCAGCTCTTTGTCGGGGGGGCGGGCGCTGGCGGGCGCGGGGCTGGACACCACTGACACATCGCCAGCGGCAAGGCCCGGCACCGCACCGGCGACCAGCCGCTGCACGTCGGACACGGCCAGCGGCGGCGAGGCGCCGCGGTGGCGAATCAACACCGACGCCGACGGCTTGCTGGGCTCGGTCTCGTCGAGCGGGCTGTGCTCGGGCGCCGCCAAGTGCACGCGCGCCGACACGACGCCGTCGACCGCTTGCAACGACTGCTCGAGCTCACCGCTGATGCCGGACAACAGGCGCGCGTGCTCGGAGAGGCGGCTGGGTACCATCGAGCCGCTGCCCAGGCTCTGCAAAATGCCGGGGTTTTCGCGGGCCGGCACCGCCTCTTGCGAGAGCACGCCGGCCGCGACGGCGGCTTCGTCGCGACCAACGGTCACGCGAAAGCGACCTTCGGTCTCGGGATCGCGCTCTTTCTCGGCCGAGACCCCGTGCACCTCCAAAGCCACGACGGCCCGGTTGGCTTCGCTCTCGGGTAAATCGTTGGCGACGGCGGTGGTACAACCGCAAGCCACGAGCGCGGCCGCGAACAACCGCGCCCCGCTCGGTAGCTTCTGGTTTTTCCCGCCTCGGTCCCTCACGGCTCCCTCGTTCAGAAGTTGGTGGTAGAGACGTCGAGCTTGGGGTTGCTGGGGAAGCTCAGGCCACGCACGCCGGCGGCGATGCACGACTGAATCCGCGGATCGCGCGGCTTGGTCGTGACCGTGACGCCCACGGCGCGGCCGTTTTGCACGGCGGCGCAGATATTGATGCCCATCGACTCGGGCACGCCACAGTGACCGAAGTAGGAGCCCCGGTTCAGCACCGAGCCATACTGCCCGGCCGTGAGGTCGGCTTGGCCTTTCGGACCACCCATCGACATCTCTTCGACGTAGGAGTTGCGCGCCGATTCGCAGCTCTGCCCGCCACCCAAGATGGGGTAGCGGCCGCTCTTACCGACGACCCGCGATCCGCCGCCACTGCCGCCCTTTTTGGTCGACTTGAGATCGCCCTGCAGCTCGACGTTGGAGTTGGAGTCGGCCTGCACCGCTACTTCGTCGCTGCGGCGACCGCGCGCCGTCAGGAACCAAATACCGGCGGCGACGATCAACGCGCCCACCAGGGCAACGCCGACGAACGCCTTGCCGCG
>Ga0164241_10002343_pt1 | contig 20794 bp, 15 predicted proteins | sample OricomyardsoilBY_FD_108780 | JGI IMG/M metagenome (GOLD analysis project Ga0164241, IMG submission 108780) | Backyard soil microbial communities from Emeryville, California, USA - Original compost - Back yard soil (BY) | ecosystem: Environmental > Terrestrial > Soil > Unclassified | place: USA... | reverse complement strand
GGGCGCGAGCCGAGCGTGCCACCGCCACCGCCTCCGATTGGGCGTGAGCCGAGCGCCCCGCCGCCACCGCCTCCGATTGCGCGTGAGCCGAGTGTCCCGCCGCCACCGCCTCCGATTGCGCGTGAGCCGAGTCCGCCCCCCGCTCCGCCTCCGATCGCGCGTGAGCCGAGTGCACCACCTGCGCCAGTCATCCGCGAACCGAGCGTCCCACCGGCAGCTCTCCATTACGAAGAACAAGACGAGCAGACGGCCCCGCGTTCGCCCGAGCGCAAGAAGAAGAAGCGCACCGCCGCTCCGCCGCCGCCGCCGGTTCGAAAGTCCGGAGCGCCGAGCGCGCCGCCGAGCACCGCTTCAGCTGAGCCCGCTGTGGCTCAGGGGTCGAGCGCCGCCGAGCATTGTCGTCGTTTGCTCGCCGAGTTCGAGCAAGCTTTCGATCGCGACGGCGCATACCGTGCGGCAGAGTGTCTCGAAGCCCTCGGTGAAGCCGATCTGCACGAGGCGCTGCTGGCGGCAAATCACCGCCCAGACGGCCTACAAGCGGTTCGCGGCGCGCTCTCCTACACGGACTGGCAGGACCGCTTGAGCGTCGGTTGCATCGACGCACAGACCGACGCGATCTTGCGCGCCCTTTCGCCCGCGCTCGCGCGCATCGGCTTTCAGCACGCGCGACGCTTGCGTCGCGAACCCGCGCTCTCCGAGGAGTCCCGCCAAGATCCGGAACGGAGCACGACGACTCTCGCCAAGACATTGCACTGGACTTCGCGCTTGCTGTGTGTGCCCGCGGCAGAGTTGTACCTCGTGCCCGAAGGGATGGATTCTCTCGGGCTCGTGCCTGGGCCCGATCACCCACTGCTCACCTGTCCCCGCTCGTTGGGCAGCGGTTACAGTCTTCAAGATCTCGTCTGCGTGTGGGCTCGAGAGCTCTCGTTCGCGCGCTCCGAACAGGCGGCTCTTAGCTACTTCCCGAATGCGTCCGAGTTGTCGCAGCTGCTCTCGGCTGCGCTCGCCGTCGGTGGCGCCGTTGGCCTGCGCGCGATCGATGATGAAGCCAAACGGCTCGCGAGCGGCATCAAACGCGAAGTGCGCGGCGCGGGACTCGCTGCGCTCGAGGCCGCGGTGCGGGCCTATCCAGTGCGTGAAGTGGCCGCCCGCTCGCAAGCGTTCATCCGTTCCGCGGAGTTCGTCGCGGGGCGTGTCGCGCTGGTCGCAAGTGGCAACCTCGCGCTCACGCTGTCGCTCGACCAGCGCTTCCCGCGGCGTTTCTTGACGCGCGCGGACGAACGACGCGCCGACTTGCTGCGCTTCATGGTGAGCCCCGAGCTCGGCCAAGTTCGCGCGGCGATTGGCGTAGCGGTCGGTTAGTTTTCCTGGCTCTTTCGCCTGTGCCGGCCGCGCACACGGAAATTCGGCAAGGTCCCCTAAAGGCCTACCCTTGGATCGTCGAATGGCGTTTGTTTTGCGTGAGGTGTCGCGTGGTTTGCTCGCGCTAGGCGTCTTCGCCGCGTGTTCCAACGAAGCGGGCGTTGATTCGGCGCATGCCGGTTCGTCAGGTGTCACCGCGGGCGTTGCGGGAACCATCGTTACTATGGGCGGAGCCTCGCATACCGATGCTGGTTCGAGCGCAACGAGTGGCGGAGCCAGTGCGGGAACGAACGCGGTCGCGGGCGCGAATGCTTCTGGCGGAAGCGGCGCGGGAGCGGGCGGGAGCACGGCTGGAAGCGCTGGTGCCGCGGTCGGGCAAGGAGGCGCACTTGCTGGCGCGCCGAGCGCAGGTGGCAGCGCGGGCTCGCTCGCAGGGAGTGGTGGCGTGCAATTCACCTATCCACCCGCGAGTACCGAGCACCGCGCGATCGGAACTCATGATCCGAGCCTGATTCGCGTCGCGAACACGTTTTACTTGTTCAGCACCGGAGGATTGCTCTCGGTTCGCAGCTCGACGGATCTCGCAAAGTGGTCGAATGCTGGTGCAATCTTCAGCGCGCTCCCTGCATGGATCAAGACAGCGCTCGGACAATCCATCACTGACTTGTGGGCGCCCGACGTGAGCTTCGTGAATGGAACGTATCGTGTGTACTATGCGGGCTCGGTCTTCGGCTCCAACCATTCCGTCATCGGACTTGCGACCAACACCACGCTCGACCGACAGAACAGCGCTTACAAGTGGGTCGATCAAGGGCTCGTGATCGAATCCAACGCGTCCGGAGCGAAGGATGATTGGAACGCCATCGATCCGAACGCCATCACCGACGCGGACGGCAATTGGTGGCTAGTTTTCGGTTCATTTTGGAGCGGTATCAAGCTGCGGCGGTTGGATGACGCGACTGGCAAGCTGAGCGCCGTGGACACCAAGCTGTACGGTCTGGCCTCCCATTCCGGTGGCATCGAGGCGCCCTCGATTGTCTCGCACAACGGCTATTATTACTTGTTCGTGTCGTTCGACACCTGCTGCAAAGGCGTCGATAGCACCTACCGAACCATGGTCGGCCGCGCCTCTGCGATCACGGGCCCTTACACGGATGCAGCGGGTAAGGCCATGCTCCAAGGCAACGCGCTGCAACTGCTCGCCAAGGACGGTCGGTACATTGGTCCCGGCGGCGGCACCGCGTTTCGCGACGGTGACCGTTACTTCTACGCCTACCATTATTACGATGGTGAAATGAACGGCGCGTCCGAGCTCATGCTCCGCCCCATCGAGTGGCAGAACGACTGGCCCGAGCTCGGCACGCCGCTCTGGCAGTGAGGCGTAGCGGTCACGCGAATCGCGCACGAACGTGCCAGCCGGTGGGGACCGTGAAGTTGCGAGTTCAGGCAGCAAATCCCCAATTTCAAAGCGCTTTTCCGAAAGGCACGGGAATGTTTCGGTGGTTCCGTGAAGGGACGCGAAATGCGCACAGCTAGTAATTTTGATTTTGCCGAGGTTTAGGCGCGCTCCTCGTTGTAAAACTGAATGTGAGATGGAGCTTCCCGTTGCCGTAGGTCAGGTGGTGGCGCAGAAATATCGCGTCGATCGCTTCATTGGCCAGGGCGGAATGGGCGTGGTGGTCGCCGGCTTTCATCTGGAGCTGGACCATCCGGTAGCGATCAAGTTTCTAGTCGCCGAGACCGGGCTCGAGACTGAAGGCGCGGAGCGCTTTCGGCGTGAGGCGCGGGCGGCCGCTAAGATCCATAGCGAGCACGTCGTGCGCGTTTTCGACGTCGGGTTGCTCGACCAGCGCGTGCCGTACATGGTGATGGAACTGCTCCACGGTAACGATCTGGAGCAAGAGCTCGAGCGACGCCCCTCGCTACCCATCGTGGAAGCCGTTGGCTATGTGCTGCAAGCCATCGATGCCGTCGCGGAGGCGCATTCTGCCGGCATCGTGCACCGCGATCTCAAGCCCACGAATCTATTTCTCGCCCAGCGCGCGGACGGCTCACGCATCGTCAAGGTGCTTGATTTCGGCATTTCCAAGTCGCTCGGCTCGGGCCGTTCGCGCGAGGTCGCGCTGACCCGTACCGCGGCGTTCGTCGGCTCTCCGCTGTACATGTCCCCGGAGCAAATGCGCTCAGCGCGCGACGTCGACGCGCGCGCCGACGTGTGGGCGCTGGGTGCGATCTTGTACGTGATGCTCACTGGGCAATTGCCGCACCCCGGTAACTCATTGCCGGAAGTGTGCTTGGCAGTGATGAACAACGTGCCTCGCCCGCTGCAGGACTTCATCCCTGCGCCGCCCGGCTTGGATGCGATCTTGATGAAGTGCTTGGCCAAAGAGCCCTCACATCGCTACGCCACGGTTGCCGAACTAGCAGAACAACTATTGCCATTCGCGCCCGAGTGGCATCTGGTGGTCGAGCGCGCGAAGCGTCTGCTCGGTGTCGCTGCTTCCGTTGGGTCATATCCACCGTCGTTGGTGCGCGCGTCGAATACCCCGGTCGTTTCGAGCGTTCCCCCTCAGAGGATGTCGGCACCTCACATGAACGAAAAGCCTTCTGCGCCGAGTGCCACTGAAGCTCCTTGGTCCAAAACTGGCCGAAACGCGGGGAAAAGGCGGCGTGCTCCGCTGATCATCGCAGCGCTGCTCGGCGTCGTCGGCGCGTTGTTCGTGCTGCTGCTGCTCGTGAATCGCCAGAAGTCGGCCGAAGCGCCCACTCTCGCAGCGCTGCCCACGGCGTCGCCGAGCAGCGCGCTCAGCGCAGAGCTCGCTCCCGTGGTGGCTGACGTGCACGCGGCGACCCCAGCCGCTTCGGGCAGCTCGGCAGCGCAGCCCTCAGCTTCGGCAGCGAGCGTGAGTTCGTCGACGAGCAGCGTGACGTCCGCGTCATCTGCAACGGCGAAGCCAGAGCGCGTTGCGCCGCGTGCGAACGAGCAAGCGCCCGCGGCGCCGCACTACACGTACTTCGGCGGTCGTCGCTAGTTTCGCGCACATTCGTACAACACGTTCATACTAGCCGCGGCAATTCTCAGTGTCGCTTGGACGGTTGACTATCCATTCTGAAACACGGTCTGTTGTATGCTGCGCCCATGGTGCGAAGAATGGGCCGGTCGGCGTGCGCGTGCGCATGCCTGTTGGGCGCGCTGAGCGCGGCGCCCCTCGCTCGGGCACAAGTGAGCCCGGAAGAAAAAGCGACCGCAGAGGCGGTGTTCGAAGAAGGAATGCGCCTGATCAAACAGGGCAACTTCGCCGCCGCTTGCCCCAAGTTCGAAATGAGCCAGCGCGTCGAACCCGCGGTAGGCACCATGCTCTACCTGGCTGAGTGCTACGAAAAAACCAATCGCACCGCGAGCAGCTGGGCCATGTTCCGTGAAGCGGCATCGCTCGCCGAAACGTCGGGACAAGTCGAGCGCATGAAAACGGCGCAAGCGCGCGCTGCGCGCCTCGAGCCGCGCTTGGCCTGGCTCACCGTCGACGTCTCGAAAGAGGCACTCGTGCCCGGCTTGCAGATCAGGCGTAACGGCGCGCTGCTCGCACCAGAACTGTCCGGCACTGAATCGCCAGTCGATCCCGGTGAAGTGCAGGTCGAAGCCAGCGCGCCCGGGCGCGTAACGTACGCGACCAAGGTCAAGGTCGCAGCGAAGGGTCACGTCTCGGTTTCCATCCCTGCATTGCAAGCGGCGCCCGATGCCACGCCCGTAGCTACGGTTGCGCCAGTCGTTGCTCACTCGGAAAGTGCGCCGCCTCCAGCCGGCACGCCGCCTTCTGCATCGACACAGCCGAGCCCGGCACCTGCGCCGGCAAAAGCCGAACACGCTTCGCCCCTCCCGTGGATCGTCGGCGGCGTGGGCGTCGCGGCGCTCGGTGTCGGCACATACTTCGGACTGCGCGCGATCTCGAACGCCGACAAGGCCCGCGATCTCTGCCCGAACGGCGATTGCAATGATCCGGCGGGCAAAACCGCGGCGGATGACGCACACACCCAAGCCACGATCTCGAACGTCTCGTTCGTGCTCGGCGCGGCGGCGGTCGCGACGGGCGTGGTTCTGTACTTCACGCTCCCGACGAAGACGAGCACTCGAGTGGGCATGGTGCCCATGGCCGATCCGTCGACGCTCGGCTTGGCCTTGCGCGGAAAGCTCGACCTATGAGCCGCCAGCACTCGCGTTTGCGCCGTTCCCTCGCGGCGGCCGCGCTCGCGCTCACCGGCGCGCTCGTCGGCGCGCTCGGCTGTCAATCGATTGCCGACATTCCAGACGTCAGTTACTCGGCGATCTGCAATGATTATTGCGATCTCGAGTTCAGGGTGTGCCCGGGCCTCGTCGGCCAATACGACACGCGGAGCGCGTGCCTCCAAACCTGTCTCGCGCTCGACGCGAGCGCGGACGGCTCGCGCCTGACGGTCGGCAACACCGTACCGTGTCGTGTGAAGAACCTGCACGAGGCCGAAAAGCTGCAGGCCGCGCCTTCGGATCTGCAGCAAGCGTGCACGCGCGGCGGTCCAGGCGGCGGTGACACCTGCACGCTCGCGCAAGAAGCGCCCGATTGCGAAGGCTACTGTGCGATCTACCGCGCGGCATGCAAAGGTGACTCGACCAATCCCTTCGTCAGCTCAGGTCTTCCCAACGACAACGCGGGCACTCAAAGTGAGTGCATCCAGAAGTGTCGCGGCGTTCCTGCCATGACGGCTCCCGGTTACACCTGGCAGAGCGGCAGGAATTCGAACAATACGCTCGGTTGCCGGTTGTACTTTGCAACGGCCGCGCTGAGCGACCCGAAGGGCAATTGTGATTTTGCGGGGCTGCGCCCGAACGCCGCTTGCGAAAACCCGGATTCTCGCCCGAGCTGCTCGGACTTCTGCTTGGCGCTCAACACCGCGTGCACCGGCGATCTGGCGGTGTTCGAAAGCAAAACACAGTGCGAGGCAGTCTGCGCGGCCACTCAACCCGGCATCAAAGACAGCATCGAAAAGCTCGACACGATCGCGTGTCGCAGCGCGCACGCCTTCAACGCGCTGCTCGTCAAAGCCACGGATCATTGCCCGCACACCGGGCCGCTCGGTGCAGGCGTGTGCGGCGCGGGCGGCAATTGCGAAGCGTATTGCACCATCGCCAACACCGCTTGCCCCAGCAAGTTCAACAGCAAGTACGCGCGCCAGAGCGCGTGCGTCGACGAATGCACGAAGGTCAAGGGCCACGATGGCGGCTACAGCGTCAAGCTCGCCAGTCAAAGCGGCGATAGTCTGCAATGTCGCGCGCTCGCGGTAAGCCGGGTCCTCGAGCTGCCGGCGGCGCAACGCGACGCGGCTTGCGGCGCCGTCTTCGGTGAAGCGATGCCTTGTAGCGACTAACTCGCGTGTCCCCCGGAAACGCGACGCCGAAGGCTACGACGCCGAACGCGCGCCTCGTGACCATCAAAAAAACAATCGCTCCGCTTTCTTCACGGAATGATTGTTGATGGTCACGCGGGACGACCGAGCGCCCCAGCCTTCGGCGTCGAGCTGCGTCGCGCCGCGCTTCGCGTCGCAAGAACGTCACGCAAATGCTGCGCGGCCAGCGTTGACGCGTCGAAGGCGAATCGATACTTCGTCCGCCCATGCGCGTCGCGTCCTGGTTTCTACTCGTTGGCTCGCTCGCGCTCCCGACACTCGCGGTCGGCTGTCAGCGCGAACCGCTCGCGGTCGCTCGCGTCGATCTGCAGCGCATGTCCGGCAAGTGGTACGAAATCGCCAAGTTGCCGCGCGCAACCCAAATGGGTTGTGCGGCCACGACCGCCGAGTACCAGCTCAAATCGACGAACGAGTTGCTCGTGATCAACGAATGCCACGAGGGCGGCCTCGACGGCCCGTTGAAGCGCGTTTCGGCGCGCGCGGTCGCGAACGACGCGAGCGAGCCCGGCAAGCTATCGCTCGACTTCGGTTTCGCATACGGCGACTACTGGGTGATCGACGTCGGTGACGACTACGAATACGTGGTCGTCGGTCATCCGAGCCGCGACTATCTGTGGATCTTGAGTCGATCGCGCAGCCTGCCGAAGGCAACGCTGTCCGGGGTGCTCGATCGCGCACAGAAGAACGGCTTCGCGATCGGCACCCTGACGTATACCCAGCAGGAATGAGATTAGGCGCTGGCGCGCGTCGGGCTGCGCCGCGCGGTGTCGTCGGCGAATTGCTCGAGCATGCGTTCGGTGGTCGCAAAATCGACGCACGCATCCGTGATGCTTTGGCCGTACACGAGCTCGCTCTTGTCACCCCGGAGTTCCTGCTTACCGCCCACGATGTTGCTCTCGATCATCACGCCCAGCAGGTGCTCCGAACCTCCGCGCAGCTGTGAGCCGATTTCGGTCAAGACCTCGGGTTGCTTGAGGTGGTTCTTGCCGCTGTTGTCGTGGCTGCAGTCGACCAACATGCGCGTGTTGGTCTTGGCTTGACGCAGCGCCTGCGCAGCCGCGTCGACCTGCTCCGGGCTGTAATTCGGGCCCGAGTTGCCGCCGCGCAGCACCAAGTGCGTGTGCGGGTTGCCGCGCGTGCGCACCACGCCGACCTGACCGTTCGGGTCGATGCCCAGAAAACTGTGCGCCCGCGAGGCCGCGATGATGGCGTTGATCGCGACGCTCAAACCGCCGTCCGTGCCGTTCTTGAAGCCGACGGGCATCGACAACCCGGAGGCCATTTCGCGGTGCGTTTGGCTTTCGGTGGTGCGCGCGCCGATCGCCGTCCACGACACCAAATCAGCGATGTATTGCGGGATGATCGGATCGAGCATCTCGGTGGCTGCCGGCATGCCGAGCTCGGCGACGTTCAACAACAAGCGCCGCGCCGCGCGAATGCCGGCGGGAATGTCGTTGCTGCCGTCGAGGCGCGGATCGTTGATCAGCCCCTTCCAGCCGACCGTCGTGCGCGGCTTTTCGAAGTACACGCGCATCACGATCAACAGCTCTTGCGCGTAGCGTCGCTTGAGCTCGAGCAATCGACCCGCATAGTCGATCGCGGCATCCGAATCGTGAATCGAGCACGGTCCGACGATCACCAAGGGGCGAGTGTCCTCGCCGTGGAGCACCGCTTGGATCTCTTGCCGCGCACCAAACACGACGTTTGCTGCGCGATCGGAGAGCGGCAACTCGGAGGTGACTTCGTTCGGGCTCTTGAGCAATGTCGTATCCACGATTCGGAGGTCTTTGGTTTCGAGCATGGGGGCCTAGGAGCGATTGGCAGAGGGTTTTGGGCTTCGTGACGCGAAGGGACAAAGCGAAAAACCCCCGGGCGCCGCGGCGACCAGGGGTTTCGTGCTTTCTCTTGCCTGTGTTCAGTAGAGAAGGCGAGGCCCTGACGCCGCGGTGACCGCGGGCCAATAGCCAAACCAAAACTGAAAACGAGCAGAGCACATGGGGTGTTTCAGCAGTGTAGGGGAGGAATTCGTTTGGCGCAAGCCCGGGCGCGTGCGGGGCGCGGGAGTGCAGTGCCTGTCTCAGAAATTCGAGCGTTTCTTCCTGCGGGGAAGGCGCGCGCGCACCGACGCGCTAGCTAGCGCTCGCGCTCGCCGGTTCGGGCTTTTTGACGCCGAAGATCTTGTCGCCAAGTGCCGCGACGAGCGCGACACCCGGATAACCGGCGACTAGGCCGATCGCGAGCCACGCGAGCTCACTGCGCATCATGCCGAGTAGCCACTCGGGCGCGAGTGGCGCACCGAGGGCCACTAGGATGTCGATCACGATGCCGCTCGCCAAACAGCCGACGAACACTGGGCCCCAACCCTGGCGCTTGCCAGGCTCACTCGTGAATACACGAAGTGCTCCCGCGACTGCGGCTCCGAAAAAGCCGAGCATGAACTTGAGCCACGGAAAGGCGAATACGACGACGGCTTTGCTCGTTTCGCCGTCGGCGTTTCGCTGTCCGACGATGGCTTCACCCCAACCTTGCGAGACCAGGGCAGTTTCGCCGGTGGCACTCTGTGCCGTGATCTGCACGGACGCAGGTGTGAGGTAGCCGCTCGTGGTCTCGAGTTGGATTCTTTGTGCTTGAAGCGCGGGCCACTCCTGCCGGTTGGCCGCGAGTTGCCGCACGCTGATCGTCGTCTTGCCCAGACCGAAGCCGTCCACGCGCGCGTCCGAGCGCCCGATTTCGAGTCGCGCGGGGCCTGGATCGACGCTCGCACCGTATGACTTGTCGCCGAAGCGAGAGTGCGCGTTGACCTTGATCGCTTGATCGAATCGAGTCGTCAGCACGCGGAATCGTTGATACCCCGTGGTGCCAGCGACACTGACGTCCACGTTGAGCGGATCGATGCTCGTTACGTTCTCGCCGCTGAGCTGAAAGCGAATCGCGGACGGCAAGGTGACGGCGCCGTCGTCGTCCCCGGGGAGGGGATCGAGGCCAACGACCACGGTCGTCAGGTAGCTTGCTGCCTGTGCATCCCAGCGCAGCGGTGACACTTCGGCCGACAGGAAAGGTTGAAACTGGCGTGCGACGGTGCCCTTCACCGGATCGGCAACGCCGACTACCAGGGTTGCGGGTAGCGGTGTCTTGACCTTTTCGGCGAGAGCGGTGGGTGTCGCCGATGGAGCAGCGGTCAACGCCTTCTTGAGGATCAGTAGCTCGCCTCGCTTCACCTCGACCGTGGAGCCGCCAGTCGAGGCAGTCGCGGTCGGGGCTTTGGCATTCGAGTTGACCGCCTCGATGCGCACCAGTTCAGGACGAACCGTAGGCAACTGCAGTTGTGCGACCGTGGCTTGCGGCATCGCTTGCACGATTGCCGGGTTGGCTTTGACCGTGGTCGCTCGTACCGGCGTCGCCGGTTGCACCGCCGCGCCTTGTGCCTTGGTTGCTGAAAGCTGCGTGCCTTGCTTGGTCGCGGCGGCGCTGCCGTCCGCAGCTCGGGCGGCAGCGCCCCAAGCCACCACTAGACTTACCACCCCAAGCCAGCTTGCTTTCATGACGTTCGAACGTTGTAGAAGCCGAATAGGCTGCATCTCGCGCCCCTTCATGCGCTCGTGGGGAGCGCTCCACAGCTAGAATAGCGAACCTTCCCCGCTCTTTCCCGCGCATTCCCGTAGTCATTTGTCCTGCGCACGATTCTCTGCGTCCTCTGGCTCAGCTACCTGACGTTTTCCGACAGCGCCCTTGCCACAAAACGGAGCCCCGATGATCGACTCTCTCGCTTCGAAATCGCGCCCACCTTGGTATCGCTCGAGCACCGTCTGGATCTTGTTCGGTCTCGCGCTCGGCGTGCTGATGGGCGGACTCTTTCCACAAGATGAGTATCCGCACGCGTACGAGTTCTTTCACTTCCTGTCCAAGGCCTTCATTCAGCTGATCAAGGGGTTGATCGTGCCTCTCTTGATCTCGACCATCATCGTCGGGATCGCACAGACGGGCGATTTGAAATCAGTCGGGCGCATGGGCGGCAAAGCGCTGCTCTACTTCGAGATCGTCACCACGCTGGCGTTGGTGATCGGCATGGTCATTGGCAACTTGTTGCGGCCGGGCGCTGCTTTGCCGCTGAATCTGAGCGCACACACGGCCGTCGCGGCGGTCAAGCGCGACGGCTGGGAGATCGCGCTGCACCTGTTCCCCTCGAACCTGATTCAACACGCGGCCGAGGGCGACGTCTTGCCGGTCGTCGTGTTCGCGACGCTGTTCGGGGTTTCGCTCACGCGCATCGGTGAAGCTGGAAAGCCCTTGCTCACCTTCTTCGACGCCGTCGCCAAGGTGATGTTCAAGTACACGGACATGGTGATGCGGCTGACACCCATCGGCGTGTTCGGCGCGATGGCGTACAACGTGAGCCATATGGCCGCGGGACATCAAGGAGGCCCAAAGGGGTGGCCAGCGGTGGCTTTCTTGCTCGGGCAATATGCGCGGCTCGTGGGCAGCCTTTACTTGGCGCTGGTGTGTTTGGTGGTGCTGGTTTTCGTGCCGGTGCTGTGGATCTGTGGTGTGCGCGTGCTGGCCTTTGCGCGCGCGATTCGCGAGCCCGCTCTGACCGCGTTTTCGACGGCATCTAGCGAGGCCGCCCTGCCGCGCCTGCTCGAAGCCATGGTCGGCTTTGGCGTGCCGCGGCGCGTGGCAAGCTTCGTGATTCCCGCGGGTTACTCATTCAACCTCGACGGCTCGACGCTGTACCTCGTGCTCGCCAGCTTGACGATCGCACAGGCCGCGCACATCGAGATGTCGCTGTCCAAGCAGATCCTGATGTTCTTGACGTTCATGCTGACGTCGAAGGGCGTCGCTGGCGTGCCGCGCGCGACGCTCGTGATCATCGCGGGCACCTGCCACAGCTTCGGCCTGCCGGGCGAGGCGGGCGTGGCGATGCTGCTTGCGGTGGATGAGGTCATGGACATGGCGCGCACCATGACGAATGTCATCGGTAATGGTCTTGCCTCGGTGGTGGTGGCGCGTTGGGAGGGCGTGGTGGGAACCGGTCCCACATCCGAGGTTGATTAGGGCAAAAGCCCGACCTTTCTGCTATCGGGGGATTCTCCCCCGCACCCGCTGAAGTGAATTCAGCGGGCCCCACCCCCGAGTTTGGGGCCCCGACCCCAAACTTGTTTCGGGTAAGCGTCGAAACGCTTGTTTTAGCCCATTCTGTGCCTGCTGAGTGGTTGAACCGGCGACTAATGCGACCTGAAACCGGTTCCCGTAGGCGGGAAGTTTTGCAACGATAAGGAACTTGGCGAACTTCGTAGACCCAGAACGTATCTTGGGTCACACTGCCTCTGGAACTAGTTCCACAAGCCCCCCGGTGAACACCCATGCAGCATGACGTCCAAGGGAAGGTCGATAGCCGCGCGATGCGCGAGGTCAACCGCTCGATCGTCCTCGACATCATTCGTCGTGGCGGCCGAGTCTCCCGTACAGACCTGGCGCGCCGATCCACCCTGACTAAACCGACCGTCTCTGCGATCGTCGAAGACTTGCTCGCTCGCGGTATCGTGCAAGAAGTCGGCTACGGAAAGACTGTTGCCAGTGGCGGACGCCGAGCGCGCCTGCTCGAGTTCAACGACGCTTCAGCGGCTTATCTCGGTATCGGCTTCGGTGTCGAGACCACGACGGTGGCTTTGGCCGACGCCCGCGGTGAAATCCGCGTTCGTCGAGAAGTGCCCACTGTGCACGCTGATCCCGAAGGGACTGTGGCCGCCGCTGCAGCTTTGGCCGAAGAGGTCTGCGAGGCCGCCGGTTTTCCGCGTGATCGCCTGCAAGGGGTGGGCGTTACCGTGCCCGGTCTCGTGAAAGTCGAGAGCGGCCTCGTCGCCACCGCGCCCAACCTGCATTGGACCGAGGTGCCAATTCGAGACATGTTGATGGCCTCGCTCGGGGTGCCCGTGGTGGTCAACAACGTGACTAGCGCCAGCGCGATCGCGGAGAGTCGCACCGGGGTAGCCAAAGGTGTGCGCTCGTTCGTTTGGGCATACGTCGACAGCGGCGTTGGTGCCGGCATCGTGATTGACGGTCACGTGTTCTCGGGCACGCAAGGTTTCAGCGGTGAGATCGGCCACTGCGCAGTCGTCGCCAACGGTCCCGTGTGCTCATGCGGCATGCGCGGCTGCTTGGAGACGGTCGTCTCCGGGCCTGCGATCGTACGCGCCGCCGAAGCCGCGATCGCCGCCGGTGAAGAGACCTCGCTGCGCTCCGCCTCTCCACTCGATATCACCGCGGTGGCGAACGCCGCGCGCGCCGGTGATGCGGTCGCGCTCAAGGTCTTCGCGGCCGTCGGCGAGCACTTGGGCGTCGGCGTTTCGTACCTAGTCAACATTCTCGATCCGCAAATGATCGTCCTCGGCGGTGGGGTGATGGAAGCGGGCGATCTCCTGCTCGAAAGCACGCGCGCCTCCATCGCTCACCACTCGCTGAAGGGTGCACGCATCCCCGTGGTCGTCAGCGCCTTGGGTGATGACGCCGGCCTGATCGGCGCCGTGTTCGCCGCGATGGACCAATCCGTGCGGTCGTACCGCGTCGTCGCCACCGGCGAACGCGTCGCGGCCGACTGAAGCCGTTTCGCGCGTTACTCGTAGGGTCCCGCGTCGTACGCAGGCTCGCCTCGTCATGCGGGCCCCGCGGTTGCTACTAGAGCCGCGCCGCGTAGCGGAGTTCGCGCTCGCCAGCCGCGCGCCGACGCGCTATTGGGCTCGCCCGTGAAGTGGCTAGCTGGCAGGTATCGTGAATTGGGTGTGGCAGCGCTGGCGGTGGGCGGTGTCGCGCTGTTCGCCAGCTTCGTCGACCGCATCTACCCGGTCGGCGAGTGGCTGTTTTGGCACTACGCCTGCTACTGGCTGTGTTCGCTGGTCATCGCTACCGCGGCCTTCGGCATGGGCGCCCGCACGTTGCGTCTGCTCGGCGTGCACAGTCTCTCCACGTTCGAGCTCTTGAGCCTCTCGTTCGCGGTCGGCCTGTTCGAGTTCGAGCTGTGCATGTTCCTCACGGGACTTCTGCACCTGTACCAGACGTGGCTGTTCTTCGCGTTGCCCTTGCTGCTGATCACGTTGAACACGAAGGAGTTGCTCGCGCTGTGGCGTCGGCTTCTGCAGCGACGTCGGCTGCTCGGTCGGCGAGCGCGCCCGCTGGGTGCGATCGGACTGCTCGGGGTCGCCTTTGGTTTCACGGCGCTACTAGCGGTCTACTTTCTGATTCTCTCGCCAGAGAACGTGCAGTTCGATTCGCGATGGAAGCATTTGGCTCTGGCCGAGGACTATGTCGCATACGGCGGGGTGCGCCGCTTGGACGAGGGCTGGGTCTTCGACTCGCGGCCTCATTTCACTAGTTACTTGTTCTCGTGGGCATTTTTGCTGCCCAAGAGCCGGCTGTTCGATCGCATGGTGCTGTGCGCGCACCTCGAATTCGTGACCTTCCTGGTCACGACGTTGATTGGCATTCCCGCATTGGTTCGGCGTTTGGTGCCGCGCGCCGATCCGCGCGCGGTGTGGGCCGTGCGCTTCCTGTTCCCCGGCGTGCTGCTCTACGACAGCAGCTTGGCGGTGGGCGCCGATCACTTCGGCGCCATGTACGGCGTGCCTATCTTTCTAGTTACGTTGTTCGCTTGGCGCTCGCTGTCGCCGCGTTGGTGCGCTTTGCTCGGCCTCTTGTTGGGCGCTGCGGCGATGGTCAAAGAGACGACCGCCATGTTGCTCGCGCCGATTCCGGTCATGGCGCTCGGTGTGCGCATGCTGTGGTTGCTCGCGAAGCGTCCCGGCCCGGGTGCATCGCGGCTGGTCGTCTTGCGCGGACCGTTGCTCGCGACGGGCATTGGCATTCTGTGCAGCTCGCCGCTCTGGCTCACCAACTGGGTCTTTCACGGCGATCCCGTGTATCCGGTGCTCAATCGCTTCTTGAATGTCCGTCCCTGGACCAGCGAATCCGCGTATCGGCTCAAGTGGGCGTACGAAGAAGCCAACATGTGGCAGCCGCCGCGCACGTTCGATGGTGTGCTCACTTCGTTGAAGGCGCTGTTCACGTTTTCGTTCGTGCCCAATGATTGGGGCAAATTACACGGTCACACGCCGGTGTTCGGTTCGCTGTTCACCTTGCTCTTGCCGTGCCTGATCTTGTGCCGCGGCCGCTTGCGGCTGTGGGGCCTCGTGGGCTGGGTCCACTTTTCGATCTTGTGTTGGTACTGGGTGCATCACCAGGACCGCTACCTCCAAGGCATCATGCCGCTGATGGCTTCGGCCACGGCTGCGCTTTTGATCTTGGCTTGGCGTACTGGGGTCATCGCTAGCATCGCGCTCAGTCTGCTCGTGGCTTTGCAAGTGGTGTGGGGCGGGGACGTGTACTTCATCCAGACCCATTCGATGGCCAAGTCGCCGTTGAAGAAGAGCATCGATTTGCTGTCGTCCGGCTACGAGGGCAACTACGACAGGCGCTTCGGCGTGCAGGGCCAATTCCAAGCCGTGGCTCGCGAGTTACCCAAGGGCGCGCGCGTGCTCGTGCACGACGAGAACAATCACCTGGGCCTCGAAGCGCAATCGATCATGGATCGCTTCCCCTTCGAGTATGGCATCAGCTACGGCCTGCAGAAGGACCCGCGCGCCGTTTACGAGCTGTACCGATCGCTCGGTGCCACTCACATCTTGTGGGCGCCGCGCAGCAAAGGCACCGACTCGCTCGCCGGCGATATCATGTTCTACTACTTCGCGTTGAAGCGCTCGCACAGCCTCGGCACTCCAGGTGGCATGCGTCTGGCAAGAATGCCTGAAACGCCGCCGAGCGAGCCATTCAACGACACCGTGGCGGTGTTCTCCTGCTCTGGCTCGTACCCGACCGGGCTCTATCCAGTCTCGAACTTGCGGGTGCCGGTATACGGCCCGCGCCAACGCGACTTTCCAGGTGATGCGCCGCGCCCGATGCCGGAAGATTGGGCTGAATCGCTGGCGCGCGTGGCAGAAATTGCGGTGACCGAAGAGCGATGTTTTCACCACGAAGCAGAGCTCGGTCACCTCGGCTTCGAAAAGATCGTCAGTCGTTCGCGCCCGCCGTCGACCCGCGGTCAGCTGTACTCGATCTGGTTCAGGTAACTTCGTTCGCTATTCGTACAAGTCGATCGGCACGTTGAGCAGGGACGACAGGTCACTCAACGCGCGTCGATTCTCGTCGAAGAATTCGGGATCGCCCAAGTCGGCCGGCGCGACGCGGTCGCGATAGTGCCGCAAGATCCAGGCGCGCACCGCTTCGTACAGCGCGTCATCGAGCAACACGCGGGCGGAGATGGCTCGCGCTTCATCGCTCGTGAGTGGGACGCGGAGGCGCAAACACGCAGGGCCTCCGCCGTTTTTCATCGACCCGTTCACGTCCACGTAGTGCACGGCGCGCACCGCCTTGCTTTCGGTGACGACGCGCTCCAAAAATGCGCGAGCTCGGGGCGTAGCTCGACTTTCTTCCGGAGCCACTACGGCCATGCCGCCCTCGGGCAAGCTGACCAACTGTGAATTGAACGGGTAGGCGTGCACCGCGTCCGCCACGGGCAGCTCCGCGTTCGTGGCCACGACCAGCTCGAATTCATCGCCCAGTCTGGCGCGGAGTTCGGCCATCGGAGCATGGCCTGTGAAAGCCAATTCATGTGCCAAGAGCAGCTGCTGATTGCCGACGCACAGCACGTCACTGTGAAACGCGCCGGCGTCGATGCCCTCCGGTGCTTGCTGCAAGAACAGTAGTTGGTCCTCACGCAGACCGTGCAAGCGTGCACAAGCGACGCTCGCTTCGCGCGTTTGTCGCGCCGGGAAGCTTTGCGCCGAGGCCGTCGCATCCGACGCGCGCCCCCAGCCGAAGACGTGCAGCACACCCTGGCTCGTCACGAGCCGCGTATGATTGGCAGCGCCCTCGTCTGCAAACAACGTCCCCGCAGGCAGCGGATCGTGCACCACGAACCGCTCACCGTCCGCGAAGATCGCGCGCAGCGTGGCCGTCGTGCTCTCCGCCTCGAGACTGCGATGGAACATCGAGCTCAGATTCGCGGGTGTGAAATGCACACGGCCATCCGCGGTATCGCACGAGGGAGCAACGGTCGCGGCGTTCGCCGCCCACATCGAGGAAGAGCTGCCAGTGAGAGCTAGCAGCTCGGGCGCGACGCGCAGCGCGCGCGGCAACACGTCCCGGCTCACTCCGGCGAAACCCAAGCGGCGGAGCGCCCTCAAATTCGGCCTGAGCGGCGGTGGCAGCAGCGCCTGTGGCACGCCGAGCTTGGCGAGGAAGCGCGCCTTCTCCAGCCCCTGCAGCGCGGCGCTCCGCGGATCGCCGCTTTGCCCCCGGTTTTGCGTGCTCGCCAAATTGCCGTAGCTGAGCCCTGCGTAATGGTGCGTCGGACCGACCAGGCCGTCGAAGTTGTACTCGCGCATGCCTCTCTGCAGTATCCACGGAACGCGGGTTGTTGACGAGCAACCGTTGCGAACCCACGCTGCGCGCGTGAGTTCTCGCTCCAGTTCGGCATGGTTTGCGCAGCGTCGCTCGGAACTTGGACGCGTCCCGCTGCTGGTGAAGCGCGTGCTACCCGCCATCCGGCTCGCTAAAGCGTCGAAAACCGCCCCCTTCATTGCGTGGCTAGAAGCCCACGCAGCGCGCACGCCCGCTGCGCTGTTCTGTGAACAGGAGGAGCAACGAGTCAGCTTCGGGGAAGCCAAGAGTCGCGCGCGGCGCCTTGCCCGCGTTTTGGTCGAGACCGGGGTTCACCCTGGCGATGTCGTGGCGTTGATCGGCGGCAACTCGCCGCTTTACCTCGAGCTGATATTGGCGATTAGCCATGCGGGCGCAGCGGCGGCGTTGATCAATCCAGAACTGCGTGGCGAACCATTGGAGCATGCGCTGCGCGCGATCGCTCCGCGCCTTACGTTGGTCGAGAGCGCTGTTCGGCGTGGCTGGCCCGAAACACAGGCTGCGTGGTGCGGGGGGCGAGTGCTCGACTTCGGCGAGGGTGAGCTCGAGAAGCTCGGCGAGCAGGCAGCCGAACTCGACGCATCGCGCGCCGACCCGAGCGGCGACTTCGTCTACATTTTCACCTCGGGCACGACTGGCATGCCCAAACCATGTCGCGTCAGTCACGAACGCGCGCGTTCGGCGGCCACGATCTTCGGCAGTGTGGCGTTCGAATTCCGCGCCGGAGACAAGCTGTATTGCGCGCTTCCGCTCCACCACTCGAGCGCGCTCTTGATCGGCGTGGGCGCGGCGCTGGTGGCCGGCGTGCCCATCGCGCTCCGTCGCAAATTCAGCGCTCGTGAATTCGCGGCAGATCTGCGGCGCTACGAGGCGACGGCCACGCTCTACATCGGTGACGTATGTCGCGCACTAGTGCACTCGGCGCCCAGTCAGGCGGAGCGTGGTTTGAAGCTGCGCGTCGCCGTCGGCAATGGTTTGACGTCGTCAGTCTGGGCCGAATTTCAGCAGCGCTTTGGGCGACCGATGATCCGCGAGTTCTATGCCTCGACAGAAGCGCCTGCGGCGATTCTCAATCTCACCGGCACGGTTGGCTCTCTGGGCCATGTTCCGTTCGAGCGACGTCGCGGTTTTCGTTTGGCGCGACTCGACAGCGAGCAACGCGAGCTCGCGCGAGACACTGACGGTCGCGCGCGCGAGTGCGAACCAGACGAGCCTGGCGAACTCTTGCTCCGGGTATTTCCGAACGAAAACGACCCGCACGGCGCGTTCCGCGGCTACACCGATCACGACGCTTCTGCCGCGCGCATCGCGCACGACGTATTCGAGCCGGGCGACGCCTATTTTCGCTCGGGCGACGTGCTGCGTCGCGATCGACTCGGTTACTACTACTTCGTCGATCGCTTGGGCGATGCGTTCCGTTGGAAAGGCGAAAACATCTCCGCGCTCGAGGTCGAACGAGTGTTGGATTCGGGGCTCGGTTTTCCTGGTGTCGCGGTGTACGGCGTGGCGGTTCCCGGCTACCCGGGGCGCGCCGGTCTCGCGGAAGTCGTCTCGGAAGCGTCTTTCGACCCTGAAGCCATGGCTCACGCGGGGCGCGCGCTGCCGGCTCACGCGCGCCCCTGTTTCGTGCGGCCCGTGACGTCGCTCGAGCATACGAGCTCGTACAAGATCAAGAAGCGCGCGCTCGACCTGTCGTCGTTGGCAGAGGGTGAGTCCCTGTGGGTGCGCCAAAACGACAGTTATGTGGTGTTGACTCGAAAGTTGTGGGACGATCTGTGCCGTGGTCAGGCGCGCCTGTGAATCACCGTTGTTTGCAACGGCGGTCCTGCGCTTCGCGCTCTTGATGGTCGCGCTTTTCGTCTGCGCTTCGTGCAAGCACGAGACGAGCAAGGATATCGAGGGCGAGGCACATCGGCCGAAGCTCGCGTCACTCAAGGCGGACGGCTGGTTGATCGATTTGGACGTTCCGGGCTTCGGCAAATCGGCGCTCGCCGTCCCGCTTGGAGCCAAGTCTCCACGTCCGATCGTGATCGCGTTGCACGGCGCGGCAGATCGACCGGAGTGGGCGTGCGCGGCGCTGCGCAGCATCGCAGGCCCAGCGCCGTTCATTCTCTGTCCGCGCGGTGTGGCTCGCGCAGATTTCGCGGCGAATGATCCGCGCTACACGTTCCGCTCCGCGGATGATACGGCGCGTGAATTGCGCGCGGCGCTCGCCGAGCTCAAACGGCGCTTCGGCGTTTACGTCGCGGCCGGGCCCGTCGTTTTCGCGGGCTTCGAGCTGGGCGCCGATCAGGTCGCGTTCATCGCGCCGCAAGAACCGTCGTTCTTTTCGCGCTTGCTCTTGATCGAACCGTCGCCCGCAAGTTGGACCACTTCGCAGGCGGCGCTTTTCGGTCCTGCCGGCGGTCAGCGGGTCTTGTTCGCTTTTGGGTCCTCCCACCGTGACGAGCTCACTTTGCGGGCTGTACTGACGAAGCGGGGAGGCGCGGATTCACGCTCGCTGTACCTCGGCGAGGGCCCGACGACGCTCGAGGGCCCGACTCGTCGACTACTGAGGCAAAATTGGAGCTGGCTGGCCGCGTCGGCTAAGTCCGGAACTTCAATCGCAAATTTGGCGGGGAGCCCATTGTCGGGTGGTGGGCCGGTGGTGCCCGATCTCGTGGAGCAATGACCGAACGACCGGCTCCATGATCATGGAGTGGTGCGAACGCCAAAATGGGTGTATGAGGCGCGCCCTCCTAATGCCGCGGGCATCACGCTCGACGGCCGTATGGATACGCCGCTTGACATGGCGAGCGGCGCGGCTACCCTCCCGTTCCCCCAAAACCGGCCGCCTCATTTTACCTGGCCGTAAAAGGGTTTTTTTTCGAATGCCTACAGTACAACAGCTGATCCGCCTCGGCAGGGAAGTCATCAAGACGCGCACCGCGTCCCCTGCGCTCCGTTCGTGTCCGCAAAAGCGCGGCGTGTGCCTGCGCGTGTACACGACCACTCCGAAGAAGCCGAACTCGGCGCTCCGCAAAGTGTGTCGCGTCCGCCTCACGAACAGCATGGAAGTGATCAGCTACATCCCGGGTGAAGGTCACAACCTTCAGGAGCACAGCGTGGTGCTCATCCGCGGTGGCCGCGTGAAGGACTTGCCGGGCGTTCGCTACCACGTCGTTCGTGGCACGCTCGATGCGTCGGGCGCCGCCGGCCCCAGCAGCACCAATAAAGCTACCCGCAATCGCAGCCGTTCGAAGTACGGCGTGAAGCGCCCCAAGCAATAAGTCGTATTGAGAGGATATCGCGATGCCCCGCCGTAGAGACGTTCCAAAGCGCAAGATCACGCCCGATCCGAAGTTCAAGGACAAGCTGGTCGCGAAGTTCACCAACTCGCTGATGATCGGTGGCAAGAAGTCCACCGCCGAAGGCATCCTGTACGGTGCGTTCGATGTGAGCAGCGCTCAATTCAAGGAAGATCCGTTGGAGATCTTTCGTAAGGCGCTCGACATCGTCAAGCCGCGCTTGGAAGTGAAGAGCCGCC
>Ga0164241_10002342_pt1 | contig 20799 bp, 14 predicted proteins | sample OricomyardsoilBY_FD_108780 | JGI IMG/M metagenome (GOLD analysis project Ga0164241, IMG submission 108780) | Backyard soil microbial communities from Emeryville, California, USA - Original compost - Back yard soil (BY) | ecosystem: Environmental > Terrestrial > Soil > Unclassified | place: USA... | reverse complement strand
TTCCACCGGGCGCGACATTCCCTGCGAGGTGCGCCTGGTGCGGCTCGCCGGCGGGCCGCGACCGCTGGTGCGCGCCAGCATCACCGATATCTCCGAGCGCAAGCGCGCCGAGATCATCATGGAGAACGAACGAGCATTCTTCGCGCTGCTCGCCTCCAACGCCGGCCTGCCGGCCGTGCTCGACGTGATTTCCGCGCTGGTGCAGGCCGTGTACCCACGCTGCCGCTGCACGATCTCGGTGCTGGCACCGGACGCCAGCTGCTTCGCGTTGACCATCGCGCGGCAGTTGCCGCCGATGCTGGCCGCGGTGCTGGAGCGCACGCCCATCGAGCCGCGGCGCGGCTCGTGCGCCGCGGCCGTGTACTCGGCCTGCGACGTGTTCGTGGCGGACGTCGCCAACGATGCGCACTGGGCGGACCGTCGCCAGGTGGTGCTCGACTCCGGATACCGTGCCGTCTGGTCCATGCCCATCAAGGGCGCCAGCGGCAAGTTGTTGGGTTCGGTTGCCATCTTCCGCCCCGATCCGGGGCTGCCGGACTCGCGCGAGCAGGTGTTGCAGGCGCACGCCGCGCGCCTGGCGGCGCTGGCGATCGAGCGCAACCTGGCCGAGGAGGCGCTGCGCACCAGCGAAGCGAAGTTCCGCGGCCTGTTCGAAGACGTCATCGAGGGCGTGTACCAGAGCACGCGCGACGGCCGCCTGGTCTCGGTCAACAGCGCCATGGTCGAAATGCTGGGTTATGACTCGGCCGAGGAGATGTACGCGCTGCCGAGCTCGGTGATGCTGTACTGGAGCGCGCCGGATCGCGCCGAGTTCGTGAAGCGCGTGGACACCGACGGTGAAGTGCGCTCCATGGAAGTCATCCTGCGCCGCCGCGATGGCTCGCAGGTGGTGGCGCTGGAGAATTCCCGCGGCGTGCGCGATGGCGCCGGCCGCATCGTCGGTTACGAAGGCACGATCTCGGACATCACCGAACGCAAGCGCGCCGAGCAGGCCATCCACGCGGAGAAGGACCGCGCGCACGTCACGCTGCAGTCCATCGGCGATGCGGTGATCACCACCGATGCCGGTGCGCGGATCGACTACCTGAACCCGGTGGCCGAGCGGCTCTCCGGCTGGACCATCGGCGAAGCGCGTGGGCGCGCCATCGGCGAGGTGCTGCAGCTCATCGACGAATCGACGCGCAAGCCCGTGGCCTACACGCTGGACCGGGTGCTGCTGGGCGGTGAAACCTCCGTGCCATCGGATCGCAACGTTCTCGTGAATCGCCGCGGCGAGGAACTCGCCATCCAGGAAACCGCTTCTCCGATCCGCAACCGCGAGGGCGTGGCCATCGGCGCCGTGATCGTGTTCGGCGACGTGACCAAGGAACGCCGCCTCAAGCGTGCGCTGTCGTACCAGGCCAGCCACGACGCGTTGACCGGCCTCATCAACCGCCGCGAGTTCGACGTGCGGCTCGAGTCCGCGGTGTCCGCCGCGCAGCGCGGCGAAGCCGAATACGTGCTGCTGTACGTGGACCTCGACCAGTTCAAGATCGTCAACGACACCTGCGGCCACAGCGCCGGCGACCGGTTGCTGCGCGACATCACCAGCTTGCTCCAGACCCGGGTGCGCGCCTCGGACACGATTGCCCGCCTCGGAGGCGACGAGTTCGGCCTGCTGCTGGAGCGCTGTTCGCTCGAACAGGCCGAACGCGTCGCGGACAGCATCCGCCAGTCGATCAATGGCTACCGTTTCCTGTGGGGTGCAAACAGCCTGTCGGTGGGCGCGAGCATCGGCGTGGTACGTATCGCGCGCGAGATCACCAGTGCGGCGGCGGTGCTGTCGGCCGCCGACATCGCCTGTTACACGGCCAAGGACGGCGGCCGCAATCGCGTGCAGGTCTACGAGCGCGACCACGGCACCAACCGGCACCGCGAGATGCAGTGGGTAGGGCGCATTGCGCGCGCCGTCGAAGACGGGCGGCTGGAGCTGTTCGCCCAGCGGATCTTCCCAACCGCGCCCCCGAGGGGCGACGGCGTCTCGGCCGCGCCGTTGGAAACACCTTTCTACGAGCTCATGGTGCGGCTGCGCGACGAGGACGGCACGCTGGTGCCGCCCAACGAGTTCATCCCGGCCGCCGAGCGCTACAACGTCATGGTCATGGTCGATCGCTGGGTGGTGAACCGGGCCATCGAGCTGCTGGAGGCTTGCGCCAGGACTACCGATCGCTTGCCCCTCCTGGCCGTCAATCTCTCGGGTACGTCGATCAACGACGAGGACTTCCTCGATTTCGTCCTGGCGCGCCTGCGCAGCGAGCAGGTGGCGCGCGCGCTGTGCTTCGAGATCACCGAAACCGCGGCCGTGGCGTCGCTGGCCAAGGCGACCTTCCTGATGCGCGAGCTCAAGGCGCGCGGCTGTCGCTTCGCGCTCGACGACTTCGGCAGCGGCGTATCCTCGTTCGTCTATCTCAAGACCCTGCCGGTGGATTTCCTGAAGATCGACGGGCAGTTCGCCAGCCACGTGGCCACGGACGCCGTGGATCGCAGCATGGTCGAGGCCATTGCCAAGATCGGCCGTGCCATGGAAGTCGCCACGATCGCCGAGAAAGTCGAAAGCGCCGAGGTGCTGACGGTCCTCAAGAACATCGGGGTCGACTACATCCAGGGTTTCCATCTCGCCGAACCCTGCTCCATCGACGAGGTCTTTGAACCTTAGGCATACTGGGCTCATGCAGAGACCCGGCAATGCCGAGCCCTCGTTCACGTTAGGGCTCGAAGAAGAATATCTGCTCGTCGACCTGGCCACGCGCGACCTGGTCTCCGACCCGCCACCCGAACTGCTGCAGCGGTGCATCGCCGAGACCGATGGGCGCGTCAGCCCGGAATTCCTGCGTTCACAACTCGAGGTGAAGACTTCGGTGTGCGGCTCGGTGGCCGCCATGCGCCGCGAGCTGGGGTCCCTGCGCCGCAAGGTCTGCGAGATCTCCGCCAACTACGGCATCACCCCGGTGGCCGTGTCGACGCATCCGTTCGCGCGCGCGCCGCACCGGCCGCCGCACACCGACCACGAGCGTTACGCCGACATCGCGCGCGAGGTGCAGGGCGGTGCGCGCCGCATGCTCATCTGCGGCATGCACGTGCACATCGGGCTCGAGGACGACGAGCTGCGCGTCGACGTGATGAACCAGCTCGCTTATTTCGTGCCGCACCTGCTGGCCCTGTCCTGCTCGTCGCCGTTCTGGGAAGGCGAGGACATGGGCATGCAGTCGTTCAGGCTGATGCTGCTGTCCTCGCTGCCGCGCACCGGCTTGCCGGAGCATTTCGACAGCTACGGCGAGTTCCGCCGGCATCTCGATGCGCTGGTGCGTAATGGTCTCATCGAGGACACCACCAAGATCTGGTGGGACATCCGCCCGAGCTCGCGTTATCCCACGCTCGAGACCCGCGTGTTCGATTGCTGCACGCAGCTCGACGATGCCGTGTGCCTGGCGGCGCTGAACCTCTCGGTGGTGCGCATGCTGTATCGCCTGCGGCGCGAGAACAAATCCTGGCGGCGTTATCCGCGCATGCTGATCGCCGAGAATCGCTGGCGCGCCATGCGCTTCGGATCCGACGCCAGCCTGCTGGACCTGGCACGCGGTGAACTCGTGCCCTTCAACGAGTTGGTCGAGGAGCTGTTGTCCATCATTCGGGACGACGCCGTGGCGCTCGATTGCCTGGCGGAAACCGAGCATGCGCGCGTCATCCTCAAGCGCGGCACCAGCGCGCATCAGCAGCAGGACGTGTACCAGATGGCTCGTCGCCAGGGGGCCACCGACAGCGAAGCGTTGTCGGCGGTGGTCGGCTGGCTGGCCAAGACGACCTGCGCGGTGTAGATAGTCGCTGTCATCCTTGCCGGGGATGGGGCGATGGTCAGGAAATACTGGTTGGCGGTCACGTTCGCCGCAGGCATCGCGCTCGGATTCCTGTTCGGACATTCCAGCGAAGTCGAGCGGCCGGTGGAGCGGATCGGCGCCGGCGATCCGCCGCTCGCGCCCACGCCTGCGCCGGCGATGGCGCCCGCCCCGGCATCGAGGCGCGCCGACCTGCCACCGGCGCGTCCCGTGGCGCCTCCAGCGGAGCCACCACGGCGTGCGGCAGGGCCGCCCGCGTCGATTTCTTTCGCCGTCGAAAACGCCGAACCGGAGCGCTTCGATTACGACAATTACAGCGGCTATTCACTGCCCGTCGATGCGGGACCGAACTTCGGCGCGCAGATCGCCGACAGCATCAGGAACGGCAGGCGCGATTCGCTGGCCCAGGAGCACGTGCAGCTGGAGCGCGAGTTGCGCGACGATTCCTGGTCCTATCCACTCGAAGCCGAACTGCAGAACATGCTGGCGGCGGATCCCGTCATGGGCAAATTCAAGGTTGAACACCTGGAGTGCCGCGCCACGCGGTGCGAGTTACGCGTCAGCGGCAAGGTGCGAATGGAACAGGAGTCGGGGATCAACCAGTGGCTGAGCAACATGCACCGGATCGCGTGGCCCGGTGATGTCCGGGTCGGCACCGCCGTGTTCTCGGGAACCGAGGACGGCTCGGAGGGAATGCTGATGCTGCACAGGCCCCCGGCGAAGAACTAGCGCTGCCCGCAGACCGCGCCGCTCACCAGCTGGGCCACCGCCGTGCAGGCATTGACCGAGAGGAACGGCCCGCGCGTCGTGTCGTGTTTCTGCGTGGATTGCGCCAGCATGGCGCGCAGCTTGTCGACGCCGAGCTTCTGGTTGCGCGCCAGCAGCAGCGCGACCACGCCGGTGATCTGCGCGGTGGCCAGCGAGCTGCCCGAGGCGAAGTCGTAGTGGCCGTTGGGCACCAGCGTCACGATGTCGCGCGCCGGGGCGCGCAGCACGTCTTCACCATCGGACGACGAGGTCTCGGCCTCGGCCACCGGCAGAACCCGCGGTAGTTTGGCCGGGAAGCGGAAGCGCGGATCGTCGGACACGGCACCCACGACGATCACGCCGCTCGCGGTGGCCTTGTCGACCAGTGCTTCGAGCAGCGCATCGCTGGGCCCGACCAGGCTGAGATTGATGACCTGCGCCCTGGCGGCCAGCGCGTCGGCCAGCGCCTGCGCCAGCGTGAAGGAGTTGCAGCGGCCCGGGCTGGCGGGCGTCGGCTGCCAGCAGGCCTTGTAGGCCATAAGCCTGACGTCGGGCGCTACGCCCACGATGCCGATGCCATTGTTGGCCGCGGCCGCGATCAGGCCGGCCACCTGCGTGCCGTGGCGGTCGTTGCGGAACTCGGTGGCGTCGTCGTCGATGTAATTGCGTGTGAGCTGCGTGCGCCCGGCGAGATCCGGGTGCTCGACGTCGATGCCGGTGTCGATGATGGCCACGCGGATGCCGGCGCCCTTGCTGAAGACGTGCGCCTCGGCCACGTCCAGCGCGTTGACGTTCGATTGCAGGCGCGCGTACGGGTCGTCGAAGGGCGTGCTGGCGCTGCTCGCCGACTGGAACTCGTTGAGCGGTTGCGCGATCAGCACGCGCTTGTCGGCCAGCAGTTTCTCGATGACCGCTTCACGCGTGGTGCCCGGCGGAATCCGGAACAACACGCAGTGCATCTGCAGCTGTTCGATCGGCCACTCGGACACCAGCGTCAGCGAATGTCTGCGCGCGATGTCGCGGATCAGCGAGGCCGCGGTGGCGCTGACTCGGTAGTTGGTCGTGGTGCCGTAGCCGTGCGCGGTGCCGCCGACCGCCGCCGGCCTGCCGGTCACCGGGTTGGCGACCGCGACCACGATGAACTGGGTGGGATCGGTGCGCACTTCCGCGGGCGTACGCACCTCGGGTGGTGCCGCCGTGGCCGGATCGGACAGCGCGAAGGCGCTCGCCGCCAGCAGCAGACCGATGACCAGCCGCGAGGCGAAGTCAGCGAGCGATGGGCTGCGCAAACGTGACATTCGGATCCTTCGACAGAACCGCGGCCACGGAATCCGCCGTGGCGCCCGACGCCACCGCGTCGGCCGACAGCTCTGCACGGAAGTTACCCTCGCCGCCGGGCCCGCCGACGATACTCAGGCCCTGGTGCGTCAACAAAGTGTTCACGGTGCTCATCGAGGTTTGCGGCGCAAACGCGAGGCTCACAGCCGGCGCATCCAGGCGCGCTTCCGGCGTCGACACGGTCTTGTAAGGGTTGTCGTCATGCTGCTTGTTCAGGGTCATGCCGAGGATTCCGAGCCCGATGGCCTGGACCACGACCGCGGCCGCCAGCCAGCGCACGGTGCGCGAGGAGCGCGGCACCGGCACGGCGACACCCGTGGTGCCGGTGGCTGGCGTGGACGCGGACTCCGAGGCCTCGATGCGCGCCCAGAGCTTGTTGAACGAACGTTGTTCCTCCGAGGCGACCGGCTGCGGCGAGGCCGACTCCTCGCGGTTGACGTGCGAGGCCACGAGCCGCTGCGATGCCAGCTCCGCGCGGCATTCGGCGCAAGCCTGGACATGGGCTTCGACCCACTCACGATCCTCGGGCGCGATGCGGCCGTTGGCGAGCCAGGGCAGCAGCGCCCAGGCTTCGGCGTGAGTATCGGGAACACGGTTCATGAGTTGTCTCCGGACATGCCTGCGAGCTTGGGCAGGACTTGTTTGAGTGTTTCGCGGGCCCGGAACAGGCGGGTCTTCACCGTGTTCACCGGGCAGTCGAGGATCGCGGCCACTTCTTCACATGAGTGGCCGAGAGTGTACGTGAGTTCGAGCGCCATGCGCTGTTCCACCGGCAGCCGTTCCAGCCCCAGGGACAGCCATTGCTGGTTGGTTTCTTCCTCTTCGGTAGATCCGACACTGATCGAGTCTTCGTCGAAGGGTTGATCGGCCACCGGGCGCAGCTTGGCGCGCCGCAGGGCGTTCAGGGCGCGCCGGTAGGCGATGCCGATGATCCAGGTGGAGAGCTGCGAGGCGCCGCGGAAGTCCGCCGCCTTGGTCCAGACCACCCAGAAGGTGTCGTTGATGACTTCCTCAATGTCCTCGCGGCGCACCGACATGCGGGCCAGCAGGCGTGACAGGCGCTGGTAGTAGTTGCCGTACAGGGTGCGAAACGCACCCTGGTCCTTGGAGCGGGCGATGCGTTCCAGCAGCTCCCGCTCGGTGGCGTCGGTATGCGGGGCTGGAACCGCCCTGGAATTCACGTTTTCGACGCTCTGCAATGGCACGGTGGCAACCTATGGAGACCAGTTGCTGATGAGTACCCGCGGGGAACGGCCCGGTTCCCGGCTACTGGTTCGAGAAGCGCCACAGCGCGGTGAGCGCCACCCGGTCACCGACGGCGTCTGCGTCGAAATGATCCGCGGCGCGGTCGTCGACGCCGAGGTAGGCCAGCTGCAGTTCGAACGGCGCCAGTGTCGCGGTGAGCGTCACGTTCCAGTAGTTGTAGCTGTCGTGGTAGACGTCATCGAGCGCGTAGTGGCCGAATCCGGCCGAAATCGCGAAGCGGTCGTTGAACGGATGGCGGCCCGACAGCTCGAACGCCCAGGTCTGGCCTTCCTCGTAGCCGGGCGAGGAGGCGACCGCCTCGACCTCGGGCGAGTAGCTAGTCGCGAAGAACACCCGGTTGTGGAAGCCGACCGTGCCGGTGACCTCGGTGCGGTTGTAGTTCTTGCGGCGCGGATCGTCCGGATAGGTGTACTGCGACAGTCGCACGTCGCCGGAGAAATCCTCTGAGATCCGCCAGTAGCGGCCGGCCCAGAAATCCACCTCGAGGTTGGGGCTGGGACCGGCGTTCGGATCGCAGGTGGCGGCGAAGACGCCGACGTAGAACTCCTTCGGGAATTCCACGTCGAGCGAGCCCTGTGCCGCCGGTTTGCCGCGCGTCAGTGACAGGCCGCGAAACACGAAGTCGGAGGTGCCGCCCAGGCTGCCTGTGACGATGGTCGCGGAATCCGCGTGCGCCGTGGGCATCGCGGCCAGGGCGATCAGCAGGAGGGGTCCGCGTCGGAACTTCACGTCAGGGATTCTCTCAGGGCAATCCAGTGCCCGGCCGGAGTCTACACCAAGGGTTGTGACTACGATCCGGTCGATTTGCCCGGCGCTTTGACATCATCACCGGCAGGTTCCATGCAGTTTTCCCTCGGAAAATTCGCCGACCGCTGGGCGCGGATTTCGATCACGTTGTGCGTGATCTACAGCATCGTCTGCGCACTGGCGATGGCGATGGGCTGGGGCGGGGAAGCGACCGCCGAATACATCGGTGCCTGGGGCACGATGCCGATCGAGGTGGCGGTCGCGCTCATGTTGTGGCCGGTGATCACCGATGCCGAGCTCACGTTCCGCCGACGACTCGCGTTCCGCCTGTTCTTCGGCGCGTTGTTGCTGGATCTCATCGCCAGTGTGGGCTGGGGCTACAGCGCGCTCACCGAAAACGTCACCTTCGGCTCCTGGCCCGACGTGCTCTATCTTTTCTACTACCCGATGGCCGCCGGTGCGTGCGGCCTCCTGTACTTCGATCTCGGCGGTCGGCTCAACACCGCGCGCTCCCTGATCGACTTCGCCACGGTTTCCATCGGCGTCGGCGCGCTACTGTGGTTCACCGCGCTGCAGCCGCTGGGCGACATGGACGCAGCGCAACTCGCGGCGAACTGGTCGGCGGCGGGTTACGGCATCGGCAATGCCATCGCGCTGATTGCCGGTGCCATGGTGGCGATGCAGATCAACGACTGGCGCAGCGAGCGTCCGCTGGTGTGGCTGCTGGCGGCGATGGTTGCCACGCTGGTCGCCGATCTCCTGTGGGTGAACGCGGAGCTGCGTGGTGCCTACGCGGTCGGTGGCGGCATCGATTTCGCGTATTTCTTCTTCTACCTGTGCCTGTTCATGAGCGCGTGGGCGCAGCGCCGTCACCGGCGGCCGACTTCGGACCTGGTGGGCCTGCAGGGCGACCTGCGCGGCTCGCTGCCGATCGTGGCGCTGGTCACCGGCATCATCGCGCTGCTGGACGATCGCCTGCAGCTCACGAATTTCCAGTCGCCGCAGCTCATCCTCGTCATGGTGGTCGCGACGGTGCTGGTGATCGCGAGCCAGGCGCTGGCCACGCGCGAAGTGGTGGGCTTGCATCGCGAGGTGGCCACGCGGCGCTTCGATGAACGTCTGACGGAGCTGGTGCGCCGCTCCAGCGACATGATCGCCATCTGCGATACCGACGGCGTGATCCGCTACGCCAGCCCGTCGTCGCTGCAGCTGCTCGGCGTCAAGCCGGCCGAACTGGTGGGCAGCCGGCTCGACGACGTGCTCGGCCCCGAATCGCCGCACGCGCGCGCGGTGTTCGACGAGGTGCTGCTGGCGCCGCATTCCGAGCAGACCGCCGCGTTTTCCATCCCGCAGGTGGAAGGCGAGAAACGCTCGTTCAAGATGGTGGTCGCCAACCTGTGCCACGTGGATTCGATCCGCGGCATCACGCTGAACATCCGCGACGTGTCCGACGCCACGCGCCTCAACGACCAGCTGCGTACGCTGGCCTTCCACGATTCGCTGACCTTGCTCGCCAATCGCTCGCTGTTCTCCGATCGCGTGCACCTGGCGATCCGGCACCTCGAGGACGGCATGACGCCGGCGGTGTTGTTCATCGACCTCGACAACTTCAAGACCGTCAACGACAGCCTGGGTCACAGCGCCGGCGACCAGTTGCTGCGCAGCTTCGCGCACCGGCTGGTGCAGTGCACGCGCGCCGGCGATACCGTCGCGCGGCTCGGCGGTGACGAGTTCGCGGTGCTGATCGACCATGCGCCGGGTGTCGAGGCGGCCATGACGGTGGCGCGCCAGGTCATCGACTGCTGCCGCGTGCCATTCGAGATCAAAGCGCAGAGCGTGCGCATCGGTGCCAGCGTGGGCGTGGCGGTCGCCGACCGAGCCAGCAACGTGGAGCGGCTGCTGCGTAATGCCGACGCGGCCATGTACTCGGCCAAGTCGCGCGGCAAGGGCCACGCCGAGATCTTCGAGCCCTCCATGCTGCGCGCCGCGCGTCGCCGCATCCGCATCGAGAACGAGCTGGCCGTGGCCATCGAGAAGGATCAGCTCGAAGCCCACTACCAGCCCACGGTGGATCTCGCTTCGCGCCACCTGGTCGGTGTCGAGGCGCTGATGCGCTGGCGCCATCCGACGCGCGGCCTGGTGATGCCGGGCGAGTTCATCCCGCTGGCGGAGGAGACCGGGCAGATCGTGCCGATGACGCGCTGGATGCTCCACCGCGCCTGTGGCGACCTGGTGCGTTTGCAGCGTGGCATCCCGCACGGCGAAGGCGTGCGGATCTCCGTGAACGTCTCGAGCCGTTATCTCAACCACGGCAACGTCGCCGCCGACGTGCGCGCGGCGCTGGCCGCGCATCGCGTGCGGCCCGACTGCCTGATCCTCGAGGTGACCGAGAGCCTGCTGCTCGAGAACTCGACGCAGCTCGAGCAGACCTTCAAGGAGCTGAAGATGATCGGCGTCGGCCTGGCGCTCGACGACTTCGGCACCGGCTATTCCTCGCTGTCGTACCTGCACCGCTTCCCGATCGACATCCTGAAAATCGACCGTTCGTTCGTCGAGCGGCTGGTGCGCGAGCGCGACGGCATCGAAGGCGTGGATGCGGTGGCGCTGGCCCGCGCCATCCTTTCGCTGGCCGCGGCCCTTGGGCTCGACACCGTGGCCGAAGGGATCGAGGTCGAGGCGCAACGCGAAACCTTGTTAGGACTGGGATGCAAGACCGGCCAGGGATACGTGTTCGGCAAGCCCATGCCCATCGAGGAGATCTTCGAGGCGGCCGTGACGCGCCGCCGCAGCCTGCTGGCCGGCAATCTCGCGGGCCCGGTCGACTTCTCTCCCACCGGGCGATTCCGGGGCATCTGACATAACCCGTGGAAGCGCTTCTCATAACCTGACGGGCAGGGAACACACCTCTCGAACGGCCGAAGATATGCGACCTGCGTGGGATTCCGCCCTCCGGCGCTCGACTAATCTGCTCCCCACACAAGCAGAACAAGATCAGCGGAGCAATCGGTGAGGTCGGCAGAAACTACATCGCTCGACTCGGTGGTCGTGCCCGAGCGGAGCAAAGAGAGCGTTTTACGTGCGGTTTGCCTGCGCCTGGGCTGCACGGCGGCCACCGCCGTGTTCCCGCGCGAGGAATCGCGCGCGGTCTGGGGACGTTCCGAGGAAGACCTGGGCTTCGCGCGCGCACAGCTCGGTATCGTGGGCGAAGAGCTCGCGCGCCGCGTCAGCGACACGCGCAAGCCCATCGCCACCAACAAGCTCAAGCACGCCAGCGGCGGCACGATCGCCTGCAAGCTGGTGGCCGTGCCGCTGATCGCGCGCGGCGGTTCGGCCGGCGCGCTGATCATCTTCAACCGGCCCGACGAGCCGAGCTTCGACGAATTCACTGTGCGCCGCCTGGCGCGTTTCGCGCGGCTGCTGGCGCGCAGTGCCACGCAGGACCGAGATTCGCTCACCGGCCTTTTGTCCTGGGACGGCTTCAAGTCGCGCGTGGACTCCTGGGTGCGCAGCGCGCCGGCCTCGGCCATGGTGTCGCTGCTGTACGGTGACATCGATCGCCTGCATCTCATCAATGACCTCGCGGGCTTCTCCGACGGTGACAAGGTCATCGGGCGCTGCGGTGGTTCCATCAAGCGAGCGCTGATCGGCGCGGACAGCTTTGCCTGCCGCCTGTCCGGCGATCGCTTCACCGTGTTCCTGCCGCACATGAACCTGGCGCAGGCGCGCCAGCTCGCCGACAGCATCTGCCGCGAAGTCAGCAATGCGGCCGGCACGCTCGCCAGCAAGCAGCCTGACCACCCGGTCTCCATGTCGTGGGGCGCGGTGTCGACCTCGGCCTCGGACCTGCACCTCGACCATCGCATCGCCGAGGCGGAGATCGCCTGCAAGACCGCCAAGGATCGCGGCCGTGGCCGCGTCGAGGTCTACCAGGACACCGATCAGAGCATGATCCGCCGCCACGACGAGATCGGGCTCATCGGCAGTGTGCGCGAAGCCTTGCGTCACAAGCGCATCGTGGTGTTCGCGCAGCCGATCACGCCGCTGATCAATCGCGCGCTGCCGGTGACCTACGAGCTGCTGGTGCGCATCATCGACTGCAAGGGCAACCTGGTCGAGGCCGCGGACTTCATGTCGGCCGCCACTCGCTACCAGATCCTTCCCGAGATCGATCGCGCCGTCTGTGAACGCGCCTTCGAACAGCTCAGCAAGAGCACCAGCTCCGCGGGGCCGTTGCGCGTGTCGATCAATCTTTCCGGCCCGACGCTGTCGGACCCGGAATTCCTCGAGTGGCTGCTGTCCGCGATGGCCAAGTACGGCATCGACGGCACCAGCCTGGCGTTCGAGATCACCGAGGCCGCGGCCGCGGCCAATCTCGCCCAGGTACAGCAGTTCATCCGCCGCCTCACCTCGCACGGCGTGCGCTTCGCGCTGGATGACTTCGGCACCGGGGTGAGCTCGCTGGCCTATCTCAAGAACCTCGAGATCAGCACCATCAAGCTCGACGGCTCGTACGTGCGCGACGTGTTGACCAACACGCGTTCGCAGGCGCTGGTGCGGGCGATCGTGCAGCTGGCCGATGCCATGGGCATCACCACTGTCGCGGAGTTCGTCGAGACCAACGGCGTGCGCGACCGGCTCGCGGCGCTCGGCATCCAGTTCGGCCAGGGTTATGCGCTCGGCCGGCCCGGGCCGCTCGAGAACGTGCTCGCGGCGGTCGCGGATCGCGCGCCCGAAGGGCGCGAACGTCCATTCACCACCGACCAGGCCATGGTGACCCCGTCGGGCATCCCGATCATGTTCAAGCACGCCTAGGCGTAATGGGGTCAGACCCCATTTCCTAGCAAATTGTGCCGGACCTCGATCTGCGCGGGCGGCCAACACCGATCATCGTCTGCTGCAATTCGTTTGAACTGGCAGTTCGCGAAACCCACTCGTCCGCCCCGAACGGCCTTTGGCGGTTCACGCTTGTCCTGATGGCTGCCAGCTCCGCGGAAGTTTGCGGTTGGTTCACGAATTCGCTCCAGGCGGATGGAAGCGGTGTCGGCGGCTCGGTAAGGCGCAATAAAGCGTGGCCGCGGACGCGCGCGTGCAAGCTTCCCCATCGCCATTCTTCGGCGCGCGCCACGAGCTTCGCGCGCGCCGCGTTGCGTTCGACATACCTGAGCAGCGTGAGCAGGTGATGATCGCCCTGCACGGGAAAATGCTTGTACCGTCCCTGCCAGACATGGCCTGTCGTGCCGTACTTTTCGTGGTAGTGGCGCGCATGTGTCGTGAACAACCACTGCATCCATCGCGGAATGTCGCCATCGCCGTCAGGGCGAACCACGAGATGAATGTGATTGGGCATCAGGCAATACGCGAATAGAGGCATCTCGATTCGCTGCTGCACTTTTTCGATCAGCCGGATGAATGCCAGGTAGTCCGCGGATTCGTGGAATACCTCTGCTTTTCGATTCGCGCGGTTCAAGACGTGATAACACTGACCGGCAAAGGTGTGGCGCGGTGGCCTTGGCATCACGACAAGCTATCGATGTCGGTACTCGCCGAGTATCGACAAATCTCGTGGCGAGCAATCAATTCCCAAACTTCTTGAGAAACGCGTGAGTCGGCTCTGGCACCTTTTGCTAGCAAATGGGGTCTGACCCCATTTATGCTGCGCCGCGTGATCAGACTCACGCGTTATCAATGGACCGTCTTTCTCGCGGCCTGGCTCGGCTGGGGCTTCGATATCTTCGACGGGCTGCTGTTCAACTTCGTCGCTCCCAACGCCATTCCCACCTTGTTAGGCGTGCCCATCGGCGGCGACGAAGCCAGGGCCGCGCTGCCTTATTGGACCGGCATCCTCAATTCGCTGTTGTTGCTGGGCTGGGCCGCCGGCGGCGTGTTGTTCGGGCCGATCTCCGATCGATTCGGCCGCAAGCGCGTGCTGATGCTGACCATGCTGCTGTACGCGATCGGTACCGCCTCCTGCGCCTTCGTCACCGAGATGTGGCAGCTCATCCTGTGCCGGATCATCGCCAGCCTCGGCATCGGCGGCGAGTGGGCCGCCGGCTCCGCCATGGTCGCCGAAGTGGTGCCCGAAGATCAGCGCGTCGAGGCGGGTGCCTTGTTGTACACGTCCGCGCCGCTGGGCCTGTTCCTCGCGACCTTCGTGAACTCGGAGGTGGCCGGCAACTGGTTCGCGCACGACCCGGCCATGTCCTGGCGCTACGTGCTGTTGTTCGGCCTGATCCCCGCGGCCGTCGCTTTCGTGGTGCGCGCCTTCGTGCGCGAGCCCGAGCGCTGGGCGTCGGCGACCGCGCACGCGGCACCGGCGCGGGTGCGCGAAATCTTCGCGCCCGGCGTACGCGCCCGGACCGCCAGCGCGCTCATCGTGACGCTGGTGGCGCTGATCACCTGGTGGACCTGCAATGCCTTCCTGCAGGCGCTGTGCAATTCGCTCGCCGGCGCGGAGGCCGTGGCCCGCGCTCTCGACCCCGCGGCCACCGCCGCGCTCAAGCAGCACTGGATCAAGCTGGGCACCACCTGCTTCAACTGGGGCGGCCTCATCGGCACGCTGCTCACCATCCCGATCGCGAAATACCTGGGCCGGCGCAAGCTGTTCTTCATCTATTTCGCCGGCAGCGCGCTCGCGGTCATGGCGGCCTGCGGCCTGGACATCGCCTCCGAGACGCGCCTGTACCTGTGGTTCTTCATCGGGCTCACCGTGTTCGGCGTGTTCGGCTGCTTCCCGTTCTATCTACCCGAGCTGTATCCGACCCGGCTGCGCTCCACGGGCAGCGGCTTCTGTTACAACATTGGCCGCGTGATCACGGCCGGCGGCGTGTTCGCCGTCGGGTCGATCGCGCAGGGTGCCAAGGGCGATCCGAAAATCATCCTCGACACCCTGTTCGTGATCGGCTTCGTGCCCATCGCCGGCCTGCTGCTGCTGCGCTGGGTCATCGAGACCCGCGGGCAGACGATGCCCGACTGACCGCCTCAGGGTTGATAGGCGGAGAAATCGTCGAAGTCGGTTGCCGCCTTGAACATGGCGGGACCGGAATTGCCGCGCGGCAGTGAACCATCGATGGCTTCCAGCAGCAGCACGCCGTTGACATAGGCGCGCAGCGTGTTGCCGATGGCGTCCAGCCGCAGCCCGTACCAGGTGGCCGGCAGCACCGCGAACGGCGCGCTCGCCAGCGTGGTCACGGTGCCGTTGACGACCTTGCGCAGGCTCACGGTGTTCGAGCTGCGCAGCGACAGGAAATAGAAGTTCTCGGCGTTGACGTGCCGCGCCATGACGCCAAACCAACGTTCCTGCGTACCGGTGGGCGTGGCGAAGGTGTCGAGCCGCGCGCGCACGCGCACGATCTGGTCGTCGGCCGCCACGCCGATGCTGGCGCGCGCGTCGCCGGCCACCGAGCTCTGGCTGTAGAACGTCGAGCTGCCGACCCCGAGATTCCAGAATCCGAGACCCGTGTGCCTCCACGGGCCCGGGCCGGCCTCGAAGTCGGTGGCAAACATCGTGGCCTCGAGAGTCGGGCTGACGATCACGTTGTCGAATTCCGCCTGCGCGCGATCGGTGAGCAGCGCGGCGCGGCCGTGCGAGGCGCCCGCGCTGTCCGCGTCGACGATGAGTCGCCCATCCACGAGCAGCCGGTGCAACGTGCCAACCGATTCGAAACGCACGCGGTAGTTGCGGCCCGGCACCATCCGGAATGCGGCCGACGCCAGTAGCTTGCGCGTGCCGCCGGCGGTGCGATGCAGTTCGACGCGCCCGTCGTTGCGCAGCACGGCGTCGAAGAAATTCTCCGGGCCCTGGTAGCGGGTGGCGAGCCCGACGCTGCTGGTGCTGGCGGCGAAACTGATCACGCGCAGGTCGGTCTCGATGGCTTCGCTGGTGAAGTCGGAGGCGTCGAGTACCGCGCGCGTCGCGATCGCCACCTGTGTCTGGCGCAGCACGCGCGAGATGCCGCGCGGCGCCGTGCCGAAGGCGCTGCCGGCACTGATGCTCCAGCCGCTGCCATTGCCGTTGGTGAAGGTGTCCTGGATCCGCGTCGGCGCAGTGAGCGTCGCCGGCAGCTCGAAGTAGTACACCTGGCCATTGCCGTTGTCGCCGACCAGTACGCGCCGGCCGCTGATGGAGATCGCGCGCCCCAGCGAAACACCGTTCTTCGCGGCCAGCACCGCCACGTGGTCGAAGCTGCCGCTGCTGTGCCGCTGGAAGACATTGACCACGCTGGCGTTGCGGTCGTAGCTCCAGGCGTGTTGCAACAGGAACTGGTCGGTGTGCGCGAAGCTGCCCGCGGTTCCCGAGCCCATGAAGCTGTCCAATGCCTGGATGCGCGAATCCAGCGCGAAGCCGAAGGCCGGCTCCTCGCGGAATAGATAGGTGCCGCTCTCGTTGCTGCCGGCCACGAACACGTCGGGCCCGCGCACCGCGACCTCGTCGCCGAAACGCGTGGCGCCTTCGGGCGGGCGCACGCCGGCGAAGGGAAAAGGGTTCCAGCCCTCGGCACCGTCGTCGTGGAAGATGAACGCCTCGGGGATGGGATCCTCCTCACCGTCCGGCTGCATCACGACGGCCCACGGGCCGGAGAGATCCGCGGGACCTCCCCGGAACTCGTCATCGCCGCCCGCCGCCCGCTGCTTGCCCTCGAGCACCGCGGCGGTCCGCCAGGTGCCGTTCGAATCCGGCTGGAACACCAGTCCGTTCCACGGCGCGGTGCCATCGCCGCTCAGCACGCGGCCGCCATCGACCACCAGGTGTTTGCCCGGGCCGTCGACGCTGAGATCCGCGGGCTGGCGCACCCAGCCGGTGGCGGTCAATTTCCAGATGTCGGTGCGCGCGGTCTGCACCGCGGCGAGGCCATTCTGCATGGCGACCGCCAGCGGAATCGGGAACGTGCGTATCTGCAGGGTCTCCTGCAGGCGCCGCACCAGTTCCCAGCGCGTACCGTTGCGATGGAACATGAATGCGGTGGCGAAGTCCTGCCTGAGGGTCGGGTCGCCGCCCGGGTCTTCGACGGTGCGTGCCGCCGTGGCGAGCGCGTAATCACCATCGACGGCCACGTCGGTCGCGAACGTCTCGTAGGCCGGGTCCGGTGTTGCGAAGCTGGACAGGGGCTCGAGGGTCACGGGCCGTGCCAGGGCCACCGACGTCGTCAAGCCGGCGGTGGCGGCGCAAAGCAGTGCAACACGGAACGCGGCGTGCATGGAAACCTTGGGCTGGGCCCATTGTAGTTAGCCTCGAACGTGCAAGTTGCTTGCCATGCGCCTCCGGGGCGCCGGCGCGCGTTGCCAGGCGGCGACAGCGCCAGCGGGGCCCCACATGCGTCGATGGCGCGCAACAATTGCGCGGAGTGTCGGAAAAAAATTACGCGCGTCCTACAACCGCATTACGGCGGTAGTTAGTCAGCGGCCGCCGTCCTACAGGCGGGCGGCGCTCACCTCATCGGCGCGTCGCCGGGGTCTTCGACGGACAGTTGCACGGTGAGCTTGCCGGCGTGCCGGAACTCGAGGGTCAACGGAACGGACCTGCCGGGCTGCAGTGGGGCATGCAGGTCGACCAGCATCAGGTGAATCCCGCCGGGCTCGATCTTCACCGTCGCTCCGGGTGCAATCGTGACCTCGGTGAGCGGCCGCATGCGCGCCATGCCTTCCGAGATCGTGGTCTCGTGGATCTGCACCGACGCGGCGGCCGGCGAGCTCGCGCCCGTGAGCACCTCGGGCTCGGCGCCGTTGTTGGTGATGGATAGATAGGCCACGCCCATGGCCAAGCCCGCCGGGGTGGGCCGTGACCAGGGGTGGCCGATGACGAGTTTGCCGAGCTCGAATGGATGGGCGAATGCCGGCGCGACCAGCAAGGCCGCGTAAAGTACAGATCGACGCAACATGAAGGCTCCCGCGCGAACGGTGCGCAGGCTACTTGCTGACTACGCGCAGTTTGCGCAGCAGCTGCCGATCGACGTAGGTGCGGCCGTCCAGCACCAGGCGATCCTGGTACTGCTGCAGCTGGTGCATCCAGAACATCACGATGATGCAGGACACCAGCGCGGTGAGCGTGGCGTTGAACGTGATGCCGAGGCCCATGGTGACGCCGGAGATGTCGCCACCCATGGCGCCCTGCGCTTCCTGCAGCGCCGCGCCGATACCGCGCACCGTGCCGACGAATCCCACCGCGGGGATCGCCCATGCCGTGAAGCGCACCATCGACAGCTTGGTGTCCATGCTGGCCGCTTCGAAATCACATTCGTCGCGTACCGCCTCGGCGGCATCCTGCACGCTGCGCGTGGCCCCGAAGCGGTTGTACGCCACCATCAGCAGCCGCGGCACGAAGCCGTCCTGCTCTTCGCGTGGCAGGTTCTCGAGCGGGCGCGAATACACGCGCGCATCTTCGGGCAACACCACCTGCGCTTCGCCGAGTTTCACGTAATCCCGGTCGAGCAGCTTGCGATCCTTGTTGGTGATCCAGGCCTGGCGGCCCAGCAGGAACAGCGCCCACATGCACAGCGTGACGCACAGCTCCTGCTCATGGTCTTTCAGGATCACGTACACCGAGCGCAGCTGGATGACCTGGTGCTTGACGTCCTGCTTGTTGACCACCGTGATGCGCTGGGACAGCACGGCCTCGGCACGCGGCCGGATGATCAGCGTCCAGATGCTGTGCATGACGATGAGTGAAAGCAGCAGCGCGCTGATGCTGTAGACCGCGTCGTCGAGCACCCAGTGCGGGCGCTCCTGTCGTTTGGCGGCGGTCTTGTCCAGGGTCAGGTTGCTTTCGGTGGCCATGCAGGGAAGTCTCGCTCCGGTACTTAGACCGAATAATTGTGGCTCAAAAACCTAATCGTTAGTCGGCTTGCCGGATCAATAAGTTCCATGGCGCTGTGACCGGATTGTAACCGCGTCGTTACTCGGGCTACTACCGGCTCGCTGATAGCATGGCCGCCCGGTTTTACGCACGCATCCCCGAATGTCCATCGCGCTCGACCAAGTCACCAAGCGGTATCAGGAACAACCGGTCGTCAACGACGTTTCCATCGAAATGGACGAGGGCGAGTTCTTCGTCCTGCTGGGGCCCTCCGGCTCGGGCAAGAGCACCCTGTTGCGGGCCATTGCCGGCCTCACCGGCATCGACCATGGGCGCATCTCCCTGCACGGGCGCGACGTGACCCATGTCCGGGCGCGCGATCGCGGCGTGGGCCTGGTGTTCCAGAATTACGCCCTGTTCCGCCATATGACCGTTGCGGACAACATCGAATTCGCCTTGCGCGTCCGGCGCATGAAGCGCGCCGAGCGGATTGCCCGTCGCAAGGAGCTGTTGAAGCTGGTGGCTCTCGAGGGCCTGGACGAACGCCTGCCGGGCCAGCTGTCCGGCGGCCAGCAGCAGCGCGTGGCCGTGGCCCGCGCGCTGGCGCACAAACCACAGGTGCTGCTGCTCGACGAACCGTTCGGTGCCCTGGACGCGAAGATCCGCGAAGAGCTCCGCCGCACCATCCGCTCGGTGCAGCGGGAGCTGGGCATCACCACGGTGCTGGTCACGCACGACCAGGAAGAAGCCTTCGCGCTGGCCGATACCATCGGAGTCATGAACCACGGCCGCCTGCTCGAGGTGGGCCATCCGCACGATCTCTACGCGCAGCCCGCGACGCGTTTCGTCGCGACCTTTCTCGGCGCCGCCAACCTGCTGCTGGCGCGCCAGGGCTCTGAAGGAATCCGTTTCGGCGCCACGCCCGTCACCGCCGAAGGTTCGGAGCGGCTGCACGGCAGCCGCGAGCACGAAGTGGTCGCCGTGCTGCGGCCCGAGGAAGTCGAGGTCGCCACCACGCGCGAACAGCTTTCATCCAACTACATTGCGCGCGGAGCGGTCGAGGAGATCCAGTTCACGGGCGCACTCGAACGCCTGCGTGTCCGCCTGCTGGATGAACCCAGCGCGGCGCAATTGCTGGGCTCGGGCAATGCCGCCGAGGCGCGCCTCGAAGTAACCCGCACACAACCCGAACGCCGCGAATTGCCGCTGCGCCCGGGTACGCAGGTGGCGCTGGGCGCACGACGCCTGCACGTGCTGCCGACACCGATTTCGAGCTTCCTGGCCTGCGCACCCACCGAGGCCGAGGCCGAGTTGCTGGCTCGCGAGCCGCTGCTCGAGGGACTTTCTACCCGCATGAAGACGCGCGTCAGCGTGCGCGCCATCGATGCCTTGCAGGGCACGCCCGTGCCGTTCGCGGGCGTGGCCGCGATCGCCGCCGGCGACCAGGCAGCGCCGACGGTGGAATGGCTGCTCAGGCACGGCGCCGCGGAAGTCCTGGTGTTGCCGCGTAATGCCCCCAGCCCGGTGCGGGTCTACATCCACTGGACCGACGAGGCGGTACGCCGCGCCACGCTCGCCGTGTCGGCCAGCCTGTTGCGACACGTGACCGCGGAAGCGGTCTATCTCGGGATCGTGGCCGAGGGCGCGCAGGGCACGGGCCGCGCGGCTCCCATGCGCAAGCTGCTGGATGCGCGCTCGGAAGCGCAGCAAAGCCACGGCCTGGAAATGCGCACCGAGCTCGCGATCGGCGAGACGGTCGCCGAACTCACGCGCAATCTCTCGGCCGGCACGGCGCAGATGCTGGTGCTGGGTATCACCGACATCGACGAAGCGGGTACCGCATACCGCGGCCTGCTGGCGGCGCAACCCGGCTGGCCGGTGCTCATCGTCTACCGGCCGCCGGAGCTCGGCGTGCGCAGTAATCCCGAGATTGCCGCATGAAGATGGTGGGGCAGAAGGAACCGAACGTTCTGCCGGGATTCGGGATCACGCTGGGCTTCACCACGTTCTTCCTGTGCGCCATCGTGCTGCTGCCGCTGT
>Ga0164241_10002341_pt1 | contig 20802 bp, 24 predicted proteins | sample OricomyardsoilBY_FD_108780 | JGI IMG/M metagenome (GOLD analysis project Ga0164241, IMG submission 108780) | Backyard soil microbial communities from Emeryville, California, USA - Original compost - Back yard soil (BY) | ecosystem: Environmental > Terrestrial > Soil > Unclassified | place: USA... | reverse complement strand
GCCGACGGGCTGTTCGCCCAGCTCGCCGCCACCACCGGCCCCGAGTACTGGGCCGCCGACGGCGTCCACCCGACGCCCGCCGGGCACGCGGCGCTCGCGGACGCCTGGTTGCAGCTCGTCGACTGACGACGCCCGGCCGGCGGCGGGCCTTCGAGCCCGAGAGCGGTCCGCGTGCCCTGGCGCACGCGGACCGCTTCGCTGTGACACCCTTCCTGCAAACCCCACGATCGGAGCTCCGATGATCCGCGCGATGCCCCTGCCCGACGCCGTGTTCGTGTGGTCGGGGGACGAGCGCGAGCCGCGCCGTGCGACGGCCGGGACGGACGGCTGGGCGTCGGGTGACGTCGTCGTGCGGGCGGCCGGTGGGACCGCGGGCCTCGACCTGAGCGTCGAGGCCGGTGGCCCGCTCAGCCGGATCGCGCTGCGCTGGGACGAGCCGCTGCCCGAGGGCTCGCTCGTGCTGGGCGACGCGTGGGAGCGCGCGTACGGGGACCTGCGCTGGGAGCCTCCACGGCCCGAGCGGGTGCTGCCCTGGTACTGGCTCGCCACCACGCCCGGCGGCGGGGTCCGCGGGGCCGGGGTGCGGGTGCGTCCCGGCGCGTTCTGCGGGTGGACCACGGACCTCGCGGGCGTCACGCTGTGGCTCGACGTCCGCTCGGGCGCCGATCCCGTGCGGCTCGCGGGACGCCGGCTCGAGCTCGCGACGGTCGTCGCGCTCGACGACGACGCCGCCTTGCCCTTCGCCGCGCTCGGCGACCTGTGCGCGAGGCTCTGCTCCGACCCGCTCCTCCCGGCGACCCCGGTGTTCGGGAGCAACAACTGGTACTACGCGTACGGCGTCGGGTTCGACGCCTCGGCCGTGCTGCGCGACGCCGACGTCGTCCGGCGGGCGATGCGGCCCGACGACGGGTCGCCGTTCTGCGTCATCGACGCCGGGTGGAGCGAAGGTGGGACGGCGCCCGGAGGGCCGTGGGACCGCGGCTGGCGCACGTTCTCGGACATGGCGTCGGTCGCGGAGTCGATCCGCGACGCGGGCTGCCGGCCGGGCCTGTGGTTCCGTCCGCTGCTGTCCCGCCAGCGGGTTCCCGGTTCCCGGCCCGACCCGCTCCCCGATGCCGGTCCGGACGGTGCGTGGCCGCTCGACCCGAGCACGCCGGAGGCGCTCGCGGTCGTGGCCGAGAGCATCCGCACCTTCCGCGCGTGGGGCTACGAGCTCATCAAGCACGACTTCTCGACCTTCGACGCCGTCGGAGCGTTCCTCGGCCGCTCCGACCTACCGGCTCCGGCCGCGCCGTGGCGCTTCGCCGACACCAGCCGGACGACGGCCGAGATCCTCGTCGACCTCTACCGGACCGTCCGCGACGCCGCGGGGGACGCGACCGTTCTCGGGTGCAACACCGTCGGTCACCTGGCCGCCGGGCTCGAGCACGTGCACCGGGTCGGGGACGACACGTCGGGGCGGCGCTGGGAGCGCACCCGGCGCATGGGCGTGAACGCCCTCGCATTCCGGCTGGCGCAGCACGGCCGGTTCTTCGCTGTCGACGCCGACTGCGTGCCCTCGACCCACGCGACGCCGTGGGAGCTGAACCGGCAGTTCCTCGAGCTGGTCGCGGCGTCGGGCACGGCGACCTTCGTGTCGGTCGACCCGGCCACCCTGACTCCCGAGGTGGAGGCCGACCTCCGCCGGGCTGCGGCGCTCGCGGCCTCGGGCGGCGTGGCCGGGGGCGTCGAGCCGCTCGACTGGCAGAGCACCCCGACGCCGCGGCGCTGGCGCGTCGGGGGCGAGGAGCGGACCTACCGCTGGGAGCTGCCGTGGGGCGTGGACCTCGAGCTCGACGGCAGCTGAGCGCGGCCGTCCCGGGCGTCTCACGCCTCCACGACGCCCCAGGGGGTGTGGAGCGCGGCCGTCACCGGGCCGCCCAGGTCGACCGGCTCGAACCGCGAGTCCGCCTCGAACCGCGCGAACGGGTCGACGCCGAGCGCCAGCATCGGCAGGAGCACGAGGGGCCCCGCGGACCACGGGTGGCACAGGCTCGACCCGGTCGACTCGACGACCTCGCGGGTCGGGGACCACCGCTCCCACCACGTCCCGGCGCCCGCGTCGAGCATGGTGCCCCAGTACAGGTCGAGCAGCTCGCGCGCGGCCCGAGGGTTCCCGAGGACGAGGTGCGCGCGGCACACCCAGAACGTGAAGTAGCCGGTGTCGGGCACGAAGCCGTCGAGCGCTGACGCGGGCACGAGCGCGCGGGCGCGGTCCGGGTCGAGCCCGCACAACAGGATGGTCGCGGCGTGCGGGTGTCGGACGTCGTCGCCCAGCCCCACGAGCACGCGGTCGAGCGCGGCGCGCCAGACGGCGGCCCGTGCGTCGTCGCCGACGGCCTCGGCCAGCGCGACCCCGGACCGCAACGCGACGGCGTGCTGCGCGTCGACGCCGGCCTGGAGCGCGTCCGGCGTGAATGCGTGCCAGTCGACGAACGACCACCAGCCCGGGTGGTCGAGGCCGAGGCGTCCGGTGGTCGCGTCGGTGTGCGCGGCGGCCCACTCCAGGCAGCGGACGACGGCCGGGTAGACGGCGTCGAGCAGGGCACGGTCGCCCGTGAACCGCACGTGGTCCTCGACGAACGAGGGCCACTGCAGCGCGAAGTCCGGGATCCGGTGCCGCGTGCCGCTCGGGCTGAGCGCCGGGATCATGCCGTCGTCGTCCTGCGCGGCGGCGAACTGGAGGACGGACCGGCGCGACGTCGTCGGGACGCCCGTCGTGGCGAGGTCGAACAGGGCCTGGACGCGGGCGTCGGCGACGTAGTGACCGCCCTCGCGCAGCGGGCAGTCCTCGTAGAGGTCCTGCCGCCCGACGCGAGCCGTCGCGACGCTCACCGCGTGCATCCGGTCGTAGCGGTCGACGCCACTGCGGAACACGGGCTCGGGCCGGCGGGCGGTGACCGTGGCGAAGGTCGCGTCGACGCTGACGGACCCCGTCCCGTGCGCGACCCACGCGAGCGCGCGGAAGGTCCGGCGATGCCAGAACCGGTGCGTCGTGCGGCCCGCGGGCACGACGACGGTGTCGACGGCCGCGATGCCCTGCCGGGTTGCGGTCGGCCAGCCGTGCGCGTCGACCGCCTCGCCCGCGAGGACGTCGATCGTCGTCGGCTCGTCGGCGTCGACCGTGAGGGTCAGGAAGCCCACGAGCTGGTGGGGGACGACCCAGAGTCCGTAGCGTCCGGCCACGTCGGTGGGCGTCGCGTCCCCGTCTCCGTCGGCGACGCGCCACGCTCCCAGCGCGACGCCCGCGGCGGCGCGGTCGATCGCGAAGCCCGGCGGGACGTCGTCGGGCGGGGGAGCGAGCAGCGTCCCGGTCTCGTGCAGGAACCGACCCAGGGGGACGTCTTCCTCGACGACGTCGCGGTCGAGCGGGCGCGGGTGCTGGTCGTCGTCGTACTCGACGGCCGCGGCCCAGCCGTCGCCCGCGCCGGCGGTGAGGTCGCCGGGTTCGAGCGTGAGGTCCGACCACTCCGTGAAGCCCGCCGACCACGCCATCTGCGGCGTGTTCTGGCGCCACGACGCGGGGACGTGCGTCGACCAGGCCGAGCCGGTGCGGACGTCGTGAGCGGCGCCGTCGGCGGTGCGCAGCGTGCCCTCGATCCGGAGCCCGCCGAGCGCTCGCGGCTGGTGGTGGGTGCCGACGCCGAGCAGGTAGACGCCGACGACGACGGTCACGCGGCGCGACCGGCGCTCGCCGAGGACGGCAGCGAGGTCGCAGCGCACGGCGTCGGCCCCGGGCGCGGAGCTCTGCACGTCATGGTGCGCGACGAGGACGCCGCCCACCCAGACGCGGAACGAACCGCGGGCGGCGACGTCGAGCGTTCCGCCGACGAGTGGCGCGTCCGCCTCGACGACGCGCCGGAACAGGACGAGCTGGTTCGGCGTCTCGCGGTGGAACGCGTCCCAGATCCAGGTGGTCACGGGTGGCCCGCCGCCCGCGCGCTGACCTCGAGCCGGTGGTGGCCGGTGGCCCCGGCAGCCAGGTGCACCCGGCGGTCCATGACGTCCTCGCCGTCGAGGAGGACGACGTCGCGCTTCCCGGTGCCGCCGCGCACGACGACGTCCAGGGTCGCGCCCGCGTACGGCAGGCCGGTGAGCTCGACGGTCTCGCCGGGTTCGAGGGGGAGGGGCGCGACGCGGAGGCCGTCCGCTGACGGGACCAGGCCGACCAGCCCGTAGTGCACGAGGCGCAGCAGCGACGTCGCGGACCACGTCTGGTCCGGCTCGCTCGGCCACACGCGGCCGCACTGCCAGCCGCCGTGCGGGAGGCCGGTCTCGGCGTCGTAGACCTCGTCGAAGCGGCCGCCGCTGGTCTCGACCCGCGCGCGGAAGTCGTCGAGCGTCCGCACGACGCCGTCGCGGTCGCCGGCCGTGGCCGAGGCCAGTCCCGCGAGGCCCATGACCATCGGCCAGCACATGGCGTTGTGGCGGCCGGGGCGGGTGTCGTCGTACCGGTCGAAGTGGGGGGCGACGTTGACGACGCCCGCGGGGCCGCGGCCGATCGAGGCGAGCACTGCGGGGGCGCGCTCGGGCGGGACGACGCCGAGGACGACGGCGAGCGCGAGCCCCGCCGCCTCGCGGTGGTGGTCGAGCGTGCCGGCGAGCGGCCCGGCGCCGTGCAGGAAGTAGCCGTAGGTGTCGCCGTCGCGCAGGTGCTCGTCGATGGCCGCGACGAGCGCGTCGGCGCGGGTGGTGAGGTCCGCGCCGTCGTGGCCGAGGTGCTCGGCTGCGGCAGCGAGACGGCGGAGGGCGCCGACGTAGACGACGTTCGTGGACAGCGCCATGACCTCGTGCGCGTCCGGGTAGTCGAGGACGAACGAGGTGGGCTCGTCCGAGGCCGCCGGGGGGACGGGCAGGCCGGAGATGCCGTCCTGCATGAGCGCCGGACCCGCGTAGAGGCCCCAGCGGGGGCGGAACCGGTCGCGGTGGAGGATCGCGAGCGAGTCGACGCCGACCTGCCAGGCGTGGGCGAGGAAGGCGTCGTCCGCGGTCGCGTGGGCCAGGTCGACGGCGGCGATCACCCAGACGATCTGGTCCCACCACTGGTCGTCCTGCGCGACGACGGTCCGGCGGTCCTCGAGCTGTTCGCACACGCGGACGAGGGTTGCGCGGGCGTCGTCGGGGCGCAGGAGGTTCGCCGCGCCCCAGCTGTTGAGCGCCGCGTCGCGCGTCCACGGGTCCGGGTAGCCGCCGCCTGCGCGGATGAACGTCCCGGCGTCGTCGCCGACGACGTTGTGCGCGAGCGTCTCCTGAGCGAGCGCGTAGAGGTCAGCGAGCCAGGGCAGCGAGGAGGCACCGACAGTGGTGGTCACCCGGCGATCCTGGCATCGTTGGACACCGACGTCAACGTTGTCGTCGTGACCGTAGGCAGTTGCTGACAGGTGGCGCTCGGAAACGAGGGCGGGCCGCGACCGACCCTGGCGTGAGGCAAGACAGTCGCGCGACTGCTGGTCGTCGCGGCAGCGATGACGAGCCGGTGCCGGCCCGCGCGCTTCGCAGAGGGAAGGCAGCAAGCACCACGGCTCCGGGCTTGGCCAGGCTGTGGTGGTTGGTCAGCCGGGCAGCGTGACGAGCCCCATCTCGTAGGCGGTGATCACGAGCTGGACCCGGTCCCGGGCGTCCAGTTTGGTGAGCAGGCGTGACACGTGCGATTTGGCAGTGGCCACCGTGATGTAGAGGTCCTCCGCGATCTCGGTGTTCGTCCGGCCGCCCCCGATGAGGGTCAGGACTTCCCGTTCCCGCTCGGTGATGCCCTCGATCGGCCGTGGCGCGCGCCGCGGGGGACGCCCGGCGAAGTCGGCGATCAGTCGGCGCGTGACCGCCGGCGCGATCAGTGCGTCGCCGTCGGCGACCACGTGGATCGCCGCGAGGATGTCGTTCAGCGCCATGTCCTTGACCACGAAGCCGCTCGCTCCGGCCCGCAGTGCGCCGTAGACGTGGTCGTCCTCGTCGAACGTGGTCAGGACGAGGACGCGCGTCGCGGTCGGGCCGGCGGTGATCAGACGGGTGGCCTCGATCCCGTCCATGCCAGGCATCCGGATGTCCATCACCACGACGTCGGGGCTGGTGTCCCTGACCAGCTGGACTGCCTCGGCTCCGGTGGCGGCTTCGCCGACGACCTCCAGATCGGGGTGATCGGCCATGACCAGGCGCAGGCCGGACCGCACCAGTGGCTGGTCGTCGGCGAGTACGACGCGTACAGGACCGGCGGTCATCGGGCTTGCACCGGGATTCCGACGGCGTCGGGCAGCGGCAGCGGCAGCCGGGCCGTCACCCGGAATCCCCCTTCGGGACGCGTCCCGGCGCTGAGGTCGCCGTGCAACAGGGCTACCCGCTCCTGCATGCCGAGGAGACCGAAGCCGTGGGCCGAGTCGTTCTCGGTGGCACCGTGCCCGTCGTCGAGGACCTCCACGGACAGCTCCTCGTTCCCGTACCCGATGAGCACCCGACAGTGTCCGGTGCCCGCGTGGCGGACCACGTTGGTCAGCGCCTCTTGAACGATACGGAAGGCGGACAGGTCGACGTCGGCCGGCAGGGGGCGCTCTTTCCCGCTGCGGCGCACATCCACCTGTACCCCCGCGTCGGCCGTGGCCGCCGCCAGCCGGTCGATGTCCGCCAGACCAGGCGAGGGCGCGGGGGCTGCCGGGTTCCCCGAGACCGCCACACCCGGGTCTGCCTGACGAAGTGCCACCAGGGTGCGCCGAAGACCCGACAGAGTCTCCCGGCTGGTGGCCTCGATGGCCCGAAGTGCCTCACCAGCCTCGGTGGGCCGGGTTCGGATGACCTGGCTCGCAGCCCCGGCCTGGATGGCGATGACGCCGATGCTGTGCGCGACCATGTCGTGTAGGTCCCGTGCTATCCGCAGCCTTTCGGCGATCACGGCCTCGGCCACCTCCTGTGAACGCAGCGCCGCCGCGTGCTCGCGGCGCTCACGGCTCAGCAGTCCGCCCGTCCAGGCCGCGGCCGTCGCCAGGAGGGCGATCACGACGTTGACGATCAGGTTGTCCCCGCGCGAGAAGCCGCCGATGACCAGGAGCTGGACGACGACAGATCCTGCCACGGCGACGGTCGAAGCCCGCCGCGGGCAGGTGGCGACGATGAACCCCAGGAAGAGGTCCACCGCCAGATACGACAAGAACTCGCCCTGGTACGAAGCCGGCAGGCTCGCGTGCGCGGAGCCCGAGGCACGCACCACGACGGCAGTGGAGCCGAGGAGCGCTATGGAGAGAGCCACGAGCGGCATGCGTCGCAGCACGCCGACGAGCAGACTCGCCGCAAGCAGTGCCCCGAGACCGTGGACCGTGCCCGAAGCCCGGGGCGCACCTCCCACGAGCAGACCGACCGCGAGAAGATAAAGGGCGCATCCCACCCAGGCCATGATGTTCGTCCTTGTCATCGCTGTGGTGGCCTCTCACGTGGGAGGCCGCACTCTGCGACACGCACGAGGAGTGACGTGGTCGGTATGGCTTCCATCCCGCGAGGCTATCCAGCCGCCACTCCTGCGGAATCCGCCCAGGGACGTACACCCACAGGCGAACCCGGCCGCAGGATTGCCACCCACGGCCCCATGTCCGGACGGCGCCCTCCCGGCAGGGTTGGTCCTGTGATCGAAGTCAACGAACTCACCAAGCGTTATGGCGGCAAGACCGCCGTCGACCGGCTCTCCTTCACCGTGCGACCGGGCCAGGTCACCGGATTCCTCGGCCCCAACGGAGCAGGCAAGACCAGTACCCTGCGGATGATCCTCGGCCTCGACGCGCCCACCGGGGGCGCCGCCACCGTCAGTGGCGTCCCGTTCCGCAGCCACCCGCGTGGCCTGCGGCACGTCGGCGCACTCCTCGACGCAGGCCAGGTCCACGGAGGGCGCACCGCGGTAGCCCACCTGTCCGCCCTGGCCCACAGCAACGGGATCTCGCCGCGCCGGGTGGACGAAGTGCTGCACGAGGTGGGCCTGGCCGAAGCGGCGCCTCGGCGCATCGGCGGCTTCTCGCTCGGCATGAAGCAGCGGCTCGGGATCGCCACCGCTCTGCTCGGCGACCCACCGGTGCTGCTGTTCGACGAACCGGTCAACGGCATGGACCCGGAAGGCGTGCTCTGGATGCGCCTCCTCTTCCGGCGTCTCGCGACCGAGGGCCGTACGGTCTTCCTCTCCAGCCACCTCATGTCGGAGATGGAGAACACCGCCGACCAGCTCGTCGTCATCGGCCGGGGCCGGCTCATCGCCGCCGAGTCGGTAGAGGACTTCGCGGCACGCAGCACCCCCCTCGGCGTCGTGGTGGGCACCCCGCAAGCCGCCGAACTGACGGCAGTACTGACCGCCGCGGGAGCGTCGGTCGAGCCGGCGGGATCGGCGGGCGCCGAGAAGCTCGCCGTGACCGGGCTGCGCGCGGACCAGATCGGAGCGCTCGCCTTCGAGAGCCGAATCCTGCTGAACGAGCTGACCACCCGCAACGCCTCACTGGAGGAGGCCTTCATGGAACTCACCGCCAGTAGCGTCGAATACCAGGCAGGACAGCTCTGATGACCACAGTCGCCTCCGTCTCCACCGCCACCTCATCTGCACCCCTCGCCGGCGCGCCCGCCCGCTTCCGCGACCTGCTCGCCTCCGAGTGGATCAAGGTGCGGTCCCTGCGCTCGACCCCGTGGGCGCTCGGGCTCACTGCCCTCTTCGTCATCGGGTCCGCTGCTGTATCGGCACTGGCGGAAGTCAACAACCTCCGGACGATGAGCACGACCGAAAAGGCCGATCAGGGCTTCCTCGTGTTCACGGCGTTCCCTGTGCCCGGTTACGTGACGCTGATGCTCGTAGCCGGCAGTGTCGGCGCCATCACCGTCGTGAGCGAGTACAGCAGCGGACTGATTCGCACCACCACCGTGGCCGTCCCCGCCCGTGGTGCGGTGGTGCTGGCCAAGGCGGTCGTCACTGCCGTGCTCTGGACCGCAGTCGGCGCGGTCATCTCCACCGGTTGCTTCCTGGTCTCCCAAGCCATCCTGGGCGAACAGCAGGCAGGGGTTCCGCTCACCTACCCCGGAGCGGTCCGCGCGCTGGTGGCGTCCGCGCTGCTGGCCCCGGTCTGCGCGTCGATCGGCCTCGGCCTCGGGGCTCTGATCAGGCACAGCGCCACCACCATGGTCACCAGCGCCTTTGCTCTGGTGATGCTGCCGCCGATCTTCTCGCAGAGCGCGCGCTGGTCCGCCGCTGTGAGCCACGCGATGCCGGTCACGGCGTGGAGGCGCCTCGCCCAGAGCTGGGCACCGGATCCCCATTCGCTCGCCTACAGCGCCACCGTCCCCGGCTCGTGGGCCGTGTACGTGCTCTGGCCGCTGATCGCGGTCGCACTCGCTGTGGTCGTCGTGAGGTACCGCGACGTATGAACGCGCTCCCGAGACGCGCACATCGTGCCCGGAGGAGCAGCGGAAAGGCCCTCGAAGCTCCTCGCAGCCTCGATAAGCGTCTCTCATAGATGACCGATTTTGAGGCGCGTCAGAATCGGGTTGTGGACGTTTCGAAACCTCGACTCGCGGTCACGCGCCGGGTTAGCGCCGATTCCGCCGTGGGCAACCCGCGCTCGGCCCGCCTGGCGTACAACACGCCCGGCCTGCGACTGGGGTGAGTTCGGTCGTCAGTGCGGCGGCTGATCTCGCATCTTGAGCGTCGGCACACGGGCCAGCAGTCCCGAGCCTTACCCGCCCCGAGGGCTATGACTGCGACGAGTACCCGTTCCGCAGCACCTACGAGGGCGCGTACACCGGCGGGGGCGGAGTGGCACGCAGCTTCGACGGCAGCCAGATGCCAGACCCGGAGCTGACCGGGTGGAGCCGGTGCTTCATCCTGAGCGGCGACAACCGATCGGCTGGCGGGTACCTCAGTGCCTTCTACAGCGACGAGCGCATACTCGATGGGGACCAGTTCGAGATTGGCTACCTTCCCTAGTCGAGGAGTCTTTCGCCTGATGGAGCGACAGCTCGTGAACGCGTCCTACCACCAGGTCTTCCTCGCGCCCATGGGGTCCTCGCCGGTCTTCGCGGCTGGCGGGGACCCCAACGGGCTGCTCCTGGTCGACCCAGCCAACCATGCGCTCATCATCACAACGGGGCTAGCTGACGGGCCCGTCTGGCTCACCGTCGAACTCGCCTCGGTGCCGCCCTCGCAACCGTCGACGCCACCCGAGGAGTGGGAGAGCCTCGCAGAGGTGAGCTCCGAGCTCGGCGAACCTCTGCTCGTCTTCTCCCCACTGTGGACGCCTGTTCGCTCCCCGGTCCTCACCCCAGATCGGCCGGGTCTGCACCGGGTCCGCGCCACAGCGCGCGGGCGCAGCATCCAGGTCGACCTGAGAACGTCGACACCGACCGAGGAGTTCGTGATCACCGTCTGGCCCGAGAGCGAGGCTCGGCCACCCGTCAGCTTCGACCGAGTGCCACCTGCCCAGTAGAGGTCTCGCGGAGTGGGAGGCGCCGAGTTCATCGGACGCAATCGAATCTCGCATGGACGCAGTAACGACGACTCGGACAACCCGTCCTTCGCGACCCAGACCGGCGGGGCTGGTGACGCCGTCACCAGCGTGTACGGGTCGAGCATCGGGGGAGACCTCGGCTTCACAGTCACCCGCGATACCGCCACGCTGGATCTCGCCGACCCGCACGGCGATACCATCACCACCATCCCCGTCGTGGACGGACCGGTGGCCCAGCTCGGCGCGGTCCAGTGCTTCGACGAGTACGGGAACCAGGCCACCGACCTCACCAGCTACGACGACGACGGCAACCTCACCGCCGGCACCACCACGACCCCGGTGTCCACGGGTGCCCTGACCTACGGGTACCTCGGCGCCAAGCAGCGGGCCACCGACACCACCGGCCTCATCCTCATGGGCGCACGCCTCTTCAACCCCGCCACCGGCCAGTTCACCTCCACCGACCCCGTCGCAGGCGGCAACAGCACCGCCTACGCCTACCCTCAAGACCCCATCAACAAGTTCGACCTCGACGGGCAGCGGTGGAGCTGGCACAGGGCTTGGCATCGGACAACCCACTGGGTCTCGAAGCATCGACGGGGGATTGCTCACTTTGGCCTTAGCCTTGCTTGGGGCATCGGGACTGGCCTCGCAGTTGGGGCTCTGTGCGCTGGCACCGCAGGATTTGGTTGCGCCGTCGGTGCAGGCGTTGCGATCTCAATGTGGCAAGTGCCTGGTCACCTCGCAATCGATCGTGCTTATCGCCACAGGACGACGGGGCGTGAAGCGCTAGGCTATCTCAGCAGTTCCATTCGTAACGGAGTTAAGGGCCCGTACCAGTCAAAGTACGTCACCAAGCCCCTTTGGAAGAGGGCGAAGCCGCACGTGCGTCGCCTGAAGTTCTGGTAGGAGTGAAAATGGCCGATGACCCGACGGACGTCAGTGGATGGACCACTGTAGGCGCCCTGGCTCTGCTCGCGCTCGGCGGCGTCATCACCTACATGATGATGTCTGGCGCGATTCTGCAGTCTTTGCCTCTAGTCCTGGTTGAGGCCGCAGGGATCATGCTGTTTGCTCGACGCGCTCGAAAGCGCGCCAGAGACGGAAAGATCGATGAGTAAGCAATTCTCTGCCAAGCAAGCAGTTATCGGTTGCATCGTTGGAGTGTCTTGCGGTCTGGTCATTATGGTCGTGATGAGCGCTTTCCCAGATCATCCCTTGCTGCTGCTCGCGGGAGCGTTGGTCGTTTCACTGGCCTCCGCGCTATTCGCTGTACGGGCTCGTCTCCGTCGTAGACGGCACGCTAGGCCGGAGTAGTCGGAACTGCAGTCGTTCTGTGGAGCGAGAGGGCGGAGCTTTGGGAGGCGGCCTAGAGGCGTTGGCCCCTGTTGACGGCGGGAGGCCGCTCGGCAACTTGCCGAAAACGACCGTCTCCGACAGACCCTTGGTGGGGCCCGCCACTGTGGATGCGATCATTCTCCGGCAGCGGCCCCGTGGCGTCGCTTTGGTGCGGTCCGGGGCCCAAGGACAGCACGCCGCTCACCTCGGTCGCTACAGGTCTACCGACCGGAGCTCGTGTCCTTTTTGGATGGAGTCGATGTGGTCGGCCGGGGAGCCGGAGTAGCTGGTGGAGCAGTCGGGCGGGGGGTCTGCGCGACAGGGCGCCAGCCCTTCTCCTCCTAGCCCCCCTCGGGGCGCGGCCGCACTTCAGCCACGGCGCTCGCCCTGCTTTGGCTTGGGCGTTGACGATCCAGGCGTCGTCGGTGGCTTGCTCGGACGGGCAACCATCATCGTCGGCACGTACCCCTCGAAGACCTGTCGTCCTTGCGGCGAAGGAGCCGCATCGCGCCCGATGCTCTTGCGGCTGGGCTCGCTCACCGGTTGTCCTTTGCCCGGTCCGCGGCCCTGACGCCCTTGATGGTCGCCGGGGTCTCAGGCGGACGGGGCCGCTTGCCGCTAAAGGTCGCTGCCGAGTAGCCGCCGTTGCGTGGGGCGATCCACTTCTTCTCCGTGCGGGTCGTCTCGGTCGCCATCACGCCTCCTCGTTTGTCCGGTCCTCAGTGTCCGGCTCGTGGTCTTCAGTATCCGGCTCGGCCGGGAGGAAGTCCACGGACAGGGCGTCGGTACACCGAATGAACAGCCCACCGGGTGCATGTACGTCCGTTGTAAACGTGCCGTTCTCGTCGATCAGGTACCCGACTTCGACGAACAGTTCCTGCGGGTTGGGGTAGGAGCTCGCGTACGAGTTGGAGCTGAACCACCCGCCGAGCCATCGCCCGTCGGAGAGCTGGACGCGCACCCACCCTGCTGTGCCCTTACTGAACGCGAAGTCCCACGCGCTCGGGGTGGGATCCCAGGCGCGCTGCGTGTGCAGCTTCTTCGCGGCTGCGACCCGCCACGCCTGGACCTTGTCGTTCGACCCGACGTAGAACACCACCCGTGCCGCTGCCCAGGGAACCACGATCGCGAAGATCACGAAGTACACCCCGAGGAGCTGTACGTCGTCTAGGGCGCGTGTGGGTGAGCGTACGTAGTCGCGGATCTGAGGGCCGGCTAACAAGGCATAGACACCGGCGAAGACTGCGGTAGAGGCGATCGCATGCAGCAACCGCTCGCCGAGGTCCGCCTGCTCCGGGTCAGGGCCTGCTACTCGCCGTCGTGAGACCTGGTAGACGAAGCCAGGGACGATACATGCCAGTACCACCGTGACCTGCGCCCACGTCTCCGGAATCACGTGCCCTACCTTCTCCCCGCTCTAGGCGCGATGGTACAGAGGGGCTGACACCCCCCCGTTCAACGTGACACGCGCCGCAATCGACCAGCTCGATCCCCTGGGCGGCTGTCTGCTGATCGGCGGCGGGTGCTGCGGCTCGCGAACAGGAGAGGGCCTACGCCCGTTGCTTGTTGGTCCACCGTGTGAGCGCCTCCCGCAGCGACCCGCGCACGTCGGTTGACGTGGCCGTGCCCTCGTGTACCGCGCGCCACGCCGTGAACAGGTCCCGGGTGTCGATCAAGGTGCCCCCGGCGCTGGTGAGCGCGGAGAGATCGTTGTCGTTCGGGATGGCGATGGGACGTGTCGACGGGTCGGTCTCACGCCAGGTGTTGACGATGTGCCACACGGCATCCGGCGGCCGGCGCTGGTCGATCGCGAAGGCCATCGACGGGCGGCCGATGATCTGGGCCACGTCGTTGACCTTCGCGCCCCTCGTGTAGCCCTTGACCTCCACCAGCGCGACCCAGCCTGGAACATCGGGGTCGGTGGCGCGCAAGTCTTCGAGCTTGGCGCCTGTCTTCTGATCGTGGTGCTCGTCCATCTCGTCAACCACGAACCCGAGATCCCTCAAGAGCCCGGCCACCGCGTCGACGAGCTCGTCTCCGTCCCGGGTGAGCGCTCGCTGGGCTCCGTCGGCGCCGGCGCGGACCGCGGACTCGAGTACGCGGGCGGCCTGGGCTTCCCGTTTGGCGAGAGCTGTCATCACCTCGGTCCGTTCGTCGGCCAGCCCATCGAGCGTGGCGGCCGCCCTGCGGATCTCGGGTGTGCCCCACTCCGCCTGGGACTGCCAGTCCGGCGCGCCAGGGAATCGCTCGGGGTCCGTCTCGTGCAAGAACTTCGAGAACGCGACCAGCCAGTCGACGTGACCTGTGGCCGAGTCGGGGAGCCCGAGCGTGAACGCCTGTGCGCCTTCAGCGCGCGATTCGGTCAGAAAGGCGAAGATCACCGCTTCCGCGCCCACGACCGCGAGTGGCCTGTTCGCCGCGCTCCAGTACCCGTTGAAGACCCTGCGTGGTACGCCCGGTGAGGTATCGACGACGGTTCGCTGGATGAGGGAGCGCCACTCGGGCGGCGCTTCGTCCGCAACTCGAACGTGGCGGGCAATCGACTCTGTCCGGCTATAGAGGTGGTAGCCGCTGCCGCCCCAAACGCTCGAGAAGATGTGAACGAACTCTTCACCGCCGAACGAAAGGAGGTGGACACCCTGCGGGACAGTAGGCGTATCAGCGAAGGAGACCAGCAGGTCCCAGTCGGACGCGTGTAGTCCGGGAAGTTCGTCCAACCGCCCGTGGGTGCCTGCGAACGCGGCGAGATCGTCGTATAGGTCGTCCGGGACACTCTCGAAGACGGATCCGAGGGTGGGGCGCATCGCTCATGGCCAGAGGCTAGTAGCCCCAGACGACGGCGACGACGATGCAGTCGAAGATGACGCGCAGGCTGTCAGGCGCCGCACCCGAGAACAGCAGTCGCAAACGACCGTTTCTGACGGTCTCGCCGGCACCGGCGACACGCCGGACGGCGCGCCGGTCAAAAACGCCTCTCAAAACGTCCCGCCGGTCACAACCCCGGTGGGACGTTTTCGCTATCGTCACCGCCATGGGACACCTCTTCGGGTACGCGCGAGTCTCCACCGCCGCGCAGAGCCTTGACGCCCAGGTCGACGCGCTCACAGGCGCTGGCGTCGACGAGCGTTGGATCGTCCCCGAGATCGGGTCCGGTCGCCGCGATGACCGGCCTGAGCTCGCCAAGCTCCTCGCACAGTTGCGCGCGGGGGACACCCTCGTCGTTGTCCGCCTCGACCGGCTCGGCCGGTCGGCCGCCCACCTCGCGACCCTGGTCCGGGACCTTGACGAGCGGGGGGTGACGCTCCGCTCGCTCACCGAGGCCCTCGACACTTCGACGCCCACCGGGCGGTTCGTCGTCCACGTGCTCGGTGCGATGGCGCAGATGGAGGCAGACCTCATCCGTGAACGCACCCTGGAGGGGCTCGCGGCCGCTCGCGCCCGAGGCCGGGTCGGGGGCCGGCCCCGCGTGATGACCGAGGAGAAGATCGCGGCCGCGCGCTCTGCTCTTGGCGACGGGCAGCCGCTCGCATCCGTCGCCCGGGTGCTTGGTGTCTCTGAGTCGAGCGTCCGCCGGCATGCCCGGCCCATCGTCGGCTAGAGGAAGTGTTAACTAGCGCTCACGCGCAAGCTCGGGCCCGCCATACAGCACGGCTCGGTACGCCCTGGTCGGGCCCACGTGTGCTCTGATCCTTCGCACCCATCCCTCGTAGCACGCCCTAGCGGCTTGAGGTACCCGACGAAGCCGGAGGGCATGTGGCATCCGCTGCCGCAGCGTCTCCTGGTACACGTACGACCGAGAGCCGGGGAGCGTCGACCAGCGTGGGACGGATCGGCATCCCGCTCGCCACAGGCGCATGTCGAGGGACGCGATCATCCGGCCTCGGGGGGCCAACGGCCCGGTCTTACCACTCTGGCCAGTGGCACGAGGAAGGCACCGGGTCGCCTCTGGACTGCCCCTGCGGTGGAAGTCATAAGTTCCGGTGGCCATCGTTGCGGATCATCTTGGCGACCCACTACTGTCCGACATGGCCGACACAACGGACGTGTCGGTCGTCGGGCCGCTCCGGTGAGCCCGGTGGTGATTTTCGAGTCTCGAAGAAGAGATATGAAGCATTCCGAGGCATCGGGTGGGGACAGTCGTCAGCCCCGCCCGGTCCACTTGTTCCGCCGAACCCGGCTGCTCCTCGCCACAGCCCTCGCAACGGTGCTCATGGTGTTCGGCGCGAGCATGCCCTCGTGGGCCGCGGGCGGATCGTTCGACTGGACCTTCACGGGTAACTACGGCATCGCGAGCCGTAACTGGACGACCACGACGACGAACGACATCTGGATCAAGGTCACGTATCAGAGCAAGCTCGAGGACTCCAACGGGCATCAGCTGGGCTACGACATCACCCTGCGCAAGAAGAGTGGCAGCCAGGTCCAGTCCTACCGGGACGGCCAGGGCACCGGGTCCTACGTCTTCAAGAGCGTCGGAGCCGGCACCTACTACTTCCAGCTGTATGTGACGCACGAGGTCTCTGACGTGCCTACGATCACGATCAACGGGACCACGTACTACGACGGGGCAAAACCCTGACAGGCAGGATGACGTTTGGGCGGGCCGCGCTGATCCACACGCGGCCCGCCCAAAAATGGTCCGACCATTGAACGCCCTGAGAGGAATTGACCATGGATGCCGGATGGCGCGAATTTGGGTATCATCTAGACAGGTCGATATTTCCATTGATAGTTATCACGGGCGTCTACATCGTGGCCCGCAGGGTTTTCGCAAAGCGGAAACGCCAGTCGATTGCATGGCCTCTCCTTGTGCTGGAGGCAATGCTGTTGTTTGGGGTCGGGCTGGTGGCAGTCTTGGTCCTGCAGCCTGTTGCTCGCAGCCCTTGGGCCGGATCAAATATTGATCTCATCCCATTCGATGATTTTTCGGGGCCGATCCAGGGTCTCGAGGCAATAGCTCAGGGGGCGGTCTTCCTCCCTGTTGGCCTGGTCGCGGGGCTTCGCTCCCCCCGAGTCGGCGTGTACGCCCTTGGTCTGCCGGTCGTCATTGAGCTGATCCAGGCGGCAGTTCCCTCTCTTGGCAGGGTCGCATCGACACAGGATGCACTGATCGGCATGGCCGGCGCGGTCGTTGGCTGGGCAATCTCGGCGGCGATCCGCCGACTGCTCACCCGCCACGGTCTATCGGGCGGTAGTACGCCTCGTACGGCGCCCAATTCGCCGGGGCGGCTGGGTGTCAAGTAGAAGAAGATTTCGGCGTGTCGGCACCATTGGTGGATCATTGCACTGATACGTTCAACGCTTGGACCTATAACACATCTGGGGGTTGGGTATGCTCAAGAGGATCATTGCCGGCGCTGCCGGCGGTTTCGTGCTTGTGATGGCTGGAGTTGGACCAGCCATCGCAAACAATGATGACAGTACGGGCACGCACACGGTCGGGGGCATTACGACCGACGTCCCCGTCGAGACGCTGGATGACCTCTATGCGTTCGTCGAGTCGGACGCCCCAAAGCGCATAGACCAGGACGCGTCGGGGAATATCACGGCAGTTTACGAGGGTTCCTCCGTCAGGCCGCTCTCCATCACACAATCGCAGGTCTGTTCGTCTGGGCAGATGTGTCTGTGGGCTGCGTCGATCCCTTATTCCGACTTTGGATTCTCGGGCACAGGCACGCTTACCGGCACGTGGACACATCGAGGGGGCTGGAGCACGGGAGATCATCAGGGAAAGGTCCGCCTCCAGGGCGGTGACTACACCGCCGTCTGGTTCGGCAAGAATTCGGACAGCAACTTTTCGTATGAGAACACGATCGTGACGGGAGTCAAGCGCCAGTAGCGCGCCGTCCAAGGGAGGCATCCCCACGACGACACGGAGGTCGAGTGCCGAGATGGGGGCCCGTCGTCGCGAGACCGCTCGGAGTCCCCGTCGCTCGCGCCACCAACACCGCGGCCTGCGCCCCGCCCATCCTTCGGGAGGGGCGGGGCGCAGTTTGTGACGGCGGGCCGGTCCGCAGTCGGGAGGGTTCGAACAGGTGTACGAAGATGTGAGCATGCAGTCAGCCGACCCGTACCACCCAACGATCGCGGAACATGTGCCTGAGCACGACCGCGCGCGCGTCATCCGCCAGGGCCTCGTGGGCTCGTGGCAGCGCAAGTACGACAACGAGCCCCGCTACCGGTTCTCGATCGACTACCTGACCGAGCTCATGCTGCGCATGGCCGAGGAGCTCGCGCGCCAGCAGGTCGCCAGGATCCCTGAGGCGCTCGACGTCGTGATCGACGCCGAGACCGAGCCGCGCGTGCGGGCGTGGCTGAACCGGCTCGACGCCGGCCAGCGGCCGCTGCCCCCGGCGGCCGAGATCTTCGACGGGGTCCGCCGATGATCGTGCGAGCGATGGTCGAGCCTCGTCCATCCGACGTGCCGCAGGCGCCCCGGGAGGTCGTCGTCGACGCGCCCACCTACGCTGGCGCCGTCGCGCAGATCGACGCCGAGGTGGCCCCGACGGAGCGGGTCATGTACTACCGCGTCGACGACGCCGAGCACCGCTGGAACCCGCCGCGGTGAGCGCCCGCCCGGCCGAGCACCGGCGCCCCGGGAATGCCACCGTGGTGGGCATGGCCCTCACACGTCGCACAGCCCGGTTCGGTGAGCTCGCGGCCGCGGCGGACGCCGAGCTCGAACGCCGCGGCGCACATGTGCCGGCAGCCGAGGTCGACCGCGCGCTGAATGCCCGGGTCGAACACTCGGCCGCGCTGCTCGGCATCGAACCGCGGGCCGCGCTGCGCTACGCGCCGCCCGAGCTGCCGGTCTGGCTGGCCGACGAGCTCGAGCCGGCCGCCGAGCCCCGGGCGGCGGTGGCCGGCGCCGACGTCATCGACCTGGACGCCTGGAAGCGGGGCAAACCAGGACAAGATATTTCATAATTCGCAATTATCGGATCGGCTGGTATGGCTGAGATCTGCGACGGGTGATTCTCGATTGCGAAGGCACAGGCGAAGTCGCGCCCGATCGTGTTGGTCGCTGCTTCGGGCGACGCTTGCGAACCGCGTCACGCGGGCCGGTGAGCTGCCCGAGATCAGGGGTCCTGCCGGTTCGCGCGCGAGAACCGCAACGCCCCCCGGCCGATGGGCTGAACCGGGCATAAATGACATAAGCTATCTTATCGGCAATGAGCTGGTGCGAGTTGCATCGGATGCAAGGACTCGCACCTGGACGCGATGACAGCGTCGCTGCAGGAGGTCAGCGGGCACATTCCCGCCGTCGCGGGTGCGCCGACACCGGTCGACTCTTGTCGCCTCGCCGCAGGTCACCCTAGGTATCGTGCGTCTGATGCACCAGACCTCGGACGGGTGGCGCAGCGACGAGGAACACGGTGCGGCTCCACTGCGTTCAGGTTGACCAGAGCGTGGCACACGTGCAACGCTCACGTAGACACCGGCGTCAACACCAACGCCAACATCGCTACACGTCGAACCGTCAATTCGTCGTCACCCCAGGAGGTGACCACCCATGGCTCTGACCGGCCGTCTCGCAGACTTCCACGACCGTTCCATGCAGGACCCCGCGTACGCGCGCGAGTACGCGATCGAGACCGTGCGCGTACGCGCGATCGACGACCTCGTGAACTCCCTAGACGAGGCACGCGAGGAAGCAGGCGTCACGAAGGCCGAGCTCGCGCGCACGATCGGTGCCGATCCCTCGGTCGTGCGCCGGCTTCTGACGTCCTCTCAGCGCAACCCTTCGCTGGGCACGGTGGCCGAGATCGCCGCGGCCCTAGGCCTGAAGATCTCCCTTGTCCCGATGGGCGAGGACGAGCAACGCGAGCTTGCCGAGTTGCGCAAGAACGTCGAGCACGCCGTCGCTTAGCCCCACCTGGCGCGCTCGTTCAGCCCCGCCCGATCACGCGATCGGGCGGGGCTGCGTCTTGAGGTAGAACTCTCCGAGCTCTCGCACCTGGGTGTACTCGCGGTCGGGCAACAGCGTCGCGTTGGCCTTCGTGCGCCCGTCGACCATGACCAGCAGCGGGCCCCGGTCCTTGGCATGCTGGTCGAGCAGGCAGAACACGCGGTAGTGCATCGACCCGAACCGCACCCGGATCTCGTACCACCCGGTCATCTCGCCGTGCATGACCTCCCACCGGCCGCCGCCGGCGAACCGGTATGGGGGGGCGTCTGCCACGGCCTCAGCCGTAGTGACGATACGTGCGGCGACCTGCGGGGGGATCGACTCCAGGTACACCTCCATCGGCACGGTTCCGTCTGGCGCCCGGACGATGGCGATGTCGAACGGCATGCGCTGCTGACTCGCAGCGGCATTCGGCCTGCTCGACGCCTTCCCCTTGCTCATGGTGAAGACGGTACCCAAGGCCGCCGACCCCGAGGATCTCCAGACTCGCGGTTCCCGACGTGGGAGCTCGCACCTCACGAGCACGCACCTCTACCAATGACGCGCTGCCGGTCGACCGGCGGGTCGCCGATCGCTCAGAGCCGGACCCGCTCACGCACCTTCAGCAGCGCCGGAACCACCACCCGCTGCGCCGGCCGTTCCCGGTCGACGAGACGCTCGAACAGCAGCGTCGCCCCCACGCGCCCCACCTCGTGCGGGTCGCTGTCGATGACGCTGACGCCGAACAGCCCGGCCAGAGGGACGTCGTCGAAGCTGAGGATGTCGAGATCGCTCTGCACGACCCGTTCGACGAGCAGCAGCCCGACGCACAGCCGGTTGTTGTCGGTGAAGGCCGCGGTGGGCGGGTCGGGCTGGGCGAGCAGGTCGCGGGCGGCGAGCGTGGCGTCGTCCTCGGTGACGAGGCCGGTCCGGACGAGCGCGGGGTCCACGGCCACGCCTGCGTCGGCGAGCGCCTGCTCGTACCCGCGCCACCGTTCGAGCGCGCCGCTGCCCGACCGGGGGTGGCCGAGGTAGCCGATCCGCCGGTGCCCGCGCGCGAGGAGCATCTCGATGCCCTCGCGG